>Ga0307512_10002498_pt1 | contig 23070 bp, 21 predicted proteins | sample 14_EM_MG_FD_200267 | JGI IMG/M metagenome (GOLD analysis project Ga0307512, IMG submission 200267) | Populus trichocarpa ectomycorrhiza microbial communities from riparian zone in the Pacific Northwest, United States - 14_EM | ecosystem: Host-associated > Plants > Roots > Unclassified | place...
CTAAGTTGAAGTTATGAGTTGTCATAAGTTGCGTTTGATATCTTGCAGGATGATGGCCTCATACGAGGAGCGTAACGCTTTGAAACCAATCATGCATGATCACGATAACCTAAAGGGAACTCGTGGCGAAGACCGGGACAGAGTCCCGAGGACGCTATCAAGCAAAACCGTTGTCATGGTCATGGAAGTAGCAGCCAAACTTGAGCCTGCGAAAGACTATGAAAGACTCACATTGTCTCCCCGACAATGACAAGAACCAAGCTCTAGCAGCAATCCACAGTCAGACAATTACCAGCGAAGAACACCTTAAAATATTATTAAGATTTCTACATAAAAACTTCATCATTACTTCACTACTCCCAAACCATGATTTAATACTTTATGTTGCTTTGAGATAATTGAAGAAACGTACGACATACGATTACCTCATTCAATAATTCGGAGAACTGTTTATTTGTTACGAGGAAACCAGGAACACTTCTATTCGATATTGGACCTTACACCTAGCCGAGGTTTTTGGCATTACGTTCGACGTTTGTCGATTAGTAAGCAAGGGGCTATCACCTTCCGATGGACGTATCGATACGATCCTTACACACAACCAAACGAGAAACGGGGATTGTTTTTCGAGGGAGCTCTTGTATAAGGACAAGAGGTTGAGTCTTAGGATAAGACGAGGAAAGAAAAAGAAGTTTAGTTAGGCGGCCGTATTTAAGTTAATAAAGTGTTTTATTGAAACGTGGCTTAATACCCCCGTAACACTCGCAGTGTATCTCCAAGTACACTCGATTTCCGCGTCCAAGTGCACCTCCAACGGCGCTCGATCATGGCCTCGGAGTGTATCTCTGAGTTCACTCAATCGTCATTTTCAGCCGCACCTCGAATCACTCCCAAGCACCACCTGCAGCCAATCCAGATATACTGTGTGTAGAGCGGTAGCTATCTAGATTCATCGATGAGAATACAATCTAAATACATGAGTTTTAACAATCGTTGAACGATATGTAGTAGCTTTGATTTCCAGGCGCACCAGCAGCATTCCCAGAGATGATGTTTTTCCCAGACTGCTCTACGGTGATTCGAGTTGCTCCTAGACTTCTCGCCTGGGCACCAAGCCTTGTCGTTGGCGCACCGAATCTTGTCGCCGGTGCACCTAGACTTGTCGCCGGCGCTCCTGGACTTGTCGCCAGCGCTCCCAGACTTGACACCGGCGCTCCCTGGGGCCCCCAGGTATGTTGTAGGCGCTCCCAGGCTTACGGCTGGCGCACCCAGGAGCACCCAAAGTTCCCTCCGGCACTCCGAGGTGTTCCCAAAGCTATCAAAATCACTCCCCTGGTACTCCTGTAGTGGTCATCAGAGATCCCAGTTAATCTGAAGGCCGGCTGGAATGCCCTCCTAGGGTCTGATACTCTCCTGAAATTGATGCATCTAAGTTTACACTCCACATCCTCTCAGACACTCCTGGAGTCTTCCAGTGACTAAAATACATTTTGCTGATGTCCATAATTGAGCTGCAGCTTGAGAGAGTGAACCTCAAAAGACAGCTTCTGCTCAGCAATTCTGCAGATAACTGTCAAATCCCGCTCACTTGAATACCACACTTCCTTGAATAGGCTTAAATTCACAACACTTGTAATGCGGACTTAACTACAGTTTGACTAACGTGTATGTTTGGGCCGCTAAATACCCGTATCGTAATATGGATTATGAACCGATTTCCATCAAGAGAGCTCAATGAGATAGAATCTGAATGCCAGACTCTGCACAATGGCTCAATCGGTGACTGGCATGCTCTCTCCCACCGCATATCTTGTATGCCTGAAGTTCATGCCAGATCATATGCAGACGATATCTGATTTCCGCCGATGTCCTATCCCAAGAGTGCATGAAGAACAACTCATGATGAATGCTCAAGTTTAGAAAAGGCAGTTTCTGAGAGTACAAGTAACTGTCAAAGCAAGGCGAGCCTACAATCCCAGCCATTACATTAGATTGAATCGTGCATGCTGATTCAATGCTTGCTGCACCTCAATTGGCCGGATCTTTATGCTGTTGTTGGTCTTTCCGCTGTCAGATGAAATCTCATGGCGCATTCATTTCATTCTTACAAGATATCATGTGCAATATCTTAATGTGAGTGACTATCTTTGACCCATTCGCTAGCCATCTTGGCATTGGCGACAAGTGGAATCGATTAGATTACCCCTGAATCTTCATCGTACCTTTACCATTCTTCCTCTATGTTGAATCTCGCCTTTGTAAACCCAAATCCTCCATCTTCTCTTACACTGACTGCATACAAATTGTGATTCAGCAGACTTGGAACTGCTGAAAGTGAGGTTCTGTACACGACATTGCCTAATCGACCGCTAAGTTTGCTGCAAAAATCTAAAACCACAGAATATCATGGAAATAGGGTGTCCTACCGACTGGTATACTGCATTGGGAGATTCATATTTATCCACTATCCGCGACAAACTCAGTTTGAACCCATGTAACTTCAACTGTTGCCACTCACCAAGGTCCCAACTCTATCCTCCGTCCAAGTCATGCAAGATTCTTCAACACTCCAACAATTCTGTGCCACACAGTCATCACTCATATGCTCGAACTTGAGGCCTAATGAAATACCTTCTGCGGCGTCATATACAGGGGCAATCATGATCAACCCATTCCTTAGTGTCCCATGTCCGGTCCTGAGAGGTGGTTAGCGATACAACCATGTTAATGTCTCGTGTTCTTCAGGTGCATCTGGTTCAATTCTACGTATGTTGGCTTAAACCAACCTCCAATGCTTGTATCAATACTAGCGTACTTGCATACCAGTGTGAACATGTGGGAACTTGGGGCATGAAGAACCCATCTAATCCAGCGCACCTGACGCTTCCTAAATCAAACCAAAGAACTAGCTGTTAGGGGGGTACTTCAATGCTAAATATAAATACTTGAGTACAGCCCTAGATCCTAATCCTTATTGTATAATTTCTTTTTCGGAAAAGGTGCTGTTCCTTTTTCTGGTCTGTTCCAATGGCAGCAATCAAGAGTCTTATGGCTTCCTTTCCTATCTTATGGGCAGGCGCATCGCTGACACTCTCCGGCGGCCATTCGCTGTCGTAGCTCTTTTCCGTCAGTTCCCTCGGTCTGAGTCCCAATGGTCTTAATAGGTTTCTTTCTTTTGGCCGTCCTTTTCACAACTCTACTAGCCTGTCGATTCTTGCGACCAATAGCTTTTCTTTCCTGCCTCGACTGTTCTAGGAACAGCTCGCAATTTTCAACCACCTCATTATGGATGTTGGTCTCGGTCGTACTATCTGAATCACTCTCCAAAGGACTGAAATTTCCACTGGAGGTTTGAATCCGCCCAATTCGACTAGGGTGAACTGAACAACCCAATCTAGCAAGATCCGGAACTTCCAAATCCGAAACAATGTACAATTCGCTATCAAGCGGTAAACCGGACCATGATTCAATATGACCAATGTTGCTTCGAATCCTAAGGTTATCAATATGGGTAATTTACCCTTGTGGTTATTCCTGGCATATACTATAATCGTCTCAAGAGCATATACAATAACGTCGGTATCGTTTTCGAAGGTAACGATCATCCAGATGAATTAATACTTATCGGTGTGGGGCTGCCGCTACAGAAAGCTAATAGATTGTATGTATATAATAATATGTAGCTATAGGTATTATAAAAACGCAATAATATTTCAGATCGTTCTTCGCTGGTAGGTATCGCTGACTGTTTTGCTGCTCGAGCTTGTCCTTTTCATTGCCGGAACAATGTGACCCTTTATATAGAAAGTTCTCGGGAAGTTACGCGTGCGCACCCATTTTTCCTTTCCATGATTCTGATAGTAACGTGCTTTGCATCTTACATTCCTTATCGTCCGCATGCATTCTTAGGCAAGTTGGCACTTGAATGCGCATGGTAGAGATTGCCACAAATCCCACTGGTTATCGTGTACATGCAGGTGCGGCATTGAAGAGTTTACGTCACTGATAAGAATCAGCCCACACCCGCAAGATATCATATATCACGTCATAACGTCAACTCGGACATCTTACATGTGTATGGTTCGTTAATCAGGAACATTGCCGACATAGCGTACAAATGTCTTCTAGCTAATCAATACTATAGTATGATTGCATCATAGGTTCATGTGGCAGACAACCACTACTATGCCGATGTTGATTAAATCACACGTATCCATGATACTTGCAGTTGTCATACGAGCACACGCCAATGTGCGGGGTTGCAATATGTCTCATATCAACAACCAATGTCATAATCCCTTAGTCACACCCATAGCTCAGGCCCGGACCATTCCCTTTGACCGGGGAGTGCCCAGTGCTCCGACATCACATAAGACAGCCAGTCTTAAGATCCCACGTAATAGCTTAGGCTAACAACTGCCTTGTCGGCCGGGCGAACTCCTTTGCTCTATCCGTTCAGACATAATCACTCTAGCCTTAGAATGTGAATCTGGTTGAAACGAACACGCTCGGCAGGGTTGTGGCCCATTCGATCTGGCAGTGTTATTACGTCATCAACAATGAATCCACTAAGCCGAGGCTTAATCAATCGAGACAAGTACCACTCATACCCCCCTAAAGGTATTGATGACTGAAAGTTCTGAGGATGCCTAGGGCAGTCATTTTGCATGTCAGGTGGCCTGAAGGTTACTGACAAGTCCCATCATTGGTTATCCCAGGTTACATATACTCTGCTAGTAAGGGAGAACCCCTAACACTAGCATCAGCAATATAAATATGAACTGCTGACATGTCTTCCGGACTCTGTCCATGCACGCCTCGAATTGCATCCTCTTCGGCCGGGTGTTACTTCATTGCCCTGTTTTCCTGTTATTCTATTAAACTTTGTATTATATTTACCCTTATATACTTCTCTCTACATGCCCAACTTCACTTCATCAATCATGGAACCTACGGCTAGCCAGGTGAGGAATCACTATTCACAGAAGAATCAAGAAACACACTTTGAGAGAGCACTTGCACGTGCATTGCAGAAGACAGCCAATCTTCATTGCCAATCAAATGTCTCAACTTCCAACCGAGCTTTCGAGTATAATAGCTAATGTCTGGGCTACAGTTCAGATGAACGATGATGATGACAATACCGATTGGGAGATCAGCAATCACCAAAGTGATGCCGCTGGAGTGTCCACCCTGTCATCCGATATTGAACAAGATGAATTGGATATCTGGCAGGAGGTCCTACATCCAGATCAGGCGCGCCGTGATGAGACATTACGAACTACAAGGGTTCCACTGCCAAAGCAAGGGAGCCGTGCTGATACTGTCATTGCCTGCACTCGACTTCCAAATCTACGACATTCATTCGCGGCCATAGTACCACCATTGCTCAAACGCCACAAGTCAGCCATCAACATATCACGCGAGTCTGACGTTGTACAGGCTCTCCTGCTTCCCATGGCCGGTGGAGACCACAATGTTCCTCAACCAATGGCCGGTGGAGATCACAACGTTCCTCAACACCAAAAGGCTACTTTTGAGGGTGTGAAATAGTTCATGGAGGCCATCATAATCACAAAGACTCGCTGGTCAATCATTTCGGTTGAGAAGTACTGAATGGTTAATGAAGCTTGGAAACTAGCCATTGAAGCCCAGGATCGTCTGCGGGCATTAGCCGGTGCTCCTGTAGGTACTCCTTCTGTATGTCAATTGCCCGGTGGTCCATCTCTAAAAATTGATCTGTGAACCCGAGAAGCTGTATGTGTATATTCTGTTTTCTGCTGCTCGATTGGACTTATGATGATACTAAACCCTCAAAAATACATATTTGAAACTAACGATTAGTGCCATTCGAGAGCGTTTGGCGGATGGAGCTGGTCGAACTATTGTCTGTAGTTACTGCTTGGATTTATGATCAGAGACTGAGCTTCAAATCCAAAGCAAGGAGCTCCTGTTTGACGATGCGTATCTCTCGAAGGCCATCGATGATGGGAAGTCCTGGTTCACCCGGATGGAAGTGCTCGACTTAATCTACCATCAGTCTTTCTTCACCACCAATAGCTTAGTGCGATAACCGACAACATCGCAGTTCTTTCGACCTCTAACACCGCCGACATCAGCGCATGTGGCTGCAGCTATTCAATGTGCGTTGTCTGAGTATGCCAATGGAAAGAAGGTTACGGTTATGTTTTCTCAAAATGAATATCGAGGTAAATTTTGCCCTTCCACGGTGATAGATTGCATTACTGCAGAAGCCATTGCACACATCAAATTCAAATTACACATGGTGTGGCTGTTTCATACCCCCTCCGCCAATCGTGCTCCTCAGCTGGAATCAGCGCACCTCAATTCCCGTCAGCCCTCTTCAATCCCCGTCAGCGCTCCTCAATCCCCGTGGCGCTCTTCAGTCTGGATTGGTGCTTCGATAATTCATTCAGCTCCCCTTACTGTCGTGTCTGTCTGCGCTCCTCCTCTCAGATGGGCGCTCCTCAACCTCGATTAGCAGCGCCTGAATTTCATTCCAGACTCGTTACCTCCCTCAGTTCGCGGCGACGCTCACCCTGGATGGGCTGCTCTGCTGCATAGGCGCTCCTCATTCCCCGTTGGCGCTCCTTGGCCTGGATTTGCGCCCCTCAATTTCATTCTGCACTCCGCCATCACCATCAGCACTCCCCTTGCCCACCTCGCACACAACATCAGGCACTCCTCCTTTCCTGGTGGCACACCTCTGCTTCCCCCGAATTCATCATTTTTGCGTTTCAATTTTCATTTTGATTCAGCGCGAGCGAACCTCAATTCCAAATCTTTTAGATATTACAAATCGAGCCAAACAACATTGGAATTCAATTTCACGCACTTGCCAGGCCCGAATCATTCGGAAATGCAAGGAGCGCCTCCAGGTTCTTCGTGCCGTTGATGAATTCTGTGTTCCTGCATTTGTCGGCCCTGATGGGATGGGAGATTTAGTGGATGACGTTGAGTCTATGTTCGATTGATATGATTCCGATTGCTTAGTTAGGTTATTGTTTCGGTTGTATGTACTTTCATTTTTGAATCACTCGCAATTTTTTTTGCTTCCTCCTTAATGTCGCAATGCAAACAATAGAATGTTTATGAGATGCTGGGTACTATAGTATGATTTAGAAGTTGATAATGAACAATAATCTATGCATTATACGTGGAGGGTATTCGTATTGCTCGTTTACATCCAGGGAATATCAAATAACAGCTGCATTACTTCCAAGGAATATCCATACGAACTGGGCACCTCACAGAGTTAGTTTGGGATTCCCGCATTGGTTGCGCCACAGTCCCAGGTGATCCCAAACTTTTCACAACCGCTCCCATGGTGCTTCTGTACCAGTCATCAGAGATCCCAGGTACTCTGAAGGCCGCCTGGAATGCCCTCCTAGGGTCTGATACTCTCCTGAAATTGACGCTTCTAAGTTTACACTCCACATCCTCTCAGAGACACCTGGAGGCTCCCAGTGACTAAAATACATTTTGCTGATGTAGTGACGATGCCACTACAACATACAATGACTGTCAACAGAGCATCAATGACTTTTGGTCTTCTAAGAAAGGTAATAGGGCAGTGATTTGCTCGCAGTTATGCATAACCAACATATTGGTAGCCTTGATAGGCAAAAGAGACAGCGACACAGTCAGTGCCATGTTCCGAAAGTCAGTGTCAACAGAGCGTCGACAATATTTGGTATTGTAAGTACAGTAATTGAATCATGATTTGGTCGCTGTTATGTATTACCGATGTATTGGTGGCTTTTACAAGCAAAAGAGACAGCAACATGGTCATTGCCCCATTCATGGAATGAGCGTCAATGCAGCATCAACAATTTTTAGCTTTGCATGTTGGGCAAAGTAAGTTCCCATTGGTTGCTGTTAGGGGTCGTCCCTTAGCAGCAATAATGATACTTGAATTATGATACAAGATGCATACACATCAATGATATGCATAACACCTATGCATGTGAACGTTCAAGTGGTCAGCAACATGCTCTGTAGCGGAGGCCATGTTGGTGGCGCGAAGTGAGGGTACTTCGTTCACACCTGGTTACTACGCGGGACAGGTGTGGTAATCACACACGGCAGTTGATAGTCATGCGATTAAGAGATCTTTTCTCCCCACCCGGAGGCGGGATGGGATTCGGGGAAGCATGTTCCGGTCTCGAGAAAAGTCGAGACCTTAGCATGACGTAACTGAGGGATTAAAGACGTACGCAATGTGTCTAGAGTGAGCACTACTAAGTTGGCTCTGGTAGTCTGGATCGCAATGTAACCTGGTATCGGATACGACCTTACGCGTCTTTAACCTACGTTGGCATAGTATCGGTTGGTCGCCGACTCAGTCTATGATGCAATTAATAACTCATGCGCATGAGGGATTAAGAGGCGTAAGCATTATCGCTCGGGCGATAGATGTTCCAACTACCGACTCGTACGATGCAAAGATGTCTGAGGTAAGAAAGATAAGTGATATCGCGCAATGGATGGCCTGATCATTATCAGGAGCGTAACGCTTTATACCACATTGCATCAGCACAATTAACTGAGGGTGTTGTGAGTAGTTATTACTGGGCGCTAAGGGGGCCGCGGCCGAGATTACGCTATCACTGCTGCGAGGAAGCATGGGCTATAAAGAGGCTGCGATGGTCGAAGGAATTGGAGGACATCAGCGAGCAAGTTAGCTTTCAGAGAACACCGAAGACGACCATAAAATATTATTAAGAATTCTATCTATCTATCTACCTATCTACCCGATAAGAAATTCACTATTTCTTCTTTAATCAATCTACGCGATCACCCTCTGTATGCCTGGACACAGGTACACTCACTCCGAATACTCACTTCAACAAGTTGTCGAGTTGTTCGGAACTCTATTGTTCTGTTTGCACAAGCACAATTCAACCCACACTTACCGTGTGGTTTTTCGTTTCGCTCAACTCGAGAATATCGATTACCTGGTGCTACGGTACATGAACACCGGCTTGTTACCATTCGAGGAATTTTCCGAGGACCTGTTGTTCGACGAGGAGGCGTAATTTATATCTACAGAGGAGACGGTCTGTGGTATAGGTTCAGATTGGGAGTTTGCGTTGTTCAGGAACGAGAAGTTGAGTCTTAGGATAAGACGAGGAGAGAAAGAGATACTTAGATAGGCGGCTGTACTTAGTTTCAATAAATATTGTATTGATTATTGGGACTAAGAACCCCCGTAACAGTTGCAGACATCCATTAATCAGATATTGGCAGCCTTGAGGGGCAAAGGCAACAGCGACATGCTGCCTGCCGCATTCTGAAAATGAGCGTCAACTGAGCATCAACAATTTGTGGTCTTCCATATTTGGTAATCAAGGCATCGCGCAGATAGTCGATCACATAACAGAACCATTGACCGTCTTCATAGGCAAAATGACAATATATCAAAGGAAATCCATAGATTGCAAAATAAGCAATATCGCAAACTGCAAATCTTGCAAAAATGAATTATCGGCTGTTGAATATGCAATTTTGATAATATACTATTATCAAACGGCAACAACAAGAGCCTAATATGAATCCCTAGATGGACCTGCTTGGCAACCTGCTGACAACCCACCCTATCCAGACATGTTGGGAGATTTGCAGCGAACCATACCCAAGTTGACAGTTCAGGAGTATTGACAACCTCGACTGCGAGTTTGGCAATGGTTTGTTTTTGACCCAGATCCATACCCGAAGTGACAGTCCAGAACTGTTGCTAACACTAGTCGTGGATAGTTGGTTGAAAATGATTGCAGTATCAATAACTTAGCAGCCTTGCATGGCAAGCTACGAAAGTGTCACTTGCATACAGACAAGACCGGCAGACCAAGCAATGTTTTTGAGCATCTGTCCAATGTAATTGACTATGTTGGAATATTGATACAGCTCTCGCACATTACTGATATATGACCTTTCAGAAATATCGGGGGTGAAATTATCGCCAGAACCCATTCCCCGAATTGACTGTGATATATGGCGCCCAAGATGCATCTTTGTATGTCCAAAATGGAATCATACACACTGTTGGATAGCTCTGTGGAGCCCCTTGACACCGATTCCCTGCCACCAAGCTTCAAATTCAATCAAGCAGATGCACAAGCCCGTCATGAGCCAACTCTGCTCATTCGATGTGATACCATACATCTTGCTCTCCAGCTGACCGACACTGCGGTCTGTATCAGTGATACTCCAGGTGGTGGCTGTAGTCTCTACATCAGATAGACTGACAGAAATTGCACACTCTTGTCAGCAGTCCTGTGTACCGCCCCATAAACCACTTCTTGCACAGCACTTTGCATTTGAGTAAGGTTTAGGGCGAACATGCTTCTGGGACCGGTTACCACAGTACCAACTTCCTTCAATATTTGTTGGTCATGATGTTGGAATAATCCATTGACAAGCTTGCAGTTAACAGGGGTCACTTGTTGGATGTCGCACTCCAATTGCTCCTTTGCCCTCTGCTGATCAGCAGCTGACCACTTGGTTGCCGCTTGTCAGGCTCCATTCAAGCGCAGCTGAAATTTCCAGCATTGTGTTGAGTGTTAGCAACGGGTCCGGGTAACCCGCCAGTGGTCCGGGTTTGAACCGGATAATAGGTGCGGTTCGCTTCCAGAACCATCCAGAAACCTGACCCGCTGTGTCTTGGCGGGTTTGTTACCAGGAGCGGACATAAACCCGCAGACTCTTGGCCGGGTTTTTCATAGTGCAGAGCCTCATTGTCACGAACTGAGAACTTTGGTGCCAAATAAGCAGTTGAGTTCCGATCGTATCACGATATGATATAGACGTAAAAGATGCAGTTGTCGATGCTCTTTCACCTCCCATTCTCGAATTGGAGATCTGATCACTATTCCTTGAGTTGCTGTGAAAGTACACCAAAAATTGTGCATTGTTCGAAATGACTCAACGAATAGTGATTGGATCGCAAATTGGGGAATGGGAGGTGGAGGAGCATCTAGAACTGCATCTTTTTGGTATATATCATATTGTGATACGATCAGAACTCAAATACTTAATTGGAGCCTAAGTTTGGAGTTTGCAAACCTGTGGAACCGGCCAAAAAACCGTGGGTTCGGTGCAATTCGGTTTTGTGATAGGGTAATACTCATGGCAACGGTTCCACGTCATTTCCAACCCGGACCCGAAATCGAACCGCCAATTTGGAACTGTTGCTAACACTAGTTGAGTTGTAGTAACCATTTCAGCCCCATCACCGGATTTTACATTGCAGCACGGACTTTGTGAATCTTTTGTTCTTGTAACGGATGGGATTTTCTTGCTAACTGTACATCACCTTTGGCCTTCGCAGACTTCTACATTTTCTGTTCACGAAATGCTCCCTGCTGTTTGTGAAATCGCTTGTGTGCATCGTCGAGTGCTATAAGTGACAGGTCATAGTGAATTTGTTGGCTGACAAGTAGAGAGACTTTACATAATGCCCACACTGCTCCTAGTACCATTTCACCAGAGGCCGTTTCTGGCAGAGTTTTCCAGTCATCCCTGGAGCAGTCAACAATTGGAGTGTAATTCGCTGTCAGTGTTCTGATCATACCCCAGATCTCTTTGCTCTGCCAGGAGCCACTTTTCTTCAAATTGAATAGTTCAAGGAAGCACTGGAGGCCTGCAAATGGTGGTACTGATGTGAATCGATTATCAAATTGATCATTCATATTTCTAGCTTTCAGCTATTTAAACAGCCAGTGAAATAAGTCTTTAACTAAACCCAGGAGCAGCTGATGCAATTCATCAGGCTGCCTAAGCCGATAGACAGTACGGAGAGGAACTTGCCAGAACTGGTTGCTGATTGGATGATCATCAATATTAGTTTCGTCTAGAAGCTCTGAGTAAACATGCCCATCTCCTGAGTCATTGGGTGATCGAAAAGTCCAATGCCCATTGGCGCACCTTAAGGAATTTTACACATCGGTCATGAACCCTATGCGACTTGAGAAATCATGACATGCTCTGGATCATCCCCGACCCAGGCAGCCAAAGGAGGGTAACATTATCTCTGTAATCCATCAACACAATTCCATGTCAAGCCAGGACCAGTTATCTCAAGATTCCGGAGTGGTGACAGTAGAGTTCCAATCGCAGAATGCCATATCTTGTCACTATATTTTGCACCTGTCGGTGGAAAATAGATCGGCCCAACGAGAATTCGGATGCTCTCAATAGGTGTACAGCGGATGACCTTTCCAATATTACCAAGTGGAAGATAAAGCGGCCAGGCATGCTGATTGCCCGAAAAATCCGTGCGGTGAGTCTTGTTGGATGCAAAAGTGACTGACACAATTGTCGCAATGGCAGGAAGCTGATCTTACGTATCCCACCGCCAATCGCCAGTGTTCATATTGCAGTTCATCCGGAGCCTTTCCGTGTATGCAAGCTGCACCAGTTCGAAATCAAGGTGCACCTGCAATGGGAGATGTGCCAAGAGGAACTGAATACATTTGAAATTATCCCTTTAGTGTAATGTTCAGAAGATTGGTGAATGATCTTCAATTCAACTATTGCCACCGAGCCTGAAATCAACTTCAGAGAGCAGCTTGTGCAGCGCATCTGCCGATTGAAATGATTGGATTTTGAAGTTGTCCAGTCCACACCTCAGATGGTGAGCTATCCACATTTTTGTTTGCCGGCTAAATGATAGAGCCTGTTGAATGATGTGTGCTGCCTGATATGGATGGCATGGATTATATTGTTCTGAGTACTTGCGATGCTTGTTGTATAATCCAGTTACATTGCCATATGGCTTCCCCCCCACATGTTCCACTCCAACTACCTCCATATGAGCCTTTGTCTTTGTTTGGTGAGCAGTAAATGTCACATCAGGCTTCTAGGGGTCTATAGTTTCTTTGTCGGGAGTATCTTCAGGTGGTGGTGCTCCAGGTACATTGTCTATGGGTAGATTATTAGTTGACTAGCTTATCGATGGCCAATCAGGTGCAGCCACTGGAGTTGAACCCTGATGGCCTCGGTCGATCCCATGCTGCCAGTGGTAAAATCACGTCAGGTAATAGCAAATCACGCATCGAGATTCAGTGCTGTTGTTAATAATGAGACTAGACTCGGTGGTTCTTGTCGAACTATTTATTTTCACTGATGAAGCAATGAACATGTTACCAGCAAGTGTTGACCACATTCAGGAAATGGTCAGTGAACACGTATTCAGATGCATCTTGATGATACTTCAGGGGTTAATTTTGAACATCCAGGATATTGGTATGAATCAAGCTATATAACTCATCTTACCAAATCACATACACAGCTGCCTCGCACCCCGCCAAATGTCGGTGAGGGGCATAATATATTCACCTGACAATCAGTTTTCTTCATCAACCAGGTTTTATGAATCATATCCTGCACAATAGTGATGCAGATCTGAAATCATTCCTGCAGCCTACAGTGTCACGGAAACCAGATGACGCGGGGATTGCGCACTTGCCCCCATTGCCAGCGAGTTCCTATGAGGATTATGTTGGAGATTTTGAGAACCATGATTTGTTGGACTTGGATGGTGCAGAGGGCAAAGTCCCATCCAGCCTGAAGCAAACCATATTATCGTTGTGGCAATTTGCCAAAAGGAAGGGGCAGGCTAACTAGAGTGTGTTTGACAGGTGGAAGAAAGTATGGGTGGCTGGGTTTCTCGAGAGACAAAATTATTCCAACATATGGGGGCAGCACCATTGGAAACAGCGTCAAAATGAACCTGTGCACTGGAAGTCCGCGGAAGCTGATTTTTTAGTGATGTTTAAGGACTAGCTGCATTTATATAATTTCGATAATGCTGACTGGATTCGTCAGTAGTCAGAGGACATGTTGTGAAGTAATGTGCAAGCAAAATTTGGGAGGAGTGGAAAATGGGAATGTGAGGCAGCATACGACCAGCAACAGATTTGAGTGAACGGGCAAGCAACAAGGTGAGAAGTAACCTTCCCAAGTTGCCAAATGCAACATTCATGGTTGTGATTCACTGGGTGTCCAATGGCAAGGATATGGTTCAAGCCCTCAAACAATTCCAAGCCTCGTATACCAATGTGACGCTCTGGGAGGAGCGGATTGATTCTATTGACAAAAAGAAAGGCAAGAGAGAGCCATTCATTGCAACATCGAAGTTCAAGTGCACCTTGGACCATTAGCAATTGGATGAAGAGTATATGGGACTAATGTTAGCAATAGGTCCAGGTAACCTGCCAGGGGTCCAGAGTTGAACAGGAAAGACAGTTCGGTTCGGTTCCAGAACCATCTAAGAGCCCGAAAAGCTGCTTTTTGGTGGTTCAAACCCGGCCCCATGCCCGTCAACCCGTGGGTTTTGCTACGTTTTGCTAGACCCATCAGGTCCAATATCTGGTTTTCCATTTTGGGTAGTTCAATTTATGGTTGCATTCAGATATCTTACAGTTAATCGTAAAATATTGACGATGGTATGTCATTGCTCTTTTTGGATGTACTGGCCGCCTTTGTGACCAAAATATGTAGACAAACGCTCCCTACCCCATCCTGGAAATGAGCGTCAATGGAGCCTCAACGATTTTATGTCTTGCATCCTGGGCAATCAGAGCGGGCATTGATTGCAGATAGTCACAACTGAGGTATTGGTCTCCTTTATAGGTAAAACCAGAAGTGACACGCTCCCTGCCCGATCATGAAAATGAGCGTCAAATGGGCCTTCAACACTTTATGATCTCGCATCTTGGGTAATATAAGTGGCGCATGATTGGGAACTTCTATTAAGGAGAAATTGGCAACCACTCTAGGCAGATAAGCAAGCGACATTCCCAAGACAGCCTCCCAGACAGTAACAAATCATTTCATTTTCAATGATGCAATGAATGGTTCATGACCGTTTTAGCCTACCAAAACCGTCAGAACATTGTGTATACACAATAACCAATTCGTCCCGCTTTGATTACCCACGATGAAATGCCAAAAATCATTGACGCTCCGTTGACGCCCATTTCCATGGTGGGGCAGGGAACGTGACTCTATGTTAGGGGTTGTCTCTTAGCAGCGATAATGATACTTGAATTATGGTACAAGATGCATACATATCTACGATATGCATAACACCTATGCATGTGACATTCAAGTGGTCAGCAACATGCTCTTTAGCAGGAGTTCATGTTGGTCGCGCAAAGTGTGGGTACTTCATTCACACCTGGATACTCTGCGGGACATGTGTGGTAATCACGCACGGCAGTTGATAGTCAAATGCGTTAAAGAGAACTCTTCTCCCATACCTGTAACCAGCTAGGATTTGGAGAGGCACGTTCCGGTCTGGAGAAAAGTCTCGACCTTAGCATGACGCAACTGAGGGATTAATGACGTAGGCAATGCGCCTAGAGCGAGCACTACTCGTTGACTGTAGTGGTTTGGATCGCAATGAAATCTCGTATCGGATACGAGCTTACGCGCCTTTAATCTACGTTGGCATAGGATCGGTTGGTTGCCAATTAAATCTATGACGCAATCACTAACTCATCTGCATGAGGGATTAAGAGGGAATAAGCATTATCAACTGGATTGGTAGATGTTCCAACTACCGACTCATACGTTGGCAAAAGATGTCTGAGATAGAAAAGGGTAAGCTGATATCGCGCAATGGATAGCCTGATTGTTATCAGGAGCATAATGTTTTCAAACCACGTTGCAAGGACACAATTACCTGAGGGTGTTGTGGCGAGTAATTGCCAGGCGCTAACAGGGCGTGCCCGAGATAACGCTATCACTTCTAGGAGAGAGCACAGGACATAAATAGCCAGCGTTGGTCGAAGGAATTTTGGAGCATCAGCGAGCAAGTTAGCTTTCAGAAAACACCGAACACGATCGTAAAATATTATTAAGAATTCTATCTATCTATCCGTTTAGTTATCTGTTAAAAGATAAATCGGCACTATTTCCTCCCTAATCAACTTACGAGACTATCCCCTGTATGCCTGGTCACAGGTATACAAAATCCGAGTATGCACTACATCAAGTTGTCGAGACTTTCGGCAATCCTCTCTACAGTTTGAAAGAGCACCACCAAATCCACACCTACCGAGTGGTGTTCCGTTGTTGTCAGTTAGAAGGTATCGACTACCTGGTGCTGAGGTATCTGAATACCGGAGCATTACCATTCGAGGAGCTTTCAGAGGAGTGGTTGTACGACGGGGAAGCCTGATATACATCTACAGAGGAGACGGCCTGTGGTACAGGTTTAGATTAGGAGTTCTCATTACAGAGGAATGAGAAGTTGAGTCCTAGGATAAGACGAGGAAAGAAAGAGATATTTGGATAGGCGGCCGTACTTAGTTCAATAAATGTTGTATTGATTATTGGTACTAAAAACCCCCGTAACACTCTATCTCTTTTCCCAATAATGGCGGCCAATATTTTCAATTTGCATAGTAACAACAAAAATGCTGCTGAATTACCTTACTTAGAAGACCAATAATCGTTGACGCTCCGTTGACACTCATATTCAGAATGGCGCAGGGAGCGTGTGGTTCTCACTTTTCCCTCAAAACGCAGGCAATACCACATTTATGAATGGCCGCAACCGATCACCACGCAGATTACGAATGATGCAAGACCAAAAATTGTTGACGCTCCGTTTATGCTCATTTTGCCATGCACGTATCCACAATATATTATCATTTGATTTGGCCTAATGTATCATTGATGGTGTTTTGGCAGCCTTTGTACCATCTCCATGTACTTTCTCCTTCATAAATACATTGTTCTTTAATGTTACATATAAATATATCCTTTAAAATATGCTTTAAAGTGTCCGCTAATTGTAGATAATAATACACTCAAAACTCCTGTTCCATTCTATCAATGCTCATCTTCACTGTCATGTTCCCTCGATTGGCTGCTGTCATCAGCAAAATGGATGTCAGCTGCATTACCACACAGCAGATAGTGTACTAACCAGTGGATGTTCCTTCATCAGTCAGCAAATCTGGATTGAGATCTTTATCGCGCTTGCGATTCTTGGCATATACATCAAGATTGAAAAATTGAGCCCTGGGAAGAGGAGTATATATATACACATATGCGGGTGGCACACCTTCGATTTCGGATAGGTGAGCTGGCGCAGTGTTGCCCCGTGGAAAGGGTGGCATTGCAGGTTGATGTGGTCTCGGTCCTGGTGTCGGCTGTCTGAGTTGCGCTGGTGGAGCTGCACCCATGCTTGTGTGTCTCCAGCGTGTCGGGGGATTCTGTGCTGTGCCATTTTGGCAAGGACGGCAGCCGTCCATCTGATTTTCTCCAACATAGCCGTGTGTCTGTCCATCGTAGCCTTCACATTTTTATGCCCAGGGAACTCAACTCCCCGCATCTTCTGTTCTCAGACTTCGGCCCCAGGTTTCTTGAGAAGGAATCGTGTTTCCTCTATTACGGCGTGCAAAATCCCCCCTTTGGCCATTTTGGCCATATTCAAGGCCTGGCACATATCAGATTGTTCTAGCTGTACCCGACCTCCTTGCCTTGCCATAGTAGCAGACATGTTGAAAACCTCCAAGAAAATGGTTGCTGCATCTACATAATAGATTCGGCTATTACCTCCACAATATACCCTTCTGTAGAATCCTCTAAAGAGGTTAAAGCCTGTTTGGTCCACCCTTGGGGATCCTTATCACTATATTTGTCCCTGAAAATCCCGGAGCTGATATCATTATGATGTTCAATTTTGCTGACTGTGGTGACAAATGCCTTGGTCAACCATGGAGGTTTCCAATTACGGACGGCTACTAATTTGTCACGCAGCTTGCTATGTACTCCAGCAGCATGTGATATCATATGATGACGGCGATATACCTTGATACGACTACAGTTACATCCGATTGCATGCTGCTTCTTATGCATCCTGCTTCTTGTTTCAGGGACAATCGTGAACTGAGCATCGAGGGTCCTATTTCCGGTGGCCGTATTTGCACTGTCGCGGTGGACTAAGTGGTATCTGTCTTTCAGTTGAGTCTCAGCGGGTGGCTTATAGGATGAAGCGCCTGTCGTTCTGCTTGATTTTGTTCCACTCCTACCTTCCTGCGGTTTCTGTGGAGCCATGCTTTGCTGCTGTGAAAGTGAAGTGGTGATGATAATGAAACAAAGTGGGAAGTCCTGAGGAAGAACATAACGAAAAGAAGTGGGAAGTCCGGAGGAATATATTGTTAGCATCGAGTCAAAATGGCATGCGTAACAGCCAACTTGCTCAATCTACACAAGATGAATCCTGTTATGCATACCTGCCAGTTGCACAGGTTGGCAACTGTGCGGCAGTTTGCACCAAGTCGGTCCGATGTTGTGTGTACATTTACCGGAATAAATCAAGCGGAAAGACCGCCAAAATCTAGTCATTGTGAGATAAAAACGGTACATTCTTTGACGGAAATGACGTCTGCTGATGTTTGGTCAAGAAATCTTGGGGATCTTACTTTAAACAGACGCTAAACATCATGTCATAATGTACGGTTAGCATTGCTATTCCCAATGTAGTGACGGTCAAAACGCAGTTTTTGCTTTGTTCAAGTCGATTAAGAGTACCAACCTCAACATAAAGACAAAGCTTCCCACTATGTGGTCCATATCTTTCAACATCCATCATCTTGTCCATCAACAAAGTCAACACAAAATGCAATGGTCAATGCTCTGAAAAGGAACCTTTTGCCACTACCGGCAGGTAAATATAGGAAATCAACAAAGCCCTCCACACGACGATGTCCTCAGGCATATCAAGGCAAGAGTGGCTTGGGGGTAGAACGGGTCTTAGCCCTTGGAGCTTTAGACAGCTTTCAATCCAAAAAGCAGCTTGCGGCGGGGAAAAGATGAGAAACTCACATCTTAACCAACAAAGGGAAGGAGAAATGGATTGAGGAGTAGGTGGAGAGAGAGACCGCTGTGGCAAGAAAGTGAGTTGAAGACGCAGAGACAGCAGTGAATCACAAGCAGGATGATAAGCGAAGTGCTGAAACGGCGGGATTGACAACCACCAAGCCAGAAACAACATTTGAGGGGATGTTGACCGCCATCAGAGATAGTCTGAGCAATCTTGCAAGTACCGATGATGGGGAGGATGAGGAAAACGAGGATGATGATGAAGATGATCCTGCGGGGGCCAAGGTTAGCACAAAGGACAAACCCGGCTGGGTCATGGGCACAATCTGCAAAACAGTACAGTATCGCATGGAGCATTTTCGGCAGATGCAGATGAAGCTTGACAAATAGACGCAACCAGGCTGGGGAGACGCGGCCAACTACGTTCGTCAGAGGGACATGAAGTACGGGAAGACCGAATTGATGGTTCCGGCTGTCCTTCAACCTCTCACGGTAGATGATGCGGCTTCATCTCTGCTGATGACATTTGGTGAGACTATGGAGACTCTGGTTGGCGTCCCCAGGACATTGCAAATGCTGCAAGTCACTTCTCGACCAGGGTGTAGTCATATGAGACTGGGTTCGCAAAAACCGCAGACGCACAAAGGCATTCCGTCCATCCCGCACGCCCCAATGCCCGATTGGTCACTGTTTCAGATATCAAAGCTTGTTGGACTCATATGCTTAACCCCTGCATATGGCGTCCCAAGCTACTTACCATATAGAAATCGGTTACCGAAGAAGACATGGTGACGGCTCGTGTGTCGCCGGAGAAATGAACAGCCAAATTGGCATTTGCAATGACGTATCAATTTGAAATGCAATACCCATACCTATTTTGCTGAGTGTCAGCTTTTACTTGATTTCAGTGACCAAAATGTGAGATGTGATATTTCGTCAATGCCTGTACAAGGGTCAGATAGTCCATGCCAATGTTCTTAACTTCAAATCTCATTGAGTGACGGCCAATGAATGCGATACCGTCCTGCCAGTTACTGTCAAGATAGGCAATTAAACCTACATTAGAGAGGAAACTGACTAACAAAATATAAGTCAGTGATGTCATTCGAGTCATGGATGCAGCGGTCAAAGCGCAATGCAAAGCTGAATCAATGACGACCATCATGCTGCATACAATTATGCATCCAACTGCAAAACTCTCTGCACAGACCTGGTGCACATGGTTGAGATGTTGAAACTTACTTATGGTATGTCATGGAAATTGCAGAGAATGAGCTGGATGAGAGAAGGTGTGGAAGTTGAGCTAAATATATCAAAAACTAGTGTACGGATTTATATGTGGTTAATTGCCTGCCGAACGCTCTGTAACGTGATAGGCCAACGTCATTCAGCATTCAGATAACCTGTCTAGTGGTGGATCAGAAATTGAGAGGCTTGGAAGCATTTGGATGCAAATGTTTATACATAGAAACGATTGATTGGCTGCCAATAACGACTATATGCATATTCACATACAATTGTTGAGCATGAACTGACTATTGGTATGTCATTCAGTTGAGCATCAATGGAGGGTCAATGATTTTTGATCATACATTTTCGGCAATCAAACGGCTGCATAGTCACATCCTTCCAAAGTGATTGTATTGGCAGTTTCTATAGGTAAAAAGGATAGTGACACGCTCATTGACCCATGCTGGAAATGAGCATCAATGATACATCAACGATTCTTGGTCTTTTGAGTCTGATGTTCAAATCAAGACATGGTCGCAGTGACACATAATGAAAGTATTGGCCACCCTTAAGACTAAAAATGCTGGCGTTGACATCGCTACCATCCCCTAAAAATGAGCGTCAACAGAGCGTCAACGAGTTTTATTCTTGCATATTGGACAATCAAAGAGCTGTGCGACGACATTAAGTTAGAGTCGAAGTGTTGGCTGCCTTTATCGGTAAAAATGGCAGCGACGATATCCCTACCACCTCTTAAAAATGAATGTCAATGGAGCGTTGACGATATTTGGTCATGCATCATGGACACTCAAAGCGCTGTGCATCGGCGTTGATTGACAATCAATGCATTGGCCGCCTTTATTGGCAAAAATGCTAGTGACGATATTGCTGCCACCTAAAAATGAGCTTCAATGGAGCGTGAACAATTGTTGGCCATGCATCTTAGATAATCGATGGGCTATACAACCGTGTCAACCAATGATCATAGTCTTGGCCGCCACGATAGCTACAAGTGCGATGGACAATATCACTACCACCTCCTACAGATGAGCGTCAACGGAGCGTCAACCATTCAGTTGTTGCATCATTGACACTCAAAGCGCTGTGCATAGGCGTTAACCCATAATCAATGTATCGGCTGTGTTTATAGGCAATAAGGCCAGTGAGAATATGTCTACCACCTCCTAAAAATCAGCGGCAACGGAGTGTCAACAATTTTTGGTCTTGCATCTTGGACAATCTAAGGGTGACGGAATGGTGTGAACCCATAATCAACTCATCAGCGGCCTTTGAGGGCAGAAATGCTAGTGACGATATCGCAACGACCTCCGAACACTGAGCGTCAATGGAGCGTCAACAACTTCTGGTCTAGCGTCATGGGCACCTCAAGCACTGTGCATTGCCATTGACCCATAATCAATGCATCGGCCACCTCAATGGGCCGAAATGCTTGTGACGATATCGCTACTACCTCCTAAAAATGAGCTTCCACTGAGCGTTAACAATTCTTGGTCATGCATCTTGGATAATCTAAGGGCTATGGAACGACGTTATCCCATAATCAACTTATTAGCGGCCTTTACAGGCAAAAATGCTGATGATATCGCATCCAGCTCCTATGATTGAGCACACACCGAGCGTCAAAGATTTTTGTGGGGGCTCTGTAAGCTACACTGCAATCAACTGCCGTGCACTGTCACTGAATCGAGTCCTACGTGCTCAGTCTGTTCAAATTTTTCTATTATTCACCTTCACAAATATGCATGCAATGTCTCACAGATCTTATTTTTTGGCTTGAAGCTGTGGAGTCAATATTTAAGAACCCACTGTCTTCTTGAGTGTATAGTTACTTTTGGCTTACTTTCGAGTGGGATTACCCAGCTTTCTAATTCCTACCGCCATGTCGGATCCACAATCTTTGAACACCTCATTGCTGGAGGTTATGATCTCTTCCAACAATGGAGGTGCATGTATAGACTTTTTCCGAGCAATAGGCCGTTTCTAGCTTACAACCATTGAAGCCCAACAAGCATTGGGGATGATTTGTAAAGTAAGTTCGCTCAAATCACAAATAATGACACATTCGTGGCGATTCTATTTTCATTGCGGAATTGAGGAAACAGGCAGCCCTGGCATCATATGTGTCGTTTGTCATCAAGTTCTTTGCCATCCCTCCGAACATGGGACCAGCTCAATGGGGAAACACTTGCTGGCAACAGTTCATATCACAAAGTTAAACGAATTAACAGATTCAGAGGTTACTGAATTGACTAGTTCGTTGGTTGATGAGACACCTTTGGCCATTCTCAAGAGGCATGGAAGTTGAGGAATCACAGTAGTAAGTTTCCAGAGGAAGTTTATATTTGACATCCAAGATGATCCATAACGACCAAAATGAGAGACAAAACGTTCCAAACTGGCAGCTAGGGACTTTGAAACTTCCGAATTTCACCAATACAGGTGGAGTTGCTACCTCATGTTAGGATTTGTATCGGCTCTTATTCCATGGCAAGCGATACCACATCTAGAGCTACGAAGGTGATATAAGGCATCATGCGATGACCTAGTCCTGCCATTCGCTACGACTCTTAGTAACATTTGCCAGAGGGAATATGCACTGCCAGTGGATACAATTCACAAGCAATTGCCCTGATGAAATAAAGTTAGTTTAGCTTTGGAAGGATGGACATCACCGAACAAACTAGCCATGATTTCGGTATTTACTTACTATATGGATCGAAATTGGGCATTGCGTGAAGTTCGACTCACTTTCGATGATGTGGATTGCCTGTTCTTTCCCCGTCTCGAAAGCTAATTAAGGATGATAGGTCATGGGCGAACATGCTGCAGCTAGGGTAGCCATACATTTGAAGGACGTGCTTGATTGTTTTGAGCTTACTGAGGGCCGTTTAGTTGGTATTACGACTGATAATGTGTTCTCAAATTACTCGATGACATGCGAGCTGCAATCAACACTTC
>Ga0307512_10002499_pt1 | contig 23065 bp, 19 predicted proteins | sample 14_EM_MG_FD_200267 | JGI IMG/M metagenome (GOLD analysis project Ga0307512, IMG submission 200267) | Populus trichocarpa ectomycorrhiza microbial communities from riparian zone in the Pacific Northwest, United States - 14_EM | ecosystem: Host-associated > Plants > Roots > Unclassified | place...
CAACCACTTCATTCCTACGGCCTCCAGGCAACCGAAGCCTCAACCGTACATCTCCATGGCCGATGGCTTTACCTGCTACTCTTCCAGCAAAATCGCGGATCTCCCGCTCTTCTCTCTTGGTATACTCAGTGTACCGTTCGAACTTTCGCCGATCTCCACAAATGTGAGTAGTGGTGGCACAATCCAAGTACCAGCTCTCCTTCGATGGGCTCTCTCCATTCGTAACTGTCATCCAATAGTTCTCAATTGAGGTTGTTGTCGTCGCTGCCGCTGTCTCTGTCGGTGCTGTGCTCTCCACCACTGCGGTGCTTGGACAATACCGTGCAATGTGCCCCACCTTATGGCATCTGTAGCATTCCTGAGTATGTCTGCGGCGATGCTTCTCACTCTCCGAACTACTACCATCACTCTCACTATCGCTATCACGTGTCTTCCGAGACTTCCGAGACTGCTTCCGTCTATCGCTCTTCGTCTGCAGCTTTGAGAACATGGCTGCCACGTCCGAATCGTCTTCCTTCTGTAATCGCGCTTCATGGGCTTTCATCTTCGTGACAATCAGCTCCGGTTTGTCGGCCAGGGTGTCGATTTTGTCGTACATCAACTGGGTGAAAAACCTCCAATCATCATCCTTTGGTATACCCTGCATCAGGTAGTAGCTGTGCTCGCTCTTTGGCATCGTACCGGTCGAACTCTCCGCACAGAGGTTGAAGTCATTCACATACCCCTGGATCTTCGATGCGTACTCCTGTACATTCTCGCAATTGCTCAACTTCACCACTGACATCTCGTCACGCAAAGCCCACACATTGAGCTTCACCTTTGACTTGTAGTCCTCCTTCAGCTGATCCCATAGCGCCTTCAGCTGATCCCATAGCGCCTTCGCGTCTTTCTAAACGCCATACTGCTGCTGCAATGACCTCTCGATCGCGAGGAGAATGGTCGACCGCGCGATTCCGTGCTGCTTCTTCCATGCTTTAAACTCTGTCCCGTCCTTCGCATCCGGTGCTTCCTCTGTACCGTCGACAATGCCGAGAACCTGCTTCTGCTCCAAGAGTATTTCAATTTCCAAACTCCAGCTCTTGTAGTCCGTACCATCAAACTTCTTAATTGTGATCGCTGTCGATTCGGCCATCTTGTCGTCCGTACACGCGTCGAGTCTGTCTGTACTCCTCCGAGACCGTGTCGATGATGCCGCAATTCGAGTCGAGTTCGTCAAATCAGCAAAGTGCCCGGGCTCATAACCTGTTGTACGGTGTCCGGTGTCCTGAATCTCTCTATTGACCTAAACTCACTGACTCTCGCTAAGTCTAATTGACACGTACACAAGAACTAAAGTGCATGCGGCTCCGCCGCGCTCAACCCTAAACCAGCCCACGTGATGACCGCACTCAAATCCGTCCCCACAATGGAGGAGAAGAGTTGAAGAGAGAGCAGAGGAGGGAAATTCAAAGTTTTACAAGCTGGGTCTAAAGTTAACAGCTTCCCTTCCAGATGGCGGAAAGTCCCCACACCACCACCTGCTAGCGCCATACAAGGAGGCAACATGACGTTAATTGTGGGACGTCATCAATATGCAATATATCGATACAAATAGTTAGAGCTAGTAAATATGTTAAGTAATTGGTATATACAACGGCGGCAGCAAAGAATGGCTATCGTAGGATTCATCGCCAACGGAAGGGTCAGATATGCGGTGTTAGCAACTTACGTTGATGGGGTATCTCAAAATGCGGAAGAGCAGTAGCTTGGGCGTTTAGACATTTGCTGAGGAAACACACTAGCCTCGCACTTCACCCAAAACAAGGCCATCAGCTCGACCACATAAAATTCTACTGGCTCTTTTGCTACCCCGTTAGGTTTTCGTGTGCATGATCATGATTGAATAGCCTGTATTTATGCCTTCAAATACTACCAAAGAATTCAAGCAAGAAAAACGGGACTCTCTGAAATTTCGGACTAAGAAATTTCACCCGCAAACATCAGTTCCTGTCGCTATGTAGCCAGGCTCACCAACTATCTACAAAATCGACTTCCTCGTATCATATCAGAGAGTCCGAGGCAAGTAGACAGAGGTACCATCCCATCTAAATGAAATACTAAAAGTGACGCAAAGGATTATACCATTGAATAACCATCTCGCTGCCTTTAGATGGTGGCTAGATGGAAGGGAGAGACGCAGATGAGCAGAAAGGCTGCATTCCGGGGGTGAGAGAAACCCTACCGGGAAACCAACCGACAACTACATGTCGGGCACATCAGGAAAAAAAGGAACATCATAAAACATCTAATCGCAAGAGATGAAATGATCTCAAGAGAAAAAAGATCTCAAGACTGAGATTCTTCCCATCCAATGCATCCTATAAGTATTCGATCGGAATCCCAGTCGTACTTTTCAGTGCTTTCTAGTGGGGAAGGAAGAGACGCCGAGCCTACTCCCACCCAACACCCAACGCCGTCCCATAGGTATTCGATGGGAACCCCTCATCCGTCCTCCGCGGGGTAGGTGCGAGGATAGTATAGCCGTGGTATGCTATCGAAAATCTGTCTTCGTTTGGCTTCTCCTCAGCGGTTTGTTCGCTTGTAGCTGGTTCTAAAGGGCATGTGGATTTGATGTTTGCAACAATAACGAATGAATAGTAGGGTTCCTCGGTATGCCCATTCGATACAGAGATGGTCCCGATCCCTTCCTATCCACCGTTGTAATTTTCCCAGTTTCGAGGAGGGCACGACTAGTCCTCAAGGTTGGAGGATTTTGATAGAAGGGAATCAATGCCACTAACTTTGAAGAACTTGAGCTCAGCCTATATCTAAACCTGATCGTTGCAAAGGCTCTTGGTTCCAAACTTAGGCGGCGCAAAGCCTAGGGTAGCCATGGCGAGGACCAGTGATCAACCGGCAGTAGGAGCCTTGAGAGACAACTAATTACGGTATGTGATAAACTGCCCACAGTGAGGACTGAGGTAGGTGTTATGAAACCTTTCTACTGAAAATGTTTGTTAGTCTCGATCTCATCAATTGCTTCTTGGCCGACCTTACCTAAACAAAAAATGCAAACCAACCTTCACTTGCAGTTCCTCTATGTGTCCGGAAGCAGCATCGCCCAGTTGGCCCTGGCCTTCATCCTGGCTGTTTGTTTCAATGCTCCTCAATCATGTGAAAACCAAGAATGGCATCCAGACCCTCGGGCTAGAAAATGTATTGCTGAATTAACTGTTGGTAAAATGGCCGGATTGAGTACTGAGTTGGATATTTTGGAACCACTTAACTCAGGCCCCTCGGTTGTCAACGCCTTCTTGACCAACCTCCCCAACGAGCTCGTCGCCTAAGCAGGGTCAACTTCTTCAGAAGAAGCGCTTGGCGCGCTTAAGGTAGCTGGCACGGTTACTCTAACGAGAGTATGAGACATAATCGGTGGATGAAGCATAACTAGAGGATAAGGTACATGGGGGCGCAGGTATCGTTACAATTGTACCGTTAGACTGAAGCTTCTGTTCTGTTGATTCCCTAAAAAAGTCTCAATCCGACCTTCGGACCATTGGCCTTCCATATAGATCTGGATGAAGAATAGCAAAGCTCAACCAGCAGTAGCAAAACCTAACCCTCCCACTAAACCCAAACCGTTCATACGGTTATGGACCCAGAAGACGACACGCAGAGATGGTTGTATAAGAGTCGAGAACCGAGTCCAAACTTTAAATCTCCAGTTCATCATCCATGTTTCTCAAAAGTGAATTGCAGAGTTGAGCGTCATATGAAGCTGAGGAACTAGATGTGCTCATTCCCGGGACAGTGAAAGAGCGCATTTGCATGGCAGCAGTCGGACCGAGATGTAAATTATGCTAATGAAGGCGTTTGCTTCTGTCGTCGGAGCAGGATCCGTCCCATCTCCCTCCTCTTGTGGTTCTTCGGCTCCTCTAGATGAGTTAGAAGGGAATGTATATGGCCTCAGGATAGAGATATGAGAGGGTGGAGTCAATTCGTCAGTTGGTGATACAAGCCAGGCTTTGATCGCCTTTTAGACTTGCATAATATTACCTTCTCAATTTGGTTGAGAGGGAAGCAAAACCGGCTTCCGTTGAACGATGGATTAGATGCATTCGGCGGATGAGTTCCTCGACCCACCCCCGAGCATCCATCCTGTAGCTGTAATTCGGGACCATCTATTGCGAGAAGTGTGTTGGATAGTTTTATCCGACCTAACACCAATCATAAGCGTGATGAAAACTCTGTAGTAGTAGCAAAGCACAACGAACATCTAACGGCCTTGAATCATCGAACTCAAGCTCCTACTTTTGTTGACTCCTCAAGGCTGAAAGTAAGTAGAGACCCATACCAATACCGGCCACTGCTTCGTGAATCTCAAAGCTGAGCTTGGAGTAAGGAACTCACGCAGGAAGGACCAGATCCTGCTTCCACGACCTTCTTCGGTTCCGACAATTAGCGGTCGAAGTCACGGGCTTTCCGAGCAGTGGGGTTTTGTAATGTTGGTGGCAAAAAATTCCTTCTCAATTTCAAAGTTGGTCTGGTAATTGTTAAACGTCAGTCACAATAAATAATCATTGCGAATTGAGGACGTGTCACCTGGTTCAATTGGATTGTCGCAGGGGCAGTTGAAATATGATGAAGGAAGTTGATTACCGCGATGAAAGTGTGATTTAGTGCCAGCTCGAAACCTCGGGCTTTATCGCTGGAAATCCTTGAGACGTTGTGCCCTATTAGGTAGAGGGGAAGGAAGGATTTGAGCTTTATTTTAAGCTCGTCTCGTCTCGTCTTGTCTCGTCTCGTGTCCAACATTAGTGAGAAGGGAAGATGAAGGAGGGCGGGAGGAGAAGGAGTATGGAATTCCATGAGTGAAGGAGACGGGTCAAAGACGATGGGTTAAGGTGGGGTGAGGAAGATGGGTGGGGTGGGTGGAGTGGGGCCCACTGCTTTGGAGTGTTTTTCTCAATATTGGATCATTCTTATCCCGCACTACACCGGAATATGCCGAAGACCAAGGGCAGTGGTTAACAATGCGAAAACCTTGCTTTGAACCATCGATGTCAGCGCATTCTGTACGTTTCATAGCTCATGCATGCGCCCGAAGACCCATGAAATAGACTAATGGGAGAAAATGCTCACGCATGTATGACGAAGTTGGTTGAGGAGCTCTACTTTGTTGTTTGGTTGGAAAATAGGTCTTAGTATGTATGGCAAGGAGTCTCATATTCCGCCACGCTTTCGATCCGCTGAGTCCTTTCTCAGTACCATACGAAAGCAGTTTAAGTGAGCCAATTTCTCCTCGTTTATCTCCCCCAATGCACTGTAGATCGGCTCGTTAAGATCCTGTGGTCAAAAGCAAGGGGACCAATACATTTCCCAGCACTCGGATTCCCCCTTCGTCCGGGTAGTTTCTCCCATCCATGCATCATTAAACGCCTCTCTCTACCTTTGAATGCCCCAAGGCTCTGGCCATTAAACGTCTCGTAGCTCCAACTCCTATAAAACCTCCCCCCTTATCCTTCTCTTCCCTCCCCTCTATCCTCCCTACTCACCAACAAAACAACCCATCAACCTACTCGTCGGCAGCAAATCTATCCATGAGCGTACACACTGGCAATAAATCAACTCATTCGCCTACATATTGGCAACAAATCACATTCTCATCCGCCCACTCAATTCCTTTACAGTCAAAAGTACAGAGCCAGCCAGACCACGGACCTTCCGGCTTATCCAGCTCCACAATTCAACTGCAACTTTATAACCGGGTGGGCGTTAGAAGTTCTCAGGAGTTGCCACCTTCAGATCGGCAATTGCAACTTCAGAGCAGAGTGTCAAACACTTCTGAATTCAACACTCAGGTCCATGTGGGTTGATCTCCACATTGATTTCTCTCTTCAGAGGGTCGGATGCACTATGTGAGGCCGCTGCTTGAAGTTAGGAGTTGGAATTACAATTACTAACTGCTGTAACCGATTATCTAGATGGCCGGCTCCACTTAGGATAAGAGCTCGCAATCTGTCTATTGTGGTACCACAAACATCGGCACTCGATATCGGTCCTCATAGCACTCGGCTCGAGGCTCATTGTCTTCGATTCTTGAGGCGTCAAAACCATTGTAACGATATCTAAACCGCCTCAGGAGCCGGCCACAGAAACCATTTTCCTAGCACAGATAGCTCGAAAGTACGGTTCGGAAGCAAGTTGCAACAAGTCGACGAAACGAGAGTTGAAGCCTCGACCACACATCACACGAATAGCTCTACAGCTGGCCTAGGTGACCCTTCGAAGGGAAAATTCAAGAACAGCCTTTCGATACTAGCACACCTTGCTAGCCTCCCAGCCCGCCGAGGAGAATATTAACCTCCGATCCAATGAGTTCTGAAATCTGCAGGCTGAAGGTCTGGACGGCATTCCGTCTCAGATAGACGGCAGCAACCCGAGATTCCATAGTTGGAAGAGCGGGTCTGGGTCACCATTCGAAGAAGAAAGCCAAGAACAGCCTTTCGATGCTGGCCACATTGCTAGCCATCCAGCCCTCCGATCCGATGAGTTCAGAGGTCTATAGGCTGAGGGCCTGGACGGTATTCCGTTCCAATAGACAGTAATGACGACGAGGTCGGCAATACTTACACTGAAGGTAGGGATGGTATCGAGTTCCAAGCCTTCTGCGGCGGCGACGATGGGGTATGAAGATGACCCTTCCGACCTCTCTGATCCTAAGGAGTCTTGAGACGTCACTAGAGCCAACCTATCGCAGACAACAGACAAAGCTCTATACAGTCAGTGTTCCTAAGCGGCCAGGCCGGCGTTAGCGGTGGCTTTCAAATGAGGGCCGGGCTGGGCCTGCAGGCTTTTCTTGGCGGAACTAAGCCTAAACAGAATATTTTGTTCGAAAGACTCTGCTGCCTACACTAAGGAAGTCTCCAAAGTACGAAACATAAACCATATCCAACTCAACCATCGTAGCCCTGTCATTGCCGCATTCCATCCATCAACCAGAACAAGGCTTATGCAAGCCGATGCAGGCCGATGCAGACCTTTTAAATCACGTGCAGGCCGGCTTTTGATCTAGGCAGGGCCGGGCCGCCGCTAGCGCAGGCTTTCAGAATGGAGGCCGGGCCGCTTAGGAACACTGTATACAGTCCTTACTGGGTTAGGAAGAGAAAGAATCATCCGGACGGAACTAACATCCGCTGCACAGGCTCATCTCCATCCATCAGCTTCTCAGTCTGGCAACATCAAGATTCCCATCGGCTTGGGAACTGACAGCACCAAGCGGATCCCAGAGGGGGATACTTGCCAACAGAAACAAATGATATGTGTCTTTTCCCTGACACGAGGTTTCTCATTATTCAATAACAATTTACATCATTCCAAATTAGCTCTACCCATAATAGCATTCAAGACCAGATCAAGTTCATTCCAGCTCAAGGTCAGATCGATCAGCTTCAAAGTTCAAACAACAATTGCGGTTCTTCCTACTCATCATCTCCCTCGTATTCCTCCTTCTACCTCATCTGGTAATCCCAGCACCAACGATAATTACAGCCGAACATGGGACGCTTTATTTATCACCCTATAGTTTGAGCATCCTCACTATCATCGGACGAGCATAACCGTCAATAAAGCATGCGTTAAACTCCACCGCATTCAACGTCGACTATATACACCTAGATCCGACATCGAAATGCAGCCTTACCAATTCTCATACTATCAGCCGAGTTACGATCTGATGGGATATATTAGGGCTTGTATTCAAAATGCGCTTTTGATGGGGAAACAATTACCTGATACCGAAGTCTACAAGTTCAAGGAATTCCAACATCAACCGCGAATCTGCCGCTGACGCCGCCTGCGGCAAGATTTAAAGTTTATCCAGCTAAGGGTGGGTGCGGGTACTCATTATGGTAGCGATAGCCCTCGGCCTATACCATTACCATATAAATTTCCGCCGGCCTAAGGTCTGGCGAATAGAACCTTTTTTTCAGACAAAAGCGGAAGATACTCATTAAACCTCCCAACGGAAAGGTATTAACTTTCTCTCTCGCCCATCTGAAGTAGAGTACACTGCTAACGAGCCCCTAGGCTGATAAAGTTCGGAACACCAATATCTAACCTTGCAACTATGGGCTTGCTCTAATATTGACATACGAATTTCCGTCTGGCCGGGGTCTGACACCACCTGCAGATCCTGGCCAGCCGACAACAATGGAGGCTTCCAGTTATCTTCCACCCAAGACCTCTGGAAACGATATTCGAGCAGCATCAATACCAGTTGTACTAGTTTCTATCGGCCTGGAATCTGATACCACATAGAACTTCCGGATGGAACGTTTATTCGGACAAAAGCAAGCGAATAAACATTACACTCCCCGTGTGGAAAAGGTACTAGCTGCCCTCACCGCTTGAAAACGACAATTGCTAACGAGTCTGCAGTCCGACAAAGTTCGGGAACTCCAATTTTGCTCCCTTCAACCTCTCTGTTGGCAGAATAACGACAACAACCAACGATCAATGTCAGATGAGGTAATTTATATCGACTCGGGATCTGACATTGCCATGCAGATCCTAGGAAGGGGCGCATCATCTGAGTGCAAAGGGGGTGATGGCGAAGGTTGTGGTTCTGATTCTGGGTGAATTTTAAACGCGTTGGGCTTGACCATGATCCAGTGTGTCCAGGAGAAGGGATCAGTCGCAAGTATTAAGACATTTTGGTCTTCTCGTCTTTTCTTCTTCCTTTTTCCTTTTAACATTCCAATGTTCATTTTCTACATCCTTTACTCTCTGGTTTTTAGATGCATCGATACCTATTTTGCTACACTAGTAACTTCTAGAAGTAATACTTTTTCTCCAATCCTGCTCTCCTAATAGATTTGTTTACTCGGCGTACTCAATTACCTAAGACTAGTATCGGGAGTATGATTTAGTCTCGCTCTGCCGAGCTTTTACGTGCTACCAAAGGTTGATCATGATATAGATTTGTGTCAAATATATCCCACCTACGCAACATATGGAGGTGTTTTTGTTTGAAACGCTTCTTCACTCAGGGTGATGCCAGGTTTCAAGTTTTAAAAGGATCAGACTTTAAGCATTTTGACTTGCGGCGGCAGCCTATAGCTTCCTAACTGCGAAAAGTCTAGCGCGGAAGTAAAACGAAAAATGAAGAGAGATCTGCATTGCTCTTTTATTACAAATCTTTCAATATAAATGCTCTCTTCTCAAGTACATGCACCCTGATCAATAACTAGTTGCTTCAGAAAGGAGGAATGTAGTGGGTACATACTTGCTACCCCTCAGGAGACGCGGGGGAAGCTCCATAATAATAATGGCGAAATTTGTGTTTACAGAGGCCGAGCCCTAGCGAAATGGCAGCGAAGTCTGCAGCCAGGTCCGGTTCGTGTCAATGATTTCAATGGTCCGGACGATCCAGTCAGAGGTAGGGCTCATACGTGTAGTTGTGCATGTCTCAATCAGGTTGAGTGCCAGTCGTTGCTTTCTTTCTTTTTTCCCGGCAGTGGGATTGCCTGGTCACCTAGCTCTCATACGCATGCATTCATTAGACAACTCACTTGGCGTGCTCACAAGGGGCTTGGCTGCGCAAGCGAGGCGGTGTCGTTGGATAAAACTTCAGCCCTACCACGCTAGTTGCTGCATCCCTGCACTGGAGCTAACGGTGGCCCCACAAATTCCCCTGATTGGCATGATCGTTCTCCGCTTTTTGACCAATCGCAAATAGGAGAGCATGGCAGATCAGAAAATGTCGACGGACGGAAAGCGAGTTACATATCTTGGTTTCGACGCAGCCAGCTGCAACCGTACATTTACTAACAATGCAACTTGGAAAAACACAGTACAAACAAAATCTTTGCTATTGCGCTCTCAACACCACATAATCCTCTACAGTGCATCATAAATCCTCTCCCACACCTCCCTCCCGACCCCTGTCTCTATTATCATCTCCAGCAGTGTATACGCTCCGGCCAGAAGTATACTTTTCCCCATCATGGCCATCCAATTATTCGTAGAAAACCTCACCATCGCATACGCTACCACAAATGTTAGCACTTGCGCCAATACCGTCAACCACCACTTCGTTCTATCCGACAACCGCGGAGGCCGGGGTCTCTGAGCTCCCTTATTCATGGCCACAAAATCCAACAACCCCTGCGCCGGATCCTCCTCCCTCATTAGCCATGTATAAAACAAAAACCCGGCCAGGATGCCAAAATCCCAGTTGATCCATTTTCCGTGTATATAGCGGTAGCCAATCCCGCCGACGAAGAGGAGGGAACGCTCGATGGCGACGATATTCTGGTCCCAGATTGGTGCGAAGCCGATGTCGACGTTGAAGTAGGAGGTCCATTTCCTGATGAGGTGGAAGAGGAGGAGGAGGTTTAAAATGTGGTACCAAGTTCCCTCAGCGGAGTTGTAGAACACGATGGCTACAACAATGATCATGTCCCGGGGCGCTGTCCAGGCGATGTCGTCTGTGGCTGGTTGTGCGGCGCGGAGCTCGGCGGATGTTTTTGCGCCGCGAGATCGGAGGTAGGCGGTTATCCCTGCCGATGTTGTGCGGTGGATGATGGGCATGAGTACGTTTTCGCCAGCTAGCATGCTGTGAGAGGTTGGGTCGAGGACGCCATCGAGAATTGTCGGCGGACCGATCGGGCCGAGCGGGTAAGTCTCGTTCACATCCGCCCCGTTTTCTACGAGCCATTTGACAACGTGAAGATGGCCCCACAGTACGGCGAACCAGAGCGCTCTTTTATGTGGTTTGGCTCCGTATTGGTTGACCAACAGTTTCACCCACTCCAGGTTTCCGGACTCCACCGCCGCCCCGAGTGGTATACCCAACATGCCGTTGACGTCAGCACCGTGTTGCATCAAGATCTCCACGACCCGCCGCTTTTTGGGGTCCAGCGGGCGGTTGTGAATATCCGGACTCTTTCCTTCTACAAGAGCAACGACGTGTTCGATGAGCTTAGCCGCCATCTGCTTTTGGTCTCCTGTGATGACGCACCGAATCGCCATTGCACCACCGATATGTGGGTCGGCCCCGTGAGAGATGAGGAAGTGCAACATATCGTCATCTCCGACTTCTGCAGCGGTGCAAATCGGACGACCTCCGCCGGCATTGATGTTGGCACCCTTGGAGAGCAGCCACTTTACAAAGTCCTTGTTCAAAGTGCGGATACCCCATCTAATGGTGTGGATATCTGTAGGCCGTAAATCGGCGCCACTGGCTGTTGCAGTATTGATAGTGTAGATCACAAAACCTCCGAATGTTCTGACTTCTGCGGCCGGAATTCGCGGCGCTACATGAGCATGTGTTGAGAGATGGGCTTTAGCTCGAATAAAAAGATCATCTTTGCGGCCCCAGCTTTGCAGTTGAGAACATCTGAGTAGTTCAAGCGATGCATTATAGAATCCGAGACATTGAGCAAGTTCGACATACATCTTTAGTCGTAGCAGCCTTTCTTCGGGGATACTGACTATGGAACCATCTTCCAGGTTCTTGAGTTTTCCATCTTGCTCGCACTGTGGACAGGCTTTGAGATAGGGTAAGAGCGAGTAGAATAAGGCAACCGTGGACGCGTTTTGAGCTGGTGCGCATGAGCGCATGCCATGGAAGAGCCATTCTGCAGCGCAGTAGTCAATGAAACTCTCAATGGACTTTAACTGAGTGTGCCTTCCGCCCTGCTCCTTTAGAGGATTCGTCGAGTAAACATCCTCAATCAGGGGGAGTAATCTCAAAGAAGTGACAAATATCTCCGAGTCGGCCAGTTCCATCCGGAGACCAAAGTAACTGCCCTCGAGCCCTTTCATGGGTAACCGCAGTAGGTACTCGGCCACCGAGTGATGTCCGAGGGTAACAATCGCATTGTCGCCATTACTGCCTTCATCGTCCTGAGTTCTTACTAAGCAGCCGTAGATGGTCAATATGTTGTCAAGAGGTCGTCGGGTCGGGACGCTGTTATTGAGATTCAGCTTGTAGTCATCCGAATGCATGAGCAAAAGACCGGTAATTTCTTTGACAGTCAGCGGCCGAGTCGCCGCAACTATCCAGGTGAGAACCCGCCGTACGTCCCCCCTGTCTTTTTGATCGACCTGGCTGAGGATTCTAGTGTACATCGAATTGAGCTCTGTAGGCAGCGTATTCAGAGCCTCTTCGATTGTTTCTCGGCAGATAATATGCGGCTGTTCCAATAGCTGGAGCTGACAGTAGACGAGTCGAAACCTTGGCTGCGTTAGCAGAGAAATATATATACTGGTAGGTATAAGATCACCTACATTCCCTTCGACCCTGACAGAACTTTGGCCCGAATTATGTCCTTAATGTCCTCCTCAAACCTCTGCAACTTCGGACTTTCGGACAAGCGCATTTCAACATACGCTTTGATATCCAAGTCGACCAAACTCTCTTTCATATTGACCACAACGAACTTCGGTTCACCTTGAAGAGTCTCCTTAATATCTATATCGCTTCGGCTGCTAACAAGAAGGTGCATGTTGCTGCTCTTCATTGTTCGCACTGCTTCCAATAGTTCTCGAGTTCCCGCGCATTCGTCAAGAGCGTCAAGCACCACATAAATAGGGCCACTGATTGTGGCACAGATCTCTCGCAACATCTGGCACAACCTCCTGGTATCCGGCCGTTCCTGGGAGTGTTTGAAGTCTTCGTACAGTCTTGCCAGGCAGTCGAAAGCTCGCCCATCTCCGCGAGAAAACCTCTTGGCAACGATTTGCGCAATCAAGCCCCCAAGCATAGAATCTGCCGTTGCCTTTATCGGTTCGGTAAAAGAAAAGTAGTAGTATGCCAGGACAAGGTCTGGGTTGCTTTTGCAGGCTTGCGCTAGACTGGTAATTGCGGAAGAACTGGAAAAACAAAAAATTAGCCGATTGAATCCCTCTTGCATTTTGAGCGGGTTTTCTCACATCAGAACCGTTTTCCCCGCGCCGGCTGAAGTTTGTCAGATGCATTGCATAATATAATACGGAGAGGGGATCTTACGACTTCCTTCGAGCCATAAATATCTTTGGCGTCCTTCTTTCCAGTTTTCAAACGACGTCTTAAACCATAGTCCAGTTCCATGGAGATACTGTTCCCGGGCAGCATTATGGCTGGCCAGTGTTTTGGCGGCGTTTAGCCAACGGAAGACCTTCTCTAACATATCCGCTTCGCGCAGGTCAGTCACTGCACCAAAACTACACCCAGGTCTCCATACCATTGAACTTGTTGTTCTGAGTTTCATCTTGTTTCTTCTCGCTTTGTTCCTTCTCAGTGATAGGTTCCCTAGCACAGTAATATCAGTAGGAAACCCTTGCTGTTAATTACCAGGACTGCGTACCGGCCGATGACGGTATTTGGGGGTTCTGCCATTGCGAAGGGACGACGGTGATGATGGCAGAGGTGACATCGTGGGTTCCTGGGGTGGTTTTAAGCTCAGCTTCGCCGCGCATGCGCAAGGGTAGGTGCGGTACATACCGTTCAGCCGCTCAGGGGTAACAAAGGAACATACTAGGAGACTGGGCGCAGGAGAGTGTTGAAAGAGAGGTTAGGGAATAGAGAGGTAATTGGTGATGATAATCACGTTCTTAATTAAGATATCGAGCAAGTAGTACAAGCTACGAAGCATAAACGACAACAACCGATCCTGGGCCGCCTGACAACAGTCGTTCCCTGCCCCTCGCAGAGGGTCTAGTGTAATAAAAAGCTCAATATAACTCCGTTACCACAGAGTGTCCGATAAAATACAATTCGGATAATGTACAGACTCTCTTTGAGATTTTATCAGTTCCGAATTTTGGTAGGTGCTATGTAAGTGGAAGAAGCATATCTACTTAGTAGGCGCAGTCATTAATTGGGGATCATATCTACAATCGACATCCTGAATGATCTCCAAATGGTTTCCGACATGCACACCGAATGCGCACCGAATGCACACCGAATATACTCTGACTTCGGGACTTATTCGGAACTACTGGTTGAATGTAATGTGTCTAAAGTAATACAAATTACTTCCTAAGTGTCGTCTCCCAACTTACAGTAAGTTCTTAATTGCATTAAGGTGGGTAATTGACATTACCAAAGTTGATGAATCGGAGTTAGACATCTGATGCCACGGCGCTTGCGTACTCACCAAGCTCGGAAGACTTCATACACCAGGCCCTCTGCGAGGGGCTAGGAACGAGACTACCGGAAGCCCAGCGGAGGGCCAAGTTCGATAAAGGGGCTCCGCGGAGTTGGTTTGCGGGGAGAGGTATGTTTGTCTCGGTATAATTTGGAGCTCCTAGATTTGCACCGCGGTGCTCCATCCCGATGGCAGACTATCCCGAGGTCGGCTTAGCTCCGTACAATATGGAAAGAATGTGGCGAAGTGACTGCCAAAGGCACAACAAACCTGTCGGGCAGGTCCTTCCAATGCAACGCCTTCCTCACTGAACAAGTTGATTAACCCTAGCCCACTCTTTCACATGCTCTTCTCGAATTATGCCGTGCAACACGCCCTCACTGGTCTACAACTGTTTCGGTTTATTTGTCTTCTTCTACTGTGACTGGGTAAAACTTATTCCTGAAAGCCGCTTTTATCAATGTCACAGCCACTCTGGAGTTCACCTCGGCTGCTGCAGTAGAAGCTGTATCATTGCTACATAGCCTAAATGCGACCGTTCTTATTCCTAGAATTCCTCTTTTCGCTGCACCGTGAAAGCATGCGAGCGAGGCGAAGTTTGGCTTACGAGAGTAGGTGTCACCGTTCCTCTCATCTCTTACTTGGCACGCGCAGCTAATTCCCCACTTTCACAACCGGTGAGGAAGCGTTGCCAGTCCGCTTCATTACAAATACGCTATATCCTAGGTTTCCCAGAGCAGTTCAGTATGATGTCACCTCGCCGGGCTCCTGCGTCATGCAAAACAGTGCAATACGGGGCTACACAAGGCAAGCACAACCCCGTAGCCTCGAAGTATAGTTTTGCCCCGCACTGATACGAAGTCTAAGTATTAAAACACTTCAAAGGCTCGGATTTGACCGTGTAGGGACAGCGGCCCGACGGTTGCTTATCAGTATATCGATATAGATGATATATTACCGGTATGACAAGGCATGGGTTTTGCGAGCGCTTCGAAGGTCCATGTTAGGGAAATGTACTGCTTGCGATGTGGTGCAAAGAAACGGCCGGCAGTGTTTTCTCGTGCCCAGACTGACAAATTAAAATTTGTGTAACCTGCGAGCGGGAGGAGTTTGGGTATGAGAAAACTAGTAGTACCAGATGCTGTGTTTCCCGCTGAAATTAAGTAATTGGTGTTTAGTAAGTTCTCGACCGATATTGGGATTGTGCGGTGCGTTGAACCTTTGCTGTAACTCGAGGTACCCACGACAAACTTAAAGTGCTCGCGTTGGGAGTTTTGTTTGACAACGCAGAGTGCACTTTACGGCATTACGACCAAAATATACAAGGCGGCGGCGCGCGCTATTCCCCACATAGTGGCCAGGCGTAATCCGCATACCCGGCGTGTCACAAAATACAATGCAGCATGCAAAACATGGTTCTTTAGTAATGACCAGAGCCAATAATTTCTCGGCAATCGAACATTTCGAAGTGTTAAGAATGTTACACGTATCCAGGTTTGTGCAGACCTCGGAGCCTTGCATCTTATCTCGCATTCGATTCGCCCTGCATTTCCGCCCCAGCCTTTCCCCAACAGCCCACAATCTGCGTCATTATGGGCTAACTTTCTGCCAGACCTTCTATAAAGTACCCCCAATCTCCCTTCCAGATCCCCATAACGATGGATCTCCTCACCTCGTTCCTCGCGCTGTGCACACTAGCCTCTGCAACAGTACATCTCCACACCCGCAACCTTGACTCTCCTCTGGCCAATATCCACTTGCGTTCCACCTCCGCCGATTGCATCGATAGCGTGACCTATGGATCCTGCGCCGATCCCCCAACCGTGCACCACACAATCCAACGCAATATCGACCCCACTGCCTCACGGATAGTCTGGATAATTCCCGCGGATGCACCGGCGGACGGGTGTTTATCAGCGTGGAAACGCTCGGAGCTATTGGGGCGCAGTGAGCCGTTGAAGTTGCTGCCGTTAAAGAAGCGTGAGTTGGTGGGTATTAAAATGGATAATTCCACGGGCATTGACACGACCGGACCGTGGTTTGATGGGGTGGCGTATTTGAAGGCACATCCCGTCAGCAGTGTGGATGAGAAGACTGCAAAGGCGAAGAGTGTGTGAACTGTATCCGTGGTGATGGAATGTGCTGATGTTGATGTGGGCAGAAATTGGGATTGTAGGCGGTGGGCCGTCTGGAATGATGACGGCTGTAAGTGCAGTGAGTGAGGGTCTGTGAAGGCGTTGCTAATGAGCGGCCCAGATCCTCCTTGAGAGTGTCGGATTTCGGAATTGGGAGATCATTGAGTCATCGGGACGTCTTGGGGGAAGAATCAGGACCGTATATCTCGAAGGCGGCCCGGATGACTACCAGTACCAGGAGATGGGTTGGAAACGCAGGCGAATTCTGGGGATGTGTGTGCTGACTATTCCAAGGTCCAATGAGGTTTCCGTACCGCATCAAATATACGGGTACAAACGAGACACTCGATATCAACGACCACAAGATCGTATTCCAGCTCGGGGCGTATCTAAACAAGCTTAACAACTACGATTCCAAGGCACGTCGTCCCCGTCTGTCATCCTGAGCTAACTCTACCCCTACAGCTCGCAATCAAGTTCATTGAATTCATCCACAACAACCCTAACACCCCCTACTACATCAACGGACTTAAAAACTCTAACGGGACGTACGTCACGCTGGGCGCTTCTGCCTCCGACCCCCGTTTCGCCAGCCCCACTTTCCCCGTCCAGTCCAAAATCTCCTCAACCATCCTGAGCAAAGAACGCATGGCTGAGGTCGCCAAAAACATGTACCTCGCGCATAAGCGCTTCATCTCCGAGGGCTGGGACAACTGGTCTGAGTTCTCGTACGTGCACAACGTTCTCGGCACGTCCCTAGCCACCACCGACACCCTTGCGTATGACCCGCAAGCTTCATTCTGGGGCAACCTTTACGAGACCACATATTTCTCGCAAACCGTATTCAAGACAATCGATAAAGGTCTCGCTCGGATCCCTGCCGCATTCGCCCCGCATCTGCTCCCACGCACCCACTTCCACCGGCGTATCGAAGCACTGAAAACCACCAGTGGGCGCGTCCATCTGTTCTGGCGCGACAGCCCCACCTCCAAAACACTTCGAAATGCCTCCTACGACTACGCCGTCATCTCCGCGCCCTTCACCCAAGTACGGCAATGGCGGCTTTCGGGACTTTCCCCAGCGATTGGGCGCGCCATATCGCATCTGGGGTACAGCGAGGCGTGCAAAGTGGCGTTGCAGTTCCGTACGCGGTTTTGGGAGCACCTAGATCCGCCAATCTTTGGTGGTTGCACGACGACGGATATTCCTGGGGTCGGTAGCTTCTGTTATCCCTCGTATCGGCTTAACAGTAGTGGTCCTGGTGTGATGTTGGCATCGTATACGTCCGGCGATATTGCGATCCGGCAGGTGGCGTTGACAGAAGAGGTGCATGTGCAGAAGACGCTCGAGGCTATGGCAGAGATCCATGGGGATGTTGTATTTAAAGAGTACACCGGGAAGTATGTTTCCCCCTCCCCCCACCCTGACGCGGCTGATTGCTTAGGTATAACCGCAAATGCTGGGTCATGGACGAAAACATTGGCGCGGGCTGGGCGGATCCGCATGCGGGACAGCATGAGCTTTTCATTCCCGAGTACTTTAAGACGGTTAATGGGACGGTTTTTGTCGGGGAACATACGTCGTATACGCATGCGTGGATTGCGTCCGCGCTGGAGTCGGCGATTAGGGGGTCAGTGCAGTTATGTTTGGAGTTGGGGTTGGTGGATGAGGCGAAGAATATTACCAAGACCTGGATGGGTCGGTGGTATGTATACCTGTGTGGCCTAGGTGAAGAGGATTACTAATGAGTATAGGATTTCGGTGTGATGTTTAACGGTGGGAGGGAGTATGGATGTTCTAATGTAGTTTTGGATGTGGAATGAGAACATACGGGTTGATAGATAGAATCTGTGTAATATGGGGACTGTTCGTGACTTTAACGCTTGACGAAATTTACATTAAATCTAGCCGTTGATACCAATGAATTGGGTGTAGATCCAATCTCAACAACAATTATAATCACTTTCAGATTGATGGTTATACCAGCGAGCGGTGCACAGCTTGTGATAGGATACTGAAACAGCAGCTGTGCTGTTGGTACACATGACTCCACTGCCGAATCAAATTGCTGCATGCAAACTCGTATGGTGCGGTAAAGCAGTCAAAATACCCATTTCAAATGATGTAGTGCATGAAATTAATGGAATTGGGTAACTTCACACACAAACACCCACTTGTGCTAATTCCATGCATGACATTGTCAATTTAACAATGTTGTATATTGTTGATAATGTAGTGTACAAACTTGTAGAATTTGGTGCTGGTGCACATCAATAAAGACTTGGAGATGCACATTAAATTCTCAATTTCCTAAATTATGCGTCAAAATAATTTGCAATATTTCAGCATCTGATGTGCATCAGGTTCTAAAGTTCCTAATTCATGTGCATTAACACTGAATTCTGCTAGTACTATAGTGGGTACATGATGTTATCAAATAATATTGACCACTACACGACATTGTGCTACAGCAATGTTAAATTGATGATGCTGTGTATGAATTAGCGGAATTGAGTTTGGTGCACATGAATTTACCCAATTCCACTAATTCCATGTACGATGTCGACTCGTAGAATGACATTTTGGCCTTGTCTTGTGCCCATCCAGTAGCGCCAAGCATCATTTTTCTCGTCGGCTACCTGGGTGCGTCGATGGCGATTAGGGTTAGTCATTTAATCAAATTTGACGGCTGGCTCGAGACAAATTTTGACCACTTTACACCGCCACAAACTCGAACCATGATTTCATCACATATAGGGCCCTTGCAGGTGCAGTCTTGGCGTTGTTGACGTCTCCACCCTATCAATTCAATATCCCTTAGATCACCGCACCGCCTGTTTGTTTGCATTCTGTCCTACCTGACGCTACTCCACAAACTGTCGCTCCGAACACCATAACACTCCACTCAACACCACAAGTCTTCGCCTCAAAACCACCCTCGCCCAACCCTCCTCTCCCTCCCCAACGAACCAATTCTCACAAACACCACCTTCGTCCCTAACTGCCGCTCCCGCAACGTACTCCTCCGCACCTGCCGCCACTTCTACCTCCTCTCCCAATCCCTATATCAATTCGCAGTCACCACAAATGCTACATCAAAAGATTTCACGCCCGTCCGCAACTACTCTGGTTCATGGTAGTTTATGAAGATGATGTATTGCTATTGGTACCGCTTTTCCGCCAGTCTACCCGTCGACTCTTGCGATCCCACATCCCGCAGAAAACCCACTCTCCTAATACAGGTGGTGAAAGACTCCGAGCTCGAGACGGTGGTGTTACTGCTTGACCATGGTGCTGATGTCAACGCTATTGACACGGCCGGAAACACGCTGCTGCATTTGGCGGTGGGGTTTAGGACCGGCGAGACAGAGTTTGTGGGCTTGTTGATGGAGCGTAGAGCAGATGTGGGGGTGAAGAATAGGGAATGTGATATGCTGCATGCGATTGCGGTAAAGAAGGGGATTGGAAAGTGGTGCGGTTGTTGGAGAATGGCGCGGATGCGAGGGTGATGAATGGGGGGGAGATGTTGGTGGAGCTGATGGTGGGTCGCATGTGGAGTGTTGACACGCGGGTGTTGCAGCGGGCGTGGAAAACTCGTCAATCGTCTGAATTCTGAAGAGCGAGAAGAGCAAGGAAAAAGCTTAAGTACACGATATTAAGATAACTATACTGAGAGTGGCAACCCACGTAACAGCTAAGCAATGACACGATGCCCGTCGATGCTCTCGGGCGAAAGCTCAGTATTTCCGTCAATAGGAGGTTGTGAGGTTTATTGCGGATTTGCTAGTAAGGTTTGGGGCGGAGTGGAGCGAGATTCCACGATCCCGGGGATTCCTCATTCGTGGTGGTTGGGAGAGATCCGCGAATCGGGGTTAATAACTTAGGCTTCAATCCCCAAGAACTCACATTTTGCTTACGGTGTGTAAGTTACATTGCATACGTCGAGGACGGCGCCTGGTGTGCATATAATACTGTTAGACTATGTGAGTTATGATTAAACCTAATGACACCACATTCGTCTTGTGAAGCTGAAAGGCTTCGTAGCGAAAATCTAGCCATTTGATAGACAACGACTTCAGGCATGGGTCCAATCACATCCCATACTCGGGTATCTCCACTGCAACTGATAGTTCAATTAAAACTACTGTCAAAACTCGAGTTTCCACAAGATTTTTAAAAGTAGAGATAGGGAAGCTTGATTGTACTATCTAAGAGGGCCACAAGGTCATATATATATGGTCATACAAATGCGAATGCGCACGTACTCATCTATGTATACATAGATGCGGCTGAGTACCTTCAGCCCATATCAGAGTCAACAGTAATCTCCGGCCATACGAGGCATCATCTCCGGCCATACGAAGGCTGAGATCTATTTATGCAATAAATATGTTGCATGTGTACTTGGATCGTGAGTCTCAGCACCGTCTGATGTCTTGTATGAGAATGAAGACTTGTATGAGGATGGTTTGTTTGTTTGTTTGTAATCATATGTAAGGGCACGTACGCCAGCGTTCGGCCTTATAGGCATACGTATGGTAATTATGGTATACGGTTGCAAACGTGGACTCGAGTGATAGTAAATATAGGTGTATAGGTAAGATTATCGCTAGAGATCTAAGTCTCGTGGCGAGCCGACTATATAGAATGGCCGTTACCCGGCCCGGGGTCACGTGCCGCCGTTACATTATCCCTCTCTTTAGGCGCAGACCTCCTGGGCTGCATAACCGTACAAGAGAAAAGGAAAGGAAAGGAAAGAAAGCATTATACATTCCTGCCGCGTACGTACTCGTACGAAATCATAAGTCCCGCTACCGATTGGTACAGCTCAATGGCGACCTTTCGGCGGATCCGGTGCACGGGGAAACTCCACCTCCATTGGCTGGTGGTAAAAACCCATGCCGACGCCATTTGTACCGGGCCGTGATCCAAAGAAGAGAAGAAGAGAAGAGAGAAACAAGAAAACATCCAAAAGTGATCCCGTCCTCCATATCTCAACTTCCTAACCCATGCTCCAACGACCATCACTCCCGTAGCTCGTACATCTCGGCATAGGTCAATGTTGAAATTGTCAGGGTGGTAGAGCTTCCGCTCGTGACTAGGCATCGATCGTAGCCGTCAATCGTATACGTCAATTGCATCGCGTGTAGTCGCGTCACATTAATCGACATCTAATAAGTGAGCTTCTCAAGGGAAGGTTATACTTACCAAATCCAAGCGTGCCTGTGCTCTCTTGAGCCTTCGTGCAGTACTTCGTCGAATATATCTCAAGCGGTAGTCATTGGTAAGTGGCATTGACTTCCAGATGCTGGTTGACTTGGTAAGCTTTGCCGGTCGACTTCGCGGTAGACTTCTCGGTCGACTTCTCGGTGCGCCTCTCGGTAGACTGTATCCCGGTGGCTTTTGACTTGTCGGTAGGACTTGACTGGTCGACTTCTCGGTAGACTTCTTGGTCGACTTCTCAGTAGACTTCTTGGTCGACTTCTCAGTGTGTCACGGTAGACCGCCTCCCGGTGGGCTTTCGGCTTATCGGTAGGACGCATTTTTGACACGGTCATCCCCCCTTTTGAAGTTCGTTGCTCCGTCGACGACTCTGACTCAAATCAGTTGTTGATTGCCATCGTGGTTCGGTAGACTTATGAACTTCGGTAGACTTTTGGTGATCTTTGTTGACCGACGCGTCTTTCAGCAGCCTTCGTCTCTGGATTTCGGAGGTCTTCGACTTCGCTTTTCTTTGGGCTGGTCTTGGTCGACTTCGCTTGCTTCGTCTCATTTTTACACTTGCTTTCGTCTCGTTTTTCCACTTGCTTTGGCCTGTCTTGTTGACCTGCTTCGTGTTTCAACTTGCTTCGTGTTTCGACTAGCTTCGTGTTGCGACTTGCTTCGGCTTGACCTTTCGACGTCTCTTCGGGGTTTGGCCGTGAATTCTTTAGGTGGGCTTATCATCATCCGGATGCTAGGTGCGTATGTTGATTCTTCTCTAGGTACGCTTATCCCCGCTCTCTGGGTGCCGCTGGACTTCTCTGTCGTTAAGTGCACTCTGGTCTTTCATTCCGGCATCTCCGGTAGGGTCATCCCTCTCTTTGAACGTCGTTGCTCTGCTGACGACTTATCTCCGCTAATTGGTATTGTAGCTCGGTTTCGTACTCGTCGCCTTCCTTGAATTGGATGTGGTGATAGGCATTCCTGGGGTCCTGTCGAGCATCTCCGAGATCAGTGGGACAGGATATCGGTTCTTCGACGCGGCTTGAGTGAGAGCTCGGTAGTCCACACACTGCCGCAGTCCGTCGTCCTTCTTCGCAAATAAGATCGGTGCTGCCGCAGGCGGTGATGATTGGAACTCTATCTTTCCCAGCTCTTGGTCTCACTCGCTCTTTCCGAGATTTCGTAGATCCACGCAATTTGTGTGGTTCCTCACGGCCGGGTACCCTGTCATTTCTTTTCAGCCTGTTCAGCCAGAACCGCTCTTCCTCACGAATTCCCTTTGGATGCCTTGAAAGGTGCGGTGTGAGAGTTGTCATATCTTTTGCTGCATACGTCCACATAGTCCTTGTATCTCACGAGGATATGACGAATCTTGATATTGTGCTGGGATGCGACCCCATCATCTGTTACCATCTCCACGTTAACTATGTCTGTTCCTATTCTCATTACCCTTTTCTGCAATCTGCATTGTAGCATGCTTGGCAGAGTGGAGATGGGTAGGGGTCCCGGGTTGGCTGGATCAGACGGTTCGTCGCAATAGACCACCCCAGTTGTCCAGTTTCTCCCTTCGTGTCTCGGCGAGCCGGTAGCAGTCATTCAAGCACCGTCACT
>Ga0307512_10002500_pt1 | contig 23058 bp, 18 predicted proteins | sample 14_EM_MG_FD_200267 | JGI IMG/M metagenome (GOLD analysis project Ga0307512, IMG submission 200267) | Populus trichocarpa ectomycorrhiza microbial communities from riparian zone in the Pacific Northwest, United States - 14_EM | ecosystem: Host-associated > Plants > Roots > Unclassified | place...
CAAAACTCACAAACTAGCAATTGACCTTAGATCACCAATTACTGCCAATTCACCACCTAATCCACCATCCCACCTCCAAACCACTACACACAAGATGTCAACTGAACACTCCCGATCCACTTCTGCCGCCGGTCCCAGTGGCCGTACCACATCCTCCAGTGCTGGACCCTCAAGTCAGGCCGGATCCTCCACCAGCTCTGGACCTTCTGCCAACGCCTCGCCCAATCATGCACACGATCAAAGGCAATTCATCGAGTCCTTGGCCCTCGCCATCGCGAAAGAGAAGACGCAGATGCCACTCCCGGGCACCATGGGCGCCCCAGTCTTCGGAAGAGCAGACGTCACAAAATCGATCGAGGCGTACGAGAGCCTATCCTCTCGCACCGTGACCGACCCGGCGTCCGATGATGTTATAGCAAAGTTCCCGTACTCCTGCTCGGACACAATCCAGGAAACTATCAAGATGATGAATGGATATCTGACGAAGGACTGGGTGCAATGGAAAGAGGAGCTGAAGGACGCCTTCCGGCACGCCTTCCGGCACGCCGACAGCCGAGTCTACATGTACGCGAGGTCTTGCTTAGAGCGACTATGCTGGGACCAGCTCGAACGTGGGAACGTCAGCCTGAAAGCATTTATCCTCGCCTACGACAACATCAGCCGCATTATGATCAGCAAGGGAGCCTTGGCCGAGTACTCACAAGTGGAAATGTTGCTCGGAGCCCTTTCAAGAGATTTGAGAGCAAAAGCGGTAATGAAACTCGAACTAGATCCCAAAGACCCCTTGACGTTCAAATACGACAAACTCCAAAAGCATGTCCTCGTCAAAAGTTGCGACCGCCGATGCCCTCGCCCTCCTGGCTTCGGAAGGAGCACGTACGGAGCCGGGAGTCTCTCCTTACTCAATCCCAGCTGGAGTTCCGCTCCCGCAGATGCCAGTAGTGGTGAATCTTCCGGCAATCCCTAACGAAGAGACCCCTGCACCAGCGCAAGCCACGGAGGAAATTCCCATCGCTAAGGCCGAAAATACGATCGACACGAAGATGGACAATATGATGAAGGCTGTCGAGGCTTGGCCCTTCCAGCTGAACAACGCGAATGAGGCCAGATACGGAGGCTACCAGACTGCCACGGCGTACGCCATCCAAGCCGACCATCCACCTCCGCACACACCAATGATCTTCCCACCTCTGAATGGACCCACGGGAACCGCTTCCTACCGACCGGGACCCAAGTACCAGCAATATCCATGGCAAGGATCAGGACCCTGTATCTATTGCGATGAGCTAGGACACATCCGCACGTTCTGTCCCGATGTGCGCACCGACCAGGAATAAGGGATAGTCCACCTTAATGATCGTGGAAGACTAACCTTAGGACCAAGAGGAGGAAATGAAGGTGAGAAATCCGGATATCGACTGGAGAGACGGTTTTTGTCAATGCGGGAGTACGCCCGGGAGGTATCTCGGCAAGGGCAGCAGGGAGGAGGAGTAGCCAATACGGCTGCACCACAGCCGCCTCAGCCGCAGCATGTTGCAAGATCTCAGCTGTTTCAGAGGGCCAGTGCTCAGGTGACTGCGGTTCGCTCAGGGATTGCCCGACAGCTGTCGATAATCGACAGGTGCTACTCTGGTCGGTCTACAGGTAAGGAAGGTGCGGAAGAAGGTAACGAAGACCGTATCGAGGAGTTGAGGGACGAGGATGAAGAGTAAGAAGAGGGGCAAGGTGACAGCAGTGCGGAGGAAGAGGAGGAGAACGAGACGGAGGAGGAGAGAGACGCGCGTTTAGCCGAGGAAGAGAGAGAAAAAAGGTCGGCAGTCGTGCGCACGCAGGCAGGAGATGCCTTCGTAGATGGGAGACGGAAGAGGATGGGCGAGGTCACCAAGGGTGATGACAAGCGGGCACGGATCGAGGAAGAGGTCCTGGAGGTCTCGACGAGTGCTAGTAACCAGGAAAAGTGAACTATCAGGAAAGCGGTAGCATTCAGCAAGCAACCGGCCAAGGCGGACCCCATCGAAAACACGACTCCAAAGACCGCGCAGGCTCCGAAAGTGATGCGAAGTAACGCACCGGCCCTGGATACTGGAAACTACGAAGTCCTCGGAAGCAGCCAACTAGATTACACTATCTTACCCCGTCAGGAGAGAGAGACCGGCGAATTGACCTTCCGACTCCTACCAAAGGCTACAATGGTATCAGTTCCCAAGGACAAAGGAGTTACAGCCAGGACCCCGGCTGCACCAAAGAAAATTGGAATCGCTCACGTTTCTGCCTTCTCCGGCCTAAAAGATCTCGCAGGATACACCGAATTCCGCTACGCCAGGGCCTCTCCAACCGTCCTCAGAAGGATACACGGACACGAACTTCCCGTGCTCATTGATGGCGGATCTGAGATCTGCGTGATGAGTGAAGAAGTCGCCAGGGAGTTGAACATCGGGTGGAAACGGGCCGACTGGAAGATGATCACTGCCGATTGCAATCGATCAGATTTGTCGAAGGTGGCAGAGCCCGTGCCCATCAATGTCCATGGTATCGTCATTCCCGTGCCTATCGTTTTTGCAAGATCCGGATCCGAGCAGGGTATCTTGGGTCACCCCTGGGAAACATACGCTCGGAAGTGTGAGAGGAACCTGGACGATGGCAGTTGCGAGATCACCATCTCAGCCGTCGATGGGTCCGGGCAGGTGACGTTTGTGGCTCCCTTTCCGGGAGACAAGGGGGACAGATTCGCCAGCAGCGCGGGAACCTTATACTCCTAGTTAGAGTAAGGGCAACTAGGAAGGATAGGGCCCGGCACTACGAAGGAAAGAGGTTGGAGAGTTCTGGGAGGACAGATGGGAATGAGAAGGTCTCGAAGGGTAGAAAAGGAAAAGAAAAGGAGTTGGTTCATAGGAAGAGGACGGTTGCACGGAAAGTGGGAGGATTATACAGCGCGAAAGAGCAGGAAACGGTCAAAAAGGAAGGAAAACAGTCACTCAAAAAGAGGGGGCTATCGAAGAAGGTAAGGAAGGTAATGGCAAGAAGCGTGAATTGGGAGGATGAGTGGGAAGAGGAGAAAGAACTGGTGGTCGGAGAGTTGGGTAGGAGGATGGTAGCAGATGGGTGGTCGATGGGGGAAGAGGCTGTGGTGAAGGAAAGGAGGGTAACCATGTGAGAATCCACGGCTTTGGCGTGGGTTCCTAAAAATAGCATTGCTCCGGAACTTAGTCAAATACAACCCTTTTCCTCGTACCTTGATTCGGCGAAGTGCAACCTAGACGAAAACACCAAAGTAGCCTGGGTGCGTGCCCGCTACAAATTTGTTGCCCAGAAAGTGAAGCCTGTATCCTTGTCGGACGGAAGTATACCAGATGCCGGACTCGACTGGAGAGGAAGAGCTATCGCTCGGGCCGTACCAATACCAGGCCCCTGGGACGAGTGGTTTATTCCCAAATTCTCCCACGGAGCAAGAGGCGGAAGGTTGAGACCTGAGAGATCACGAGAGCTACGGATAGGGAGCATAGTATGGCCGAAGGAAAAGGAAGGCCTCCTGGGTATGCTATCGAATAGAGAATACGCTCTCTGATGGACTTGGGAGGAACTGGGAATGATCAGCGACGAGCTCGAGCCACCCCATCGTATCCGATTGGAGTCTAGTCATAAGGTCTGGAAGGATCGTGTATTCCGCATACCGAAGAAAGTCATTCCCATGGAAAAAGAGATGCTACAAGAGAGAGTCCAGCAGGGCCTATTCGAGCCCGCTTGGGGACCTTACAGGAATGCTCACTTCTTAGTTCCAAAGAAGAATGGGAAGTACCACTTCATCATCTCTGCCGTGAGCAGGAATCGGCATACACTGGAAGACGCCGGGATACCGCCTACCGTCGAAGAGTTTTCTGAAGCCTTCGCCGGACTGCCCATTGCTTCACTGATTGATTATCACTCTGGGTACGACCAAAAAAGGTTGCACGAGGATTGCCGAGACTATATCACATTCTAGACTACGCAAGGCTTGTATCGGCCGAGCAGACTACTACAAGGAGCTACCAATTGGGTATCAGCATTTGTCAGAGTATTTAGGAAAATACTAAACGCTCACCTGGGATCAATCGCGGAAATATTCGTCGACGATGTCGGAGTGAAAGGCCCAAATAGTCGGTACGGAGAAGAGGAGGTGGAAGGGTTGCCTGGAGTTCGAAGGGTTGTTATGGAACACCTCCAGAACCTCGATAACGTACTTGCCGATGTAGGGAGAGCTGGAGCTACCATTTCCGGAGAGAAGTCCGACTGGTGGTGGAACGGGGTAAAAATAGTCAGGTGTTTCTGTGGGGAAGCAGGAAGGTGGCCACAAGCGTCCAAGGTCGACAAGTTGTGGAATTGGCCCCGGTGCGAGAACCGTACCGAGTGCATGGCATTTTTAATACTTTGCATATACTATCGAATATGGATCCCTGAATATGCAATAGTTGCAGGCCCCCTGTTCCGAATCTTGCGGAAGGACGTCGAGTTTCAATGGGAGACTGAGGAAAAGCAAGCTATGGCAATCTTGAAAGAAGCTCTATACAATGCTCCTGGGTTGAAGACGTTAGACGTTAGCGATGGTGCCGGGCAAATAGTCGTTGGAGTTGACGCCAGTTTAGAGGGGTGTGGGGCGATCTTCCAGCAGGAAGACGAGAATAAGGACCGGCACCCGTGTCGCTATGGAAGCGGGCTCTGGAACAACGCCGAAAAGAGATATCACGCGGGGAAACGTGAGTGCCGTGGGCTGATGAAGGCGCTTAAGAAGTTCCGCAACTACATAGATGGGGTCAGATTCCTCGTGGAGACAGACGCTAACACATTAGTGCATCAACTAAACTTGCCGGCCAACGACCTGCCAGGAGCACTAGTCACCCGCTGGATTGCGTGGATACGACTGTTCCATTTCGAAGTGAAACACGTTCCAGGGAGTCTGAATGGAGGACCTGATGGCCTCTCACGGCGGCCGCGAGGGGAAGGGGAGTCTGAGCCAGAAGAGGAGGATGATCCAGAAGAAACAATTGAAGCAAGCTTACAAGGAATACGGGTGGAACAAGGGTCGGACAGAAAGATGAGGGAGAGACCATACGAACCATCTGTTGGTTTGAGACTGGCGGAGGAATACAAAGGGAGATGGAAGGAGATAGGTGAGTTTCTGGGGAACCTGAAGCGACCGGAACGAATGACTACGAAGGAAATGCATCAGTTTCGACGGGAAGCCCTGAAATACCTTGTTTCAGATGGAATACTCTACCGGAGGCGAAAAACCAATGAACCGCCGGCAAAGCTGTTCGTGAGCGCGGAACAGAAATGGAAAGCAATGGAAGCTGCACACGAACTGAGCGGGCACCGTGGAAGAGCAGGAACGTTACAAAAGGTAGTGGAGCCGTACGGGTGGCCGGAAATGTATGGCGACGTCAAAGACTGGGTGAAATGGTGGGAGCAGTGCGAGGTGAGAGCGCCTCTACGGTATGATGAACCGCTGAAAAGCCTAACCGTCAGTCACCTATGGCAACGAGTAGGGATGGATATTTCGCACATGCCCAAAACGGAGGACAGATATCACCTACTAGTAGTAGCCAAGGAATACCTCAGAGGGTGGGCAGAGGCACGACCACTAAAACAGGGTACATCGGAGAAGGTAGCAGACATCTTTCACAAAGAGGTAATTTGTCGGTTCGCAACCCCGGAAAGTGTGGTAGTGGACAGAGGAGTAGAGAACAAGAAATGTACCGATCTCCTCCTCAAATGCTACAATATCCGGAAGATCACCGTAACCCCGTACCATGCCGCCACTAATGGAGTAATCGAACGAGAACACAGACCAATCGCAGATGCATTATCCAAACTCACGGCCTGCTCAGACGAACCGAAAGAGATGTGGATCGACCACCTACCGGCAATGCTTTGGGCTGACAGAATCACTGTCAGGCGTACGACCGGATATTCCCCATTCCGCCTTATGTTCGGCCAAGATGCAGTACTCCCGATAGAGCTGGTCAACTTAACATGGAATACCGCCAACTGGATCCAAGGAATCGACGATACGGCATCGCTGATAGCGGCTATAGCAAGACAGCTGGAACGACGACGAGAGGATATTTATGTTGCCATACAAAACCTAAAGGAGTCGAGTGATGCCAACAAACGTTACTTCGACCAAGCAGCCAACCTCCCAGTTGAAGATCTCCAAATTGGTGACTTGGCCATTGTGCACGAAACGAAGATAGAACAATCCCACGGCGCCAAACTCGATGCTAGGTGGCGAGGACCCTACCGAGTCACAGAAATCGCCCAGAGCTTGGGGACTTATCGACTGGCAGAACTGGATGGAGCAGAGCTCGCGGGCTGGATAGGTGGTAGTCGACTCAAGAAGTTCTCCACTCACAACGGAGGCGTACACGGTACTCGGGAAATCAGTACGCCTAGCACCGCACAAGAGGAGGAATCGGAGGAATTCGAGGAATTCGAGGTGGAGGCAGTAGCAGGCCGGAAATATATAGAAGGAAGATGGATGTATTTAATTAAGTGGAAAGACTGGGAGAAATGATTGAGGGTACGGGCGGAGGATATGGCGGGGAGTAAGGAACAAATGGATCAGTGGAACACCGTACATCCGGTGCCAGCAGACCACCCGTCCAAACAATGATGGGAAAGATGGATGGAAGGGGAAGAAGGGGGGAAGGGAGGAGATCCATTGCATGGACCATGACGAAAAGAGTGGAAGATACCGAAGCCACACAATCGGAGTGGAGTTGTAAGATAGAGGGAGAATATCGAATCCACACAATTGCGTGGCATTGCGAGATGGAGGGGGAAGAAATATTCCTATTGGCTGAGTTGCACCCATGTTACACCACAAATTCCTACGATTCTCCCCTAACCCTCTAGTAACCTCGAGACAAGAGAGACGACAACTATTGCAGGAGTGGGCAGAAAATTCCCCACAGACAATAGAAACTACGAGCAAGATATGCCAAACCACCGAGTACCAGCAGAGAAAGAGGAGGGGAAGAAGCAAAGAATTTGTGGAGAGATACGAGAAGAGCATACTAGGGAAACCGGGAACCACATAGAGACTAGAAAAAGAAGTATCTAGCACTAAGTACCCCTCCAGGTATATAAAGAGCTCCCCCCCAACTACGTTCCTAAGGAAGAACAACCACCTTTTGTACCATTCATCTCCCTCTGCACACTGACGACTGCGCCCAATATCGCCGTTTCAACCATAACCGACGACCGACAGGCCATTTACATCAATCAACGACATTGCAGCAGTACTCGACGATGCCATGGATTTCGAAGCCTCCATAACCACTACCACCGCCGCTACGAGCCTCGACTTCACCCCCGTGGCAGCCACCACCACTGCAGCCACCACCACCGCCATTACTACGTATACCCCCCCCCCGGATATCTCTACTATCGCTAGGGATCCTTCTCCAGTAACCCTATCGTCGGAAACACTATCACACCTCAACAGGGAATTCTTCGCCAATAGACCTGTCGGATTGCTACAAGAAGCCGTAGAGATTGCCGCCCGGGAACTCGCCCCCCAAAGCCAAGCGAATTTCATGCCTGAAATCTATGATCTCTTTGGCGACATTACGGATGCCGCCAACGCGCAGGTCGCTTGGCTGTCGAACTTCGCGGAGAGGAACCTTCACTGGAAGAAGTTGAAGTACAAGCGATACGATGACTGCCTAAAGGCTCTCGACAGCTCAGGCAGGGTTAGGGAAATGATTAAGCGACATCACACTGCACAGCAAAGGAAGACACGGTCAACGAAGAAGCTGGGAAACCTCTGGCAACACTCTCCCGAACTCCAGGAAATCCTAAGCAACTCCAGCGGAAGTGAGAAGTGGATGCAATTAACCGCGATCGCCAACCAAACATCCAGAGATCCCGGGTTAGCGAAAAGATGCCTCAATCTTACATACGTCAACCGTCTCATCAAGCTAAACCGCAAGTCGAAAGCGAACAAGTTGTATACTTCCGGTGACTTCCAAGAAGCTAAAAAGTTGTTAGATAATGGCTGCCCTCAGCTAGAAGAAGGAATCAACTACGAAGCTAGGGGTCTGAAATGGTACCGAGGGTTAGTAATGCCACTCAGTGACTACCCGGGCATGGATGACCGCAATAACGCTAACCGGCTTTGAACCATCTCACCATCAGTACTGCCTGCCGACCATGGGATACCGCCTGCCGGCCATGGGATACCCGTGCCACCTCCATCTCCCGATAAGAGCAAGATGCTCCCACCGCCAACACCATCAATCAAGGGAAAAGAAAAGGCAAAGGATGAGAGCAACGTTGGAGGGCTTTTGATGGACCTGGCCAAGGCTGGATCTGAGGATGGAACCAGCACTCCCACCGAGCAAGACGCCGGTACGGTCCCACCAGCACCCACGGAGAAAGACGCCGGTACAACCCCGCCAGCTCCAACCGGGAAAGAGGCCGGTACAACCGCGCCAGCTCCAACCGGGAAAGCGGCCGGTACGACCCCTGACAAGCCTACCGATCGTAAGCAGAAGGGCACCCCAACACCTGACGGGCCCGCCACTCCAGGCAGGAAAAGTAGCAGTTCCGACGACGACAACACCGAAGATGAAGAATACGTGAGCTGCTTCCTGGAATGGCTCGGCCTTGACCCGGACTGCAAGAGAATGATGTACGACGAAACGAAGATGTTGGCACACCATGAGAGGGCAATGGCGAACACAGCCGGACCTATCTTCCAACAATCGGTAAACAAATATCCCGAGTTGTTCACAGAGGCCCGGGCACAAATCACAGCAGCCGTGAACGCGATGCGTCAGGCGATAGTTCGATTCGATACTCGGCTTGGCAACATCTCGTACTTCCCAAGTGGTCAAGGAAAAAGCAAGGCAGATACAGACGGTGGCAAGGGAAACCAGGTGCGCAAGGAGTGAGAGTTTTATGGTTTTCCTTTTGGTTTATAGCGTTCCTTTGGGTTCAGGGTTTTTGCTTTGGGTCTGCGTTTATGTTTTTTTTTTCTTTAAGTCTACGTTTGTGTTTTTCCTTCAAAGTCTGCGTCTATGTCTTCCCTGTGGGTTTATGGTATTCTTATGTTCTGTCGGGTTTGCGTATCCAGTTATACGGAAGAGGAGAGGTGTGCTTCGCACAATGGGCCAGGGAGGAGTTGTGGCGGGAAAATCCGTTTCTCACCACCACCGCCACTCAGCTTGACAGAGGACTGAGCTACTGCGGGTGTACGGAGATACAGGGATGATGGAGACGGACTGGGCGACAAGGGCGTACGGGGATCAGGGGTGGCGGAGATGGACGGAGTGAAGGGGGGGTATATATTCGCGAGACCCCGGGGTAGATAGCATGCATCGCCTCTTGTATCTCGTCTCGCATCATCTCATCTCATACCATCTTATCATACAACGATTGACACACTCCATCTTTCGCATCTTGTGATCTCACTCGCTCTTTCCGAGACTTTGTGTGGATCCGCGTAATTGCGTGGATCCTCGCAGCCGGGTAGTGTCATACCTTCTCCCCCTCTTCCTACGCTCCTCGAGCCAGAACCGCTCTTTCTCACGAATTCCTTGTTGGATTCCGCAAGAGGTGCGGCAGAGTGTCGACGATGGGCTCTCTGTCCTCTAGCATCGCCGTTTCACCACACCGGTCTCTGATGCGGACGCGCCCACACTGCTCCGACGGTCCGGGGATGCTGGGATTCTCATCCCAGGGTCAATTCGATGTTAGAAATCGACAGCCTCTGTCCGCTGCCCAATTCATGTGGTCATACTTGCCCTGATCTGCCGTTAATGTTTGCTTAGACCCTGATCGCTGCCAGCTAATCCTAGGGCTGTTCAATGCTATAATATTCGCCCACATTCGACGTATCGGCCACCTATCAGCTCAAAAATTCTAGCCAGGACATTGCGACTGTCTACTACAATTGAGCCTTAACAAAGCGTCAACGATTTCGGTGTTGCATCTCGCATAATTCTATGGCTGTGCTACGACACTTACGCATATTCCACATATCTGCCGACGTCCAACCGTTAGGGGTACTCCCTAACAGCGATTATGGTACTTACGCTCGTCAAACGAATACATGTCACTGAGTTATTCTAGATCTCGTCACGTGATATGCATATCACCTCTCGCGACTAAGCCAGTCATATTTCCTTTAGCGGTGATACATCCTAGTTGCAGGTCGATTGAATCAATCTCGTTACTTAGCGCAATCATTGAAAGAATACCAACTATGGAATTTCTCATTTGATGATGCAATAATGCTACCAGAACGAAAAATATAACATCTGCCGAGCGCATTGATTTCAACCACGTTGATATCCTAGATACTAGCGGGATTGTTTGATTGGACTGGACATTACTCTGACCCAAAAACACAGCAGTCGATAGTCAATATGCGAGTAGGCGGGACTTCTGGCTGATTGCCTCAGGCGATAATAACTACCAGTGTACTCCCTAGCCAAAGAGAATGGTCTCGGCCTAAGCATGACGTGACTGAGGGAATTATGATGTTGGCTAATGATAAGAGGCCAGAAGCAACCCTGCTGATTGGTTTGGGTTAGGATGCATTACAATGTCAGACTCTTATTCGATATGACCTGACGCGTCACACTCGACATTCGCATAGTATCGGTAGGTTGCCGGTTGAATCTATGTCGCAAGTCAAATAGCCTGTAAGATGATGCTCTATATTACGATACGCGCTTCCAACTATTGTGTTGGCAGACGTTCCAACAACCTTCACCACACTGGTAATAAGATGTCTAAGTTCAAGTTTCATCTGACACACTGTCTGACATGATATCATGCGATGGATGGCCTGTTCCTTATGAGGAGCGGAATCGTTTCAAAACCGGATTCCATGAACAAGTGAACCATCTGGGATGCGTGGCAGTAATCACCGGGTGCATGATTACTATCATGATGTGACCCGGATAACGCTATCAGGAACGCTGAAGTCATAGCGTCGAAGTATGGCTCTTCTAACCCTCGCAAACCACTATAATGAGATAGCATTGCTCCGGCAATGAGAAGAACAAGTGCAGGCCGCAATCCGTTGTCAACATTCAGAACACCGAAGCCGATCCAAAAATACTATTAAGAATTCTATCTATATACTTGTATATATTTTTTCACTACTATTGTTCAGTGACTGGGCAACTTAAGCCCGGACATCAGTTTACACAATCTGTGTACGCACTGCAACGAGAAGTCGAACATTTCAGCAATCCTCCTTTCACCTTGGCAATCAAGGTTTCACACAGACCTAGCCGGGTGGTTTTAGATTTCGGCAAAATCGTGAATATCGATTAACTGGTGTTACGGTATCTCAACACCGGCGCACTACCATTCAAGCAATATTCTGAGGCGTGGATGTCTCCCAGTGATGTGTAATATACATCTATTGAGGAGACAGGCTTTGGTACCGGTTTCGGTTGGAAGCTCTTGCAACTGGGGTGCATGAGGTTGAGTCTCAGGACGAGACGAGGAAAGAAAGAGTCTCTTAGATAGGCGGTTGTACTTAATTAAATAAATAGTATATTAATAATTGGGATTAGGATCCCCCGTAACATCAACCGAAAAATACTGGCAAAGACATTGCGACCAGCTCCTAACAATGAGTGTCACGGGAGCGTCAATGATTATTTGTCTGCATCTTGCATAATCCAAACGCTGTCCAACGATATTTATCGGTAATGAATATAGTGGCCACCATAATGGGGACAAATGCTAATCCCGGAATGTCATACACCTCCGAAATATGAGAGTCAATGGAACTTCAATGATTTTTGCTCTTGCGTCTTCAATAATCACAGGGCTGTGCGTCGTCTTTAATGAGTAATAGATGTATTGGCCTCCTTTAGAGGCAAAAATGGTACTCATGCTGTCTTTACTGACTACCAAAAATGAGCATTAACAGAGCGTCAACGGTTCTGATAATGGCACAGTATCCCACATAGGAACGAAGTGCATCGCGTTGTACCTGACATGAATTTGTAACTGTCAGTCTTTTCGATTCATCCTTCTATACATCTTCACAACTATGCATGCACTGTCTCACAGGGTTTACTATTTTGTTGCTCATAGCTCTAGAGTCAATATTCAAGAAACAGCATTCTTCTCAACAATACCGTACCTATTGACATCCTTTCAAGTGCAATTACGAAGCTGTCATATTCCTAGCGCCATGTCAGATTGAAATCCTTCAATACCTCGTTGCTAGAGGTGAGGATATCTTCCAAAGATGAACCTGTCTTTATTCGCGATTTGAACTACGTTACTTTTCCAATCACATTCGATACTTGGTGGGCTTCTATGAATGTGGGCTCGAAGCATTCTATCGCTTGGAAGAATTCTAGACGTGCTCCTTCATGGCAGTTCAATATGCATTGCCAAATTGAGGAGACAGGCAGCCCTGACATCAGATGTATCGTGTGTCATCAAGTTCTACGCCATTCATCAGAACATGGTACCAGCTCCAGGGGAAACCACTTGAAGACGAAAGCGCACATCGCAAAGTGGAACGAATTGACAGAGTTGGAGTTTACGGAATTGACTGGTTCGATGGTTGAAGATGCTGCACTGGCCATTCTGAAAACGCCAGGGAGTCGTGTGATGACAATAGTATATTCACAAAGGAAATTCAGTGTCGACATTCGCTTCTAAGCTGTATTCACTGTGTCAACAGACAAAACAATCCAAACTGGCAGCTAAGGACTTTGTAACTGCCAAATTTCACAGAGACACTTGGAATTGCTCCCTCAGGTTAGGACTTCTTTCGGCTCATATTCCATGGAACGCTATATATAACCTGGAGCTAGGGAGATCATATGACGCATTACGCAGCAAGCTGGTGCCACAGTCAGCCAGCACCCTTAGCAACCTTCGTTGGAGAGAATACTCACTGACTAAGGATGCAATTAAGAAGCAGTTGCTGTAAGGGCATATACACAAGCATCCAGCAGCGTAAGGGTCTGGATGGTAATTCAAGGATCACTGTTGCACAGGTGGATCTGAGTGAAAGTATAGTGGATATATCGGTAAGATTATCGCTAGAGATATAGGGCTCAGGCCGAGGCGACTATATTGGATGGGGGTTACCCGGCCCTGGACACGTCACGTGCAACCGTTCCTTGACGTTATCCTCTTCTTTGGGTGCAGACCTCCTGTGCTGCATAATCCATACCAGAGTAACAAAGAAAGCAAATGGAATTGAAGCGATCAAACAACCATTTCACGTACGCAATCGTACGAGCCCATAAGTCCCACAACCGATCAATACCATGGAGGGTGACCTTTCGGTGGATCTGCCGCATGGGGAAAAACCACCTTCACTTGACTGACTCCGAAGGTTGTAACAATGCATGCTGACGCCATTTGTACTGGGCCGTGATCCAAAGAAGACCAGAAGAGAAGAGAGAAACACGAAAACATCCAAAAGTGGTCACGTCTCCATATCTCCACTTCTAACCCCATGGTCCAACGACCATCAATCCCGTAGCTCGTATCTTGGCGTAGGTCATTGTCAGAATCGTCAAGGTAGTAGAGCTCACGCTCATGACACGGCATTGATGGCAGCTTCCGCTGCCGGCATCTGTCGTAACCTTCGGTGATCATCGATTGTATACGTCAATTGTGTGCAGTATCATTCGTAGACACCTAACATGTAAGTTTCTCTAAGATGGTTATACTTACCAAGTTCATGTGCACTTGCGCTCTCTGAGCTCTGTGCTGTGCTTCCGCATGCTCCGTAGAGTATATCATGCAGCAGGTAGTCATCGGTACTTGGCATTCACTCGTAAGTCCTTCTTGATTCGGTAATTATCGTTGGAAGTCCCCGTCGGTGACTCTCCGGTTGACTTCATGATTTTGCTCACGATTGGCGGCTTCAGCAGAATCTTGGTCGACTAGGTAGAAACCTCAGTCGACCCGGCGTGTGTCTCGGTACATTGCTTCTCGATGGGCTTTGACTTGTTGATAGGACTTGAATGTGTAGAGGTGGTGATCTCCCCTTGTGAAAACTCGTTGCTCCGTCGACGTCTTCTTCATCATGTCGATTGTCGATTGACATCGTGGCTCAGTAGCATTGTAACTTCGATCTCCGAATTGGATTTGGGATTCAATGGTGATTCGGGATTGTAATCGAATTGAAATTGGGAATCATTGATTCTTCGGCAAGTAATTCGGTTTGGCATTCGCTTTGTAAAGTTGATTCTAGGCATAGAACAACATCGGAATTGGCCAGGGTAAAGTCAGTGAACTATTCAATCATCACGTGGATCCCGTCTTGACTTCGGACAATGCTGTGAGCTTCAGCTCCTGGCATTGTGACTGTGATTCGCATAATGCACTCGTGGTGACCGCTCGGTGTTGGCACAATCGACTCCAATTGTATCCGGCGCGGGTGGCATCTCATTGATCCATGTCTAACACATTGACATCTCGGTAGGTCATACTCTTCATGTAACTAGAGCGCATCTTCTCTGGGAAAGCCGCTTTGTACATTGCATTTGTAGATCTCACCATCTCTTGATTCGGCATTCAGTAGAGTCTCAGTGGACCGCTTCTCTGTAATAGCCATTTCGATGATAGCCTTGATGCGTTCTTGCTCGACTTCTCTGTGGCCATCTCGGTAGGCAGCTTCAGTAGAATATCCGTTTGCTTCTCGGTAGTCATTTCGTTGGCTTCGGGTATGAAGGATTGGCATTCAGTTCGGTATGCCGTTGCGTGATAGTTTCTTCATCATTGGTTACGCCATTCGGTAAGCTTCTTGGTCAGTGCCTTGGGACGGTAGGGCTCCCGGTAATCCTCTGGATCTCCATGGGAAGTGCATCCCCAGTGATATCCGTCGCTGTGAGATCTCGGTGATCATCTCTTGGTAGTTATCTCGACTGTCTCTCGTGATGACATTCGGTAGGCTATTCAGTACGTTCGGTGGTCATATTCAATCTTGTTTGGGATCAATTTGGTAGCCATATCGCAGTCGTTCGGCATCTCTTTCGGAACTGCTTCAGTGGCCGTGTTGGAGTTATTCGGTATCTCGTGCGGAAGCTGTATGAGTAGGTCCACATGACATCCATCGGATGCTGCGTGCACTTATCGTCTCCAATCGCTGGGTGCGCTCGCTGGTCTTCCTCTGGGGTGCTTGCCACTTCTTCGTCAGGTACACTGTGGTGAAACGGCGGAGCTAGAGGGCAGTGAGCCCATCATCAACATTCCGCCGCACCTCTCGCGGAAGTCCAAAAGGAATTTGTGAAAAAGAGCAGTTCTGACTCGAGGGGCGTAGGAAGAGGGTGAGAAGATATGATACTACCCGGCCATGAGAATCCACGCAATTGCATGGATCCACGAAATCTCGGAAAGAGCGAGTGAGATCGAAAGATGGGAAAGATAGAGTGTCTGATTCGTTGGATGACAAGACGAGATAGGATGCTATCCACACCAGGGTCTCCCGAATAAATACCCCCCATTGCTCCCTTCATCTCTGTTTTCCCTGTATCCCCGTACACCCGCCGTAGCTCAGTCCTCTGCCAAGCTGAGTGGCGGTGGTGTTGAGAAACGGATGTTCCGCCACAATGCTTGTCGACTCTATATCAGGTGGGTTTCTCGATTCATCCCAAGGTGGGCTGGTCGTTACTAGTCTGGGTGCACATATCGCCATTGAATGAGTCAAGTTTGTCGATTGTTCTCGTGGTGTGCTTGTCACTACTAGCCATCTCAATTGGTGAAGGCACTTTGCGGTGCATCGTTCCAGCACTTCCGGTATGTTGATAATTCGCGGTAGGGGTTCTTGACTCCGGTGTAATCATGGCTCGAAGTAGGAGTTCTGGATTCCTGTACAGTTCTCCCCCTCTTTTTGAATATCATTGCTCTGTCGACAAGTAATCTCATACGTCGTCTTACCGTTCCATATCAATTCATCATCAGGCTGGATTCGGTGTTGATTTTTGTAGTAGCATCTGTCTATGTGGAGATCGCCGAGGCTGAGTCGGCATCGCATTCGGGATTCCAATTTCGTAGCATTGAATTCCCGAAATGGATTCTGTATCGTATTATGGCTCTGTGACTCTTGCATCACCTGCTTCATTCGGTATCCCAAAATAGTGCTCGGGATCGTTCTCGGGGGAGCCATGCCGCCGGTACATGGTGTATCTGCAAAGCTGCGCTCAATTGCAACTTTCGTACCATAAATTCAATAGTGAGTAATCCTAAAAAGCATATAACTTCAAATAACCTCTATATCGTCATATAACAAATACGACCGATTGTCTCTCTCCCGTGATTCATCTACGGTCATCTATCTCCGGCACTCCTAAGTGCACTTCACTGTCATCCGACTCCGTATCTGCTCCATCTGCGTTAGCCAAAGGAATTGAGAAGGATTGGGGCGGTGAACGGGAAAATCCAGCAGGCCTTGTCATTAGCGGTTTGCTGTAGTGGAGTCAAGCCCCGCCGTCCAGTCTCTCCTTTCGGGTCTCGGCCCAGCCCGTAGCAGTCATTCAAGGTTCCCATGTGGACGCTCTCCTGCCGCAACTACTGCTGCTGCACCTGTTCGCTCATCCGGCATACAAGGGTATTCACCTTTCCTTTGAGTCCGCTCTACCGTAGCGCCCAGTAATTCAATGCAATGCTCTACTCGTAGAGCAAAAGCGACGGCAACCTCTTTGCTAACAAGAACATCACCCAATGTTGCGGCCGAAAGCATCATGCTGCAAACACCTCTCCTTTCAGGTTGACCGAGTTGGGTATTCGCGATAATGTGCAAACCTCCAGGATTTCCAACTAAAATACTCGCTTTCACAATGAGTATAACTCGGCGTTCTTCCCTCATAATTTCAGCTTGGCGCTTGATATCCCTCACCCGTTGACGGGTTTCTGAACTCTGGCATGCTCACCATTGTTAAAGTTCCATAGGCCCTAGAGCTCTGGATGATGGCTTTTGAACTGCGTGCACGCAGTTCATCTCTTATCCTTTCTCATTCGCAATCATCTCATTCGATCATCGGAGGCGTCATGGTGTCGACTGTAAGTACGCATCTCTCGTGCAATGATTCTCATCTGTATGTCCTTCATCTTCGTTGGCGTGTTTGACTTGTGGATGGTGCTGTGTTCGAGTAATGAAAGTGTAGGAGTACTTCAACAGTTGTGCACTTCGTGTTGTGCAATGAATCTCCGCCATAGGTGTGCTTCTTTCTTCTTCTTCAGTGGGCTTCCTTCATCACTTTCGTATGCTCTCATTGCCGGTAGGCTGCTCATTGCTGGTAGGCTGCTTCGCATTAGTATGTGGGCTTGATTCAGCTTCCCATAACTGCGCTTTGTAGAGCGTCTCGTCAATGTGCTTCGTCGGGATGTTTCATCGTGTGATGTAGTGGTGTGGACTCAAAAATTGTGTCCAACTTCGTGTTGGGCTCTGCTGGTGGATCGACGCGTTAAGGGATAATGAGATCGTAATTGCATCTACTCCGCCAATTGGTGATTGATTGCAGCCCTTGGTACGTAATCGTCTCGGTTATCGGATGCGATGTATGTCATTGGGCGGGTTTTTGACTCCTTCCTCAGCAATCGTAGGAATTGTCCCTGTTTGCTGTGACGCCGCTCGCTAGCAATTGGATTATCGGAATTGTCTCTGCTGCCGTCAAATGTGTTGATTGAAGGATGAACTTCTTAAAACTCATCGCTCCTGTAATCGGCAGGCATCTAAACTCGTGTCGAAGTGAATTTCGGATTGTTGACTTCGTATTCAGCCTTGTCGAAACTGGGGTAAACTCGCAAATCCCATGAGCAAAACATACCAGTTTGCTGAACAGCGATAATAGTGTAAGGGCGTGTACGCCAGCGTCCGGGTGCGTAAGGGTCTGGACAGTAATTGAAGGATCACGCTTGCACACATGGATCTGAGTGAGAGTATATGTAGATGAATAAGTAGGATTATCGATAGAGATCTAAGGCTCGTGGCGGGCCGACTATAGTTAATGGGGGTTACCCGGCCCCAGACACGTCATGTGCAACCGTGCCGTTACAGTTGCTAACAAGAAATAAAGTTAGTTTAGGTTTGGAGGGGTGGACATCAATAAACCAATTAGGAATAAGGTTCCTCATTGCATACTATATGGGTCGATATTGGGCAATACGGGAAGGGCAAATCACTTTCGAAGAGGTTAATAGCTTTTTCTCTTTCGATTTGAATGGCCAATTTAGGATGATTGATCAAGGGCCAACATACTGGAGCAAGGCTATCAATATAGTTGAAGCAGTGCTGCGTCATTTTGAACTTGCAGACGGCCGCTTACTTGGAGGACAACTGATACCGCGTCCTCAAATTATTCAATGACATGGGAACTACAATTCACACTTCAGGCCTCAGGAATTGAGTGGCCTGCATTAAGAAACCACATACCATGCAGGGCGCATGCCATGCAGCTTGCTTTAGGTACGGTGATGAGCAGTGTCGGTGTCAATGTCCGTGCAAAGTTGTGGGAACCACCTCAGTGTGCTCAGCAATTTGGAGAGAATGAAATCACAGATATTGGGAAGAGTCAAAGACTTCCAAATGAGGGCAATGCAAGAATCAACAAGGTGTCTGTTATGAAACCAGGTTTGACAAAGATAATTGAAAAAGTACGTATTTCGAAACATTTTGAGAATTCTGAAACTGACGATCATATAGCGGGCGAATGCTAGCAGTGTTGATCACGTTGTCACTGCATCGTCGAAACGAGACTATTGACTGTCACAATGCCAATGTACAAATTGCAGACATACCTATTATGGATGTACAAACGCGCTGAAATTCAACACTTTACTTGTTGCAGTGAGCCTACCGATGATGAGAATTCGCCCGCGAGTTGTTGAAAAATCCCAAACACAGTGATTACTGGTCATTCTACACAACAGAGCATGAATGGACAATTGTCAAGTACGTCGTGGAAGTTATAAGGACATTCTAATACTGGACTCTTTGAATGTAGAAAAGTGAAATGGTCTCACTGCATCATGATATGACCGTCTATATTGACAAGTTCCGTCATATGGATGGCGTCTTCCAAGCTTTAGATAAGAAGAAAACTCACTGGAAGGAGGATTTATACTTCGCTCTGAAGTTTGCGCGACCACAGCTGTCCAAATGCAATGTTGAGGTAACTGCGGAGACAAGTATGCTTCTTGATTCGGCCCGAATCCTTGATCCTTTCCGGAAGTTGCCATCATTTTGGAATTGGGAGAAAGGAATGGATATCAATCCTGAGGACGAGACTTGTTAAACGACGCAATACCTGGAGGCATTTCCGAAGGATGTGGAGAATGAATCCTGTGCCAAATACAGCAGATTGATGGCCACCAAACATTGAAAACCACTGAGCAATGACTTCATCCCTTCCTCAACGGCTTCTCAATCTGGTCAATCATCTTCTGATCCAAATCATTTGTCCAGTAATGATGAAGAATGCTAAACGCCTAAAAATGTGGCTGAAACGACACCCAGTCAAAGCGATAGCGCAGCACGCTCATTGACAGCCACAAGGTGCTTTCTGAATCCGCCTCCTGAATCACCAGAGAACTGGGGGCAAGTGAATTGGAATCTCGATGATTACCACTATGATCCGATTGAGATTAGCAGTTCATTTTGGTTACTGGATATCACCCAATAATTGCATCAGCAAGAGGAAACACACTCAAAGTACACCGATCCCTCTAATGTGGCACGCGACATATTCTCAATCATACCAGATGGTGTCTGAGTAGAGGCCAGTTGTTCAGTTGGGCGAGACATTGTCGGCTGGAGGCAGTAACAAAGCACAAACAAGACCCTTCACCAAAGGGTTGTAGTAAGGCAGTAAGCTCGAGCCATTAATTGGAGATTGGGCGGCAATGACCCTGGATTGGATAGGTCAGAAACCGATCACGACTTGGAATTGAAGTGAGAGGCAGATGAAACCAAATTGCACAAAATGGCCAAGGTCGTCAACTTTTTAGCGATGTGGCAGGGTGCTAAAATCTACGTACTACACAGAAGGAATCACGCGCTCAACACAAGCAAATGAGAGAGGTAGAATACATTTCAGAGATGGAAGACAGCGTCAAAGTATCCTGGTCAAACTCCAAACATGATGGTGAGGCTGCATTTAAGTTGTCGGAACGATCACGGTTGCCACCAGCTGTGTCAGCAAAGGAACTTGCTGGAGGACCAACTCTAGTATTCATTGTTCGCTGAATGAGGAGAATGGAGTGTGATCCAGCTGAAAGTGACGATGAGAGTGTACCCGAAGGCATTTCCCACCTTGAAAATTGGCTGAACTGGAGTTGTGACTTGGATAATCCAAACAGGAGCGAAGATGACTGTGAGGCAGACGATCGATCCGATGTAGAGCTACTCAATTGCTTCGAGCATCCGGAATACCTTGAGCAGAGCAACGTGTGTGCCGCTCCAAATGTCCCTGGATTGATTCGGCCAACACGGAGGTCACAGAGACAGACTGAAAAACGGTTGGTGACGGTCAATGCTACTGACACAAGCAGTATCATGGGACACAGAAAAAGTAGAACAGAATAGGTCAATATGTTTTCAGCTGGTTCTTTATGTTGCTTTACCGAGAATTTCACTTTCAGTACTATGATGGGAGAATACTGACCATTTATGCCTGGATGTTAGTTGATACACACAGCAGAGCAGGCGAAATACGTCATTCAACATGATACACGACATGTAATAGAATCAGAGCGACGCGTGCAAGAATATTATCGGGGCCACAGGATCTAGTCTTAATCAGCCCAAAAAGCATCCAATAAGTTTCAATAATTATCCTTACAATCCCCTATGGCAGCAAATTTTGACTAGACAATACATTAAAATGATCGTCAACTGAGCGTGAAGCATTGTCGGTGTTGAAAGTAAGGTAATTGAATATTGATTTGGTCACTGCCATGCAAAACCAACGTGTTGGCAGGTTTTATACGCAACACAGATGACGAGACGGTCATTGCCCAATTCTGAAAATGAGTATCAATGGTGCATCAACGTATTTTGGTCACCTACGTAAGGTAACTCATAAACAATTTGGTAGCTGATTCACATAACCCACGTATTGGCAGCGTGTATTAGTGTTAGCAACGGTTCAGGACCATGACTTCGGGTCCGGGTCCGGGTCAGAACCGAACTGTTGCCAAATTGGCGGTCCGGGTTGTCAACACACCCGAACTGTCGATTCGGGTACAGTTCAATGCAAATCTCCCAACCCGTCTGCATTGGGCGGGTTGTCATCGGGTCGCACAGCGGGTCCATCTGTAGATTTATATAATGTTCATGTTTTTGCAGTTGCATAATTGAACATTATTAAAATGAGGTATTTGACAGCCAATGATCTCTTTTTGGATGTTTTGCAATCAGCGACATTGATTATTTTGGAATACATGTTTTGCCTTCTACCCATTGCATTTTTCACTAGAGAGGTTGTCAATAGTTCTGCTATGGCGGCTCCTATGCGCAGAAAGCCTTCATTACCCAATATGCATGATCAAATATTGTTGACGCTCAGTTGACGCTCAGTTTCATGATGGGGTAACGTATGTGTCATACGTTATTTCAGTTGAAAAGGCTGCCACAACTTTGTCTATGAGTTGTTACCACATTGTTACACTTAGATTACCCAAGATCCAGCACCAATAATCCTTGACACTCCATTGACGCTCATTTTCAGGATGCCACATGGAGCATGTCGCTGTTGTTTTTGCCACTAAAGGCTGCCAATATCTCATAAATGAATGTCTGCAACCAATAGGAACATAACTTACCCAAGATGCAAAGCTAAAAATCGTTGACGCTCCGTTGACGCTCATTTTCAGGATGCCCCAGGGAGCATGTCACTGTTGTTTTTGCCAGTAAAGGCTGCCAATATATCATAAATGGATGACTGCAACCAATCGGGACATAACTTACTCAAGATGCAAAGCTAAAAATCGTTGACGCTCTGTTGACGCTCATGCTAGGCATGGGGCGGTGACTGTGATGCTATCTCTTTTGCCAATACAAGCTGCCAATATGTCCGTTATGCATATCAACGACCAAGTTACTTGTGAATTACCATACTTCCAAGACCACAAATCGTTGACGCTCCGTTGACGCTCATTTTCAGGATGGGGCAGGGAGCCTGATACTATCATTTTTGATTTGGAAGGCAGCCAATACTAAGTTTATGGATGGCTGAAACCAATCGGCACTTAGGTTACCCAAGATGCACAGCCAAAAATCGTTGACGCTCCGTTGAAGCTCATTTTCAGAATGAGGCAGTGATCATGTGGTTTACTCTTTTACCAAGAAAGGCCGCCAGTATGCACATTATGGATAGTTGCGACCACGTCACCATTCAATTACCGGAGTTACAAGACTGAAAATGGTTGACGCTCCGTTGACGCTCATTTTAATGTACGGTGAAGTCAAGATCTGCTGACATTAATAATTGCAATCTTAAATATTTGAACTTTGTGGATGCCTTTCAGCATGATTAGGACTTGGCTCAATGGCAAAGCCAAGCCCAGTAATATTCCAGCAGTGGTCGCTCTCATCCGGTTAAAATTTATATATCATGCCAAATAATGCATATTGCCCGATACAGGTTTGTTTGTTAACGAGTATTCTCTCGTGACTGGTCAACATTCTTCCATAATCATTCTCTAAATAAAATTCTTCGTCAAACTACATAATGAACTTGGTGATAATACATTGACGCATTCTGTCCCCCTTTTTCTTGATCCCCTTATTCCTCCTCATTTCCATTATATTCACCGTCAGTAACACCTTTTCAACCTTCTTCTTTGATTGTCGTAAAGGCCGAATCAGTCCAGGAACATTCGGTGCCGCACTCACACTCCGCACCTCAAGGGTTTCTCATACCTCACTGCAGTTGTCCAGTTCCATAACTGATTCATTGTCCGCCTCCCAGTCAACTTCGCTGTCGTTTGGATTATCCAAGTCCCCATTCCAGTTAAGCCAATTTTCGGTGTCTGAAATGCTTTCAGGTGAGCTATCCTCATCACTTTCAGCAGGATGGCGGT
>Ga0307512_10002501_pt1 | contig 23054 bp, 31 predicted proteins | sample 14_EM_MG_FD_200267 | JGI IMG/M metagenome (GOLD analysis project Ga0307512, IMG submission 200267) | Populus trichocarpa ectomycorrhiza microbial communities from riparian zone in the Pacific Northwest, United States - 14_EM | ecosystem: Host-associated > Plants > Roots > Unclassified | place...
CTCGCGGAAACCCTCGCCGTCGCCTGTTCCCATGGCACTGGACGACGAAGCTGCGGTGGCACTCTCACGGAGTCGGAGTCCAGCACCCGCGCCGGCATTAGTACCGGTGTCAACAACAACGGCGGTCACCGACCCGAGTTTGGCTGGTGCTGAAAAGCGACGATCGAAGCGGCGGTCGTTCTTCACGAATACCTGGTTCTATACTCTACTTCGGATGATCGAGGTGCGTGGGTTCATCTATATCTCCAAAAACCGTGGAGCTGAGAATTGCGGATTGACTCAGGTTCTCTACTCTCGTTTACATCTCTTCAAAAACATTGCTATGGAACGCGCGAATGACCTGGCCTTCGACACAGCTTCCAACACCACTGCCATGGATCTCGAGCTGATGCAAGCGTCGTCGGGTCCGCAAGAGGGACAAACACAGATCACCGCTTTGCAGTATTACGAACTCATGTTAGAAAGTTGCGAACGGTTGTTCGATAATCAGGTGGAGCAACTCGTATTTGAAGATCAGATACGCGAGATGTTTGGATTGCACGCAAGTTTTCCTGCTCATTATCATCACCCTCGTCTGCCATCTGACATGAATGCAGGATGCGTACAAAATCTTCACCATCGATAAAGTCCTCGCCTCCCTCATCAAACATGTGAGCCTCCCGGCCCCTATCCCTCAGCTCATCTAACAATGTCTCGCAGGTTCAAAGCTGGGAACAGGACCCAAAGCTCGAGAAGATCGCCAAGCTACTCTGGGACGAGCGACATCTCGAAACTCCCACCGTCGAGGACCACCGCAGGCTCCGCCGGGAAGCCGAGGAAATCCTGGGACCGGAGGAAAATCTGTTCCGCATCGACTGGGTAAGGGCCACAACTCTCTCTCCCTTCCCTCTCTTCTTGCGTTGGCTGATCTGATCTGATCACTTCGCTGTTGTGCGATCAGCTCCCAGAATCGAAAACGATCACGTTCCAGCTGCTCAGCAAGGATGGCTCGAGCTTGGACGACGCCGAGGTGCTCTCGGGCCGTTGGCAGGCCTACATCGAAGGTTTCGTGTCAGACGTTGAGACACCAGGCGTTGCCGCGACCAAAGTGCGCCGCCCGTTCCTAAGAAGGTGCGCTCCGTCAATCCTCTCTCCTCCTGCCCTTCTTTCTTCTCCACTCACCGTCGTAATAGATCTCTACCCCCCACAGCTACGGCTGCGGCTACCGCTACCGCCATAGCAGGGCCTGCAGCCGGCCCAAGCCCGAGCCCCGGCTCGGGAGTAGGCGCAGGCGCGGGTGCAGGTGCAGGAACGAAAGGACCAGGACAGCACTTTTACACGCGTGGCGGGCTGGAGATCAAAGTCTGCGTCCGCACCTACCGTCTCTTCTACGTCTCGCGGACAGAGGACGTGCTGTGGCGCACGCCCTCCCCCGCAGAATGCGAGGGCGCGAGAGCGGGACTGGCTAAGAAGGATGCCGCTCGCGCGCGATGGCTCGAAAAGTTCATATTTAGGCCTGCTGGAGGTGCCGTTGGAGGGGTTGTTGCTTCCGCATCCGAGGCTGCAGTTGTGGAATAGTTTTTTTTCGTTGCGCTTTCGTTTTTCCCCTTAATTGTTTTCTTCCGATTTGTGCGTAGTGTATAGAAAGTACTGTATGGCGAAAAAATATATACCGTATATAAATAATCTGTCTACCTTATGTTGTACTTGGTCATACGAGGGCGCGGAGGTTTACCCTAGGGCCAATGTATCAAGTTCCTTCATCAGGTGGATCAACTACATACCACGCAAAGCACTCCACCGATCGAGAATCGAGTCAAGCACGACGATATTCCTCTTTCGAACCAATCGTAGAAATGGGGAACGAATACATTTTGTTCTTCATATGAACACAGACAGCGTTGTGGAGCTATAGAAACGTTAGAGGGGGGAGAAACGCGGACGAAACGAGAGACAACTATGGGGAATCACAACGAGGCCCTAACGCACGATCAGTAAACTAAGAAGCGTATTAGATAGAGAGTGATATACATATTCCGACTAAAAGTGTAAAAATAGAATGAGAGGAGGGGTAAGGGACAAACCAACACTCGCAATCTCGCCAATACCTAAAAAGCACGTCGAACGCAAACAGCGATATCATCACGAATCAAAAGCCCCTCTTCACTTCTTGCCCAGCGTCAACGCGCGCATGCTCTCCTCGAGCACGCCAAGGCCCGTCTCCCGCGCGGTCGCACAGAAATTCGCGCACGCCGGCTGCTGAGCCTGAGTTTGCACCTCCTTGGCCTCTTTCGCCGCCGCCTTCGCCGCTACAGTTGCTGTTGCTGTTTTCCCAGACGACGACGGCGATGACGATGATGATGATGATAGTTCGACATCCACGACGCGCACGACGGCCGTGCCCTCCAACACGCGTCGGACCTTATCCGCGTCCCAGGCTGGCACGCGCTGAGTCGTGCTCGGGCCAGCACCCGACGCCGAAGAGGGTGAGGGGGAAGATGGTGAGGAGGAACCGGAGAAGGCTTGCCAGAATGCGCTGCCGAGGCGCTGCACGAGCGTCTGCGAGGCCATCGACGCGAGCGCCGCCTGTTGTGGCGTCGGAGATGATGCCGACGATGCGGAAGCGGACGTAGAGCCGAGCTTGGGTGTGGAGGGTGGCGTGGGGTATATGGGTGCGAAGGAAGATGGGATGCCGTGATGTTTGCCGCTGAGGGAGGAGAGTGTCTGCGTCGCAGAGGAACTGCGCAAGGACGCGGCAGTAGTGAAATAGTGTGGGCGGAGGCCAGCCGCAAGGCCTGTGAGTGGCGGGGGCGACGGCGAAGCAGACTGCTGGTGGTGCTGCTGAGTAGAAGTGGGTTGTTGTTGTTGTTGTTGCTGTGCAAGGCGAGTCCACAGCTGCATACGGTACCTGGGCAAGAATACGACAATCAGACATACCCAAAAGGGAAAAATGGTAGAATGACACGTACGCATCGAGTACCTTCATCGTGAACGGATTCGAGTCCGCGAATGAATCGAACGGGGCAGGTTTTCCAGCGCCCCCGAGCGTCGCAAGACCGATGCTGTTGGCGCTGCTGTTCGTATTGAGAGACGGGTTGATGTTCTCCTGCAGAGTTGGCTTGATGGCTGCGCCGGCGATGAGGTCGGGAATCGTGACGGTATGCACGGGTGTGATGCCACCAAAGGTGGTGCTGCTGCCGCCCCAGAATCCCTTGGCTGCAAGGCGCGGAGATGTCGAGGGTAGATCTTTGTGCATATTGGGCGTGAGCAAAGACGACGAAGACGCGGTGCTCCGAGCTGCGGGGGATGATGCGGAGATGGGCAAGAGGCTCGGCGGCGGGAGGGCCGGCGAGCTAGCGCGTCCTGCGCCGCCGAGGAGGGCCTTCTTGAGAGCCTTGATCTCTTGTTGCAGCGCTGCATTTTCCGACTTGGTTGAGCCAAGTTCAACGCGGATCGCATCGATGAGTTGGTCGCGCTCCGCAACATCACTCTCAAGGGTGTTGATGTACTCTGTTCGCATCGGATATAACAAAAGGTGAATTCCTACAAAAGAACAATAGAGGGATGGAATGCTCACCCTTGCGACGGTTGCGGAAATTGCGGGCGCTAATCTTGTTGCGTAGTTGGCGTTTTTCCCTGCTGGACATTTTTTGGTATTCCTCAGGCGTGGGGCGCCAGTCATCCAGGGTGTTATCAAGTGGATCTTTTTTCACGACAGAGCTGACATGGATCTTTTTCTGGATACCGCCAGAATGAACGACCGGCTTGCGATCCTTGCCTTTATTGGGTCGAACTGGGGGAGGAGTGACGGGACCTTCGTCGTCCTCGTCGTCTTCTTCCTCATAAGCATGTTCATCCTTCATGGCGTCGTCATCACCAAAGTCACTGGGAGCCTTGGAAGTGGCAGGAGTCGCCATGAGTTGAGGATCGATGGTAAATGGTGGGGAGAGCCCACCAGAGGTGCTGGTGGTGCCAGAGTCGGGGCTATCGTTGGAGAAGGCGAGGAAGTCCCATGGAGAGCCAGAAATGGCTTCAGGGAGGGTGGGCCTGGCGTTGAGTAGGTCATCGTTGACGTTGGAGAAGTTGAACCAAAGGTTGGCAAGGTCTGACTGGGGATCGACTATGGTGGGGACGGCGGGGGACGTATATCTGGATGAGGAGGACGAGGAGTTAATGTCAAAATCAACGAATGATGAGAAATCATTGGGGTCGAGAACGAAGGGAGAGGGCTCGAGCGGATTATCTTCGAACATGGCGGGCTGCGGATGCGAGGCGGGTCGGGGTCGAGTCGAGTCGAGCCAACAACGCAACAATTCAAAGCCGCTTAGTGATCACATCAGTCAGGCGGTTGCCCCACTTGTACTCTAACTCTCACAATGAACGTGACCGATCTCAACTCCCAGATATTTCAGAGACTTCATCCAAAAGCCTACCTCGAACGCTTTCTCGCCGAACAAGTCCGTCCAGACGGTCGCGAGGCGACTGAATGGCGCGACCTTTTCGTGCACGTCGGCTCCATCTCCACCGCAGACGGCTCCGCGCTCGTACGCCTCGGAGAGACAACCATCGTATGTGGCGTCAAGGCTGAGATCGCACAGCCAGACCTCGAACAACCCACGGAGGGATTTATCGGTTCGCACCTACTGGCGACCGAGTCGATTGACGGCGACGACGTTGACCCGCTCCCTTAGTCCCTAACATCGACCTTCCTCCGTTGTGCGCGCCACGGTTTAAGCCAGGCCCTCCATCTGAGGAAGCTCAGGTCCTCTCTGATCGTCTTGCGTCAACGATTGCTGCGTGTGTTGCACTTTTCAATGCTGCGCCGACCACTCCCTAACGAATCAGTACCACAGTTCAGGCATGCTTCCCCTCTCAAGTCTATGCATACACCCAGAGCGCGCTGCGTGGGTATTGTACGTCGATGCAACGTGTATCAATTATGACGGCAACGCGTTCGATGCCGCACTCATCGCGATGGTCGCCGCACTCAAAAACAGTGCGAGTCCTTAAGCAAACTCGTGTCGCACACGCATCTTTCTAACTGTGGATCCTGTATCCCAAAAATAACAGCCACCCTTCCAAAGGCCACCTACAACGAGGAAACCGGTCATACGACCTGCACGCGGAAAACTCGCGAGCCGCTGCCCCTCAAATGCCTCCCGATCTCGTATTCCTTTGGCGTGTTTGACGGGTATGACGCGACTATTGCCTCGTCGTGGGTTTTTTCTAAGGCTGACGAGTTCCTTCTCTAACAGGACGACAGTCCTTGCGGACCCTGTCGCATTTGAAGAGCCGCTGGTGGATACATCTATATCAATCGTACTTGATGAGCGTGGAGCCATACTGTCTGCGAATCAGCTTGGCATCGCTGATAAGGACACGATGTCTGCATGTGTTGCCTCGGCGAAAGAGCATCACGAGGCGCGTGGACGTGAAATATATTCATTTTGAGAAAGAATTACAGTGGCAAGTGAGGATGAGAGTTTGAAAGAGGGCCCAAAGGAGCGCTGGATGACTGGAAAAGACAAGAACACGGGGCACTATTACAGTCCTATTAGCCAGCGATGACCCTTGCACAGCCCTCCGATGTCTCCTTACACCTCTGTCCCTGTCTTAAGCCCCGATACCTCAGCTTTGATGGCCGTTAGGCAGTCCCAGCTTGAGCGAGCAATCTATGACATCAAGCGCGGAGTCAATGTATCCAGCCTCGAGGGTGTGTCAGAGGACATCAAGGATGCCATCAAGTTGTTCATCGGAACGTGCGTGATCTCCTTTCCGTTTCTCTTGACGAGTGGTCAAGTCTGAAAGTGTGTTGGATGATTGCCCGGATTCTCCGCAGAGGCCTATCAGATGAGGATAACGAGCACCTGCCACGAATCAAGGGGCAACTAACATCCGCGCCCTTGCCCTTACCTAACACGAAGGGCAGTGCCGGTGAGAAAGCGGTGAGGGCAACCGCGACTGTAGGCGCGACGCCGATGACTCCATTTAGTAGTACGAAGGAAGGAGGGGAATCAGAAGCCAAGAAACTCAATCAACACGACATACAATCTGACACGTCACAGCATCACGCACAAACAGAGCAACCCCAGAGATACAGGACATTGAAAAACAGCTACGGGAGAAGGAGAGAAACCTCCAGATTCGGGGAGCAGAGATCCAAGACGTCGAGAAAGTGCTACAGGAGAAGGAGAGAGACCTCCAAATTCGCGAAGCAGATTCAGAAGATGCTCCAGGCTGTAAATGAAAGAAGAGAGGCCATGGACCTCCAAGAAGGCAACCCTCGACAACGATTGGCTGCTGTGGAGTGGGAGGAGAATCCTCGTCCTAGGGAGGCAGCACGGACGCAGCAGATGGCCACCACGAGGCAACCCAACAGTGCTGCTCGGGAGGCTGACATACTTTCGCTATCCTCGTTTTCAACGATCCGAAACAGTCCCCGTATACGTGGCAATGTTGACATTTCTCCCGAGAGCAGTGCAAGGTCGAAACAAGATTCGAGGTATCACGATAGCGATGTAGTTTCGCTGGCTTCGACAAGCAGAAGTAGTTCTTCCAAACATACCAATATAGACTTTTCCTCAAGTAAGAGTCACGCGAGGTTGAAAGAAGATTCGGAGTATTATGGTAACGAATAGAATCATCAACCTCAACCAACATTTATTGTAATCGGAACATCAGGCCTCAGGCCTCAGGCCTTTTGCAGGCCATTTGTAATTGTACAGATCTTGGTCTCCTTTTTGACTTTTGACATTACCGTGACTCGTTTATAGATCAGAGTTTACTATAGATCGATACCGCCCTCAACAAACAGCGCTCTCCGTAAGTTCGTGTCCTACGTGCACCCTCTGTGATCTGTCTATGGATCTTGTATCCCCACAATAAGAACGACCCTTCCAAAGGTAACTTACAACAATATTAATGAGACGGCTCATACGACCTGCACGCGGAAAATCAGCGAGCCGCTTCCCCTCAAACGCCCCCCGATCTCGTATTTCTCTGGAGTGTTTGACGGGTACAACGCGATTATCGCCTCACATGAAGTGAGGATGAGAGCGCCCATGACTCGAAAGAGAAGACCACGGGACCCTATTAGAGTAGGCTTGTAGCCCTCCGTCGACCTTGCACAGCCCCTTCTTATACGTATGTCCCTGTCCCAAGCACAGCTTGAGCGAGCAATCTATAAGATCAAGCGCGGAACCAATGTATCCCAGCTCAACGATGGGTACATGATCAGTACAGAGCGTCTCATCAAGGAGGTACGTCTCGCCTCGCCCACTTTTTGTAGCGAGGATGCAACGTGGGTCGGCTGGGATAGGTGCAGGCACCAGTAATGACGACGATTCCGACGGACGATGTGTTCTTCTCAAAGACTGAGGAGGGTAAGCCCGATGTCGAGTTCCTCAAGGACCACTTTTTTCGAGAAGGACGAATCAAGGAGGAGCATGCGCTGTACATCATCGACAAGGCAACGCAGTTGCTGCGTGCTGAGCCGAACGTCTTGGCCATCGATGGTCCCGTCACAGGTGCTCCCGCAATCACTTCTTTATCCGTCTATTTTCTGATCGACCCCTGCAGTCTGCGGTAACGTCCACGGTCAATACGTGAGCACCCTGTCCGCATTCAGCCATTCGTGCTCTCCGTGGCGGCTAATTTTCCGTATCGCAGTATGATCTCATGAAGTTGTTCGAGGTCTGTGGTCATCCCTCCACGACCCGCTACCTCTTCCTCGGAGCCTACATCAGCCGATGCTACTCCAGCATCGAAGTGCGTATTACCCCAACCTCTTTCATCTCCTCCCGCTCATTGACCGGGGTCATCGGTCTGCAGTGTTTACTCTACCTCTGGACTCTGAAAATCTGGTATCCAAATACTTTCTTCCTCCTCCGTGGCCAGCATGAATGTCGCCTCATGACCGACTACTACACGTTCAAGATAGAGTGCAAGCACCAGTACTCTGAGCGCGTGTACGAAGCTTGGCTCGAGTCGTTCTGCGCACTGCCCCTCGTCGCGATCCTGGACAAGCGGTATTTTTGCGCACACGGAGGTATATCCCCCGGACTGCAAACGATTGACGACATTCGCAAGGTTAGCTACTTCACATCTTCACTCTTCTTCCCATAGGCCCCCGTGACATTATCTGGCGCATGTTGCAGCTGAATCGATTCTGCGAACCGCCAAAGGTTGGGCTCATGTGCGACATATTGTGGTCGGACCCTATAGAGGGGTTTGACGAGGAACGTATCACGGAGACTTTTGTGCACAACCACGTGCGTGGTTCTTCTTACTTTTACACATATAAGGCAGTGTGCAACTTTCTCGAGCGCAATTCCTTGGTGTCGATCATCCGCGCACATCAGTTGCAGATGGCTGGGTGCGTCGAATCCTTCTACGTATCACCTGAAGTTCCTGTTGGTTCGAATTGTGTGTAGGTATCGCTTATACCGCAAGCGCCACGGCCCCAGCGTCATGACTGTTTTCTCTGCGCCGGATTACCTCGATGTCTGTCTAAACCGGGCAGCGGTGCTCGAGTGGGACGGGAAAGTACCCACTATCCGGCAGTTCCGTTGGAAGCCACACCCATTTCGGCTTCCGAATTTGATGGACGCATTCAGCTGGAGCATACCGTTCATTTGCGAGAAGGGTGAGCCCACGCGCCCGCCTCATGCCATCATGTTCGTTGTCGATTGACGGTTCCCCAGTCTTGGACATGTTGGCTGCGATGCTCTACATAGACTCCCTGGAGCTCAACGAGAGCATCGAAAACTCAACGCAGAGTGTGGTGTCTGTGGACCGCGACAAGGCCGAGCGCCTTGAGATACTCCAAAACAAGATCCTTGTAGTTAGGTGTATTTCATACATGTTCTCCGTACTCCGGTGCGTGGTGGTGGTTCTTTGATACGCATTGACCCGACCCCTTCTCACATTTTTGGCTTCACCCTTCGCCTTCTTTGTGTGTAGTGTGAAGCCTGAGCATAGATCGGAACTCAACAAACTCTTGGGCTCATCCACTTTGCCGTACGGTGTGCTCTCGCTCCGCGACGAGGATATCAAGAACATCGTCAAGTGGTTTAACGAAATGTGCGTGATCTCCTTTCCGTTCCTCTTGAGGAGTGGTCAAATCTGAGGGAGTGTTGGATGATTGCCCGAATTCTCCACAGACACATATCGGATGAGGACAACGAGCGCCTGTTTCGCATCGATGGGCAACTAACATCCGCATTCTTGTCCCTACCCGACACAAAGATCAGTGCCAGTAAGCAAGCGGCGAGTGCGACCTCGAGGGCAGGCGCGACAGCGATGACACCGTTTAGGAGGGTGAAGGAAGGAAGGAAATCGGAAGCCAAGAGACTCAACGCGGAAGTACAAGATAGCGAGGCGGGGGTTAGCTCAAGAGAAGAACGGGCGAGCAAGGAAGGGGCACGCCGCCCTGAGAAGGCACGCTTGTCTTCAGAGCACTTTGACGCAAGCATACCCCATGCGGAAGCCTCTCCTAAGATGCCTGAGGAGCCGCTCATCATTCCCGAAACGAGCGGCCAACAGGACAAGCAATCTGACACATCACGGCACCAAACCGAGCCGCAGACAAACAGAGCAACCCCAGAGATACATGACTTTGAGAAGCAGCTACGGGAGAAGGAGAGAGACCTCCAAATTCGGGAAGCAGACGTACAAGACGGCAAGAAAGTGCTACGAGTGAAGGAGAGAGACCTCCAAATTCGCGAAGCAGAGGTACAAGCCGGCGAGAAAGTGCTACGGGTGAAGGAGAGAGATCTCCAAATCCGCGAAGCAGACGTCCAGAAGATGCTCCAGGGTGTAAATGAAAGAAGAGAGGCCATGGACCTCCAAGAAGACAACCTTCGACAACGATTGGCTGCTATGAAAGAGTTGGAGGAGAATCTGCGTCTTAAGGAGGCGGCACTGGCGCAGCAGACGACCATCGCGAGCCTGAGGCAACCCAACGGTGCTGCTCGGGAGTCTGACTTATTTTCGCTATCCTCAAATTCAACAATCGGAAATAGCCCCTACGTGCGTAGCAATGTTGACCTTTCCCCCAGGAGCAATGCAAATTTGAAACAAGATTCGAGGTATCACGGTAACGAATTAGTTTCGCTAGCCTCGGCAGTCAGAGGTGGTCCTTCCAAGTATACAAATATAGGCCTTTCATCAAGTAAGAGTCACGCGAGGTTGAAAGAAGATTCGGAGTATTATGGTAACGAATAGAATATGCAACTTTTCTTGTATCGGGGCACCAGGCCATTTGTAATTGTACAGATCTTAGTCTCTTTTTTGTCATGCTTGTAACGCGTTTATAGGTCCTCAAAATCCCAGTTATCTGGTTGCAGCACAGGTCCATTTAACATTCACCGGTGACTACGGAAGTGGACAAGTGACAATTAAGCAAACGTGACCCCAAGGTGCAGTGTGGATTCAATTGTTGGCGTTGGTGGCAGCGCTGGAGACTTTGACCGTCTTGGGCTTACATGCTCACATGCACGACCATAAACGCCAATGCAAGAGAAGTCGAATCCTCGGACGTTGATGCGCGCGAACGAAAGGAAGCGCCAGTGCCTGCAGGCGCTACACCTGCCCTGGCCAATGGTACCGCTGGCATCAAGCTCGCTGGCGGGGCTGAGAAGGCCGCAGCTGCAAAACCAGAGGCCTGAGGCATTAGGAGCTCAGGGCATATGGTGAGGCAGAATGCAGGCACGAAACGCCACTGCAAAACAAAGCCAGGGGTGAAGGCGACACGCCGCCGCGTGAGGGTGAGCGAGGGCTCATTGCGCTGCCACCAGAGGGCTGGCGCAGACCAGAGGCATTGCCGCGAAAAAGAGTGGGCGAATCGACGCGCCGCCGCAAGGGCGCCCGAATGAGGGCAAATGCGAGGTTTAGCGCGAGGCGCTGCGACCGAGTAGGCGCAAACTTGAGGTGCCGTCACGAATATACACAACAGAGGGGAGGATGGCCGCCTTCAAGGGCACAGTCCCCGGAATCTTCACCTGGCCGCACCAAAACCAGTCAGAATGCGGCACCACCAGCAACAAAATAACCACGCACCTGGGCCCATACATTTGTCGTCCTATCCCACCATTGAGGAGCCGATTTGTTTTCGTTTTGAGGCCCATACAAGGCGCAACGTTGTCCTAGGAATGTAGAAGAGTTGCATCGGGCAATGCACATCCAACACTCTTGCGGCCATCCATCATACCCATGTCGGTCGTCGTTACGCTTACGCGTCCCGCCTCACGCACGCACTGGTCCAGTACAGAGCAATCAGCGTGCGGCTGTGAACAAAACCACAGTGAAGCTTACCGCCGTGGAGCCTCTCGCATTCTCCAGATTCTCGTCCCCGAGTCCGCCTTCTTGATATGTGTTTTATGCTGCGAGAGAGTGATCCAGGAAAAGAAGGATAATTCGCAGGAAATCAGATCCCGATAATTCCGCGTGAAAAACACAAGACTCACAGATGATAAAATAATCGGATCGACGACCAAACGAAACAAAGATGGGTAGTAGGACACGATGACCTAACGAGCCACGCACCCTACGGTCCCTGCTCACACTGGTCCCACGGCCGGCTGCAGGGAGACGATCCGGCTCTGGTAGTTTTTCTCGATAGTTTAGTTTAATTTATAGCTTACTTATTGGCGTTGGTAATGCCACATTCAGCTGCAGTTGGATCTCTTTTTTTTGATGAGACATGCCGCGTTTGGGGGATTAAGGGCCTCCGCTCCAACGAAGGGCATTCCCATTTCCCAAATTCCAAGGGGGATTCTCCATCATGGGCGGATATTTTATTTTATTTTTGGAATTGGTGTTTATTGTCCACAGCGTAATGCTACAAAACAATATATATTCGTGTTGAGAAAGAGTCACAGATTGGGAACTGAGTACTGAGTTTTGAAAAGTGCGCCCAAAAGTGCGCTGGATGTGGAAAGAGAAGAACACGCGACCCTACTACCACTGTAGAATCCTATTAGCCAGGTTATGGCCTCCGTCGCCCTTGCACACTCCTTGCACAGCCCTCCAATATCCCCTTCTTATACCTGTGTCCCTGTCCCGAGCCCAGCTTGAGCGAGCAATCTATAAGATTAAGCGCGGAACCGATGTATCCCAGCTCGACGATGGGAACATGATCAGTACAGAGCGTGTCATCAAGGAGGTACGTCTCGCCTCACCCAGTTTTCGTAGCGAGTATTCGACATCACGGCGGGTCTACTGAGATAGGTGCAAACACCGGTGATGACGACGATTCCGACGGACGATGTGTTCTTCTCAAAGACGGAGGAGGGCAAGCCCGATGTCGAGTTCCTCAAGGACCACTTTTCTCGAGAAGGACGAATCAAGGAGGAGCATGCGTTATACATCATCGACAAGGCGACGCAGCTACTGCGTGCTGAGCCCAACGTCTTGACCGTCGATGCTCCCGTTATAGGTGCCCCTAGTTGCCTCTTTATCTGCTTGGATTTTTGATCGACTTCTCAAGTATGCGGTGACATCCACGGCCAATATGTACTTACCCAGTCCTCGTTCGATCCTCTTGATGCTTAATTTCCATATCGCAGTATGATCTCATGAAATTGTTCGTGGTCGGTGGTCATCCCTCCTTTACCCGCTACCTCTTCCTCGGAGACTACGTTAGCGGAGGCTATTTCAGCATCGAAGTGCGTACTGCTACTCCCCACCTCTTTCATGTCCTCCCGCTCATTGACTGGGGTCATCTGTCTGCAGTGTTTACTCTACCTCTGGACTCTGAAAATCTGGTCTCCAAACTCTTTCTTCCTCCTCCGTGGCCATCAGGAACGTCGCCGCTCGAACCCCAACTACTCGTTTAAGATAGAGTGCGAGCACAAGTACTCTGAGCGCGTGTACGAAGCTTGCCTCGGGTCGTTCTGCGCGCTGCCCCTCGTCGCGATCATAGCCAAGCGGTATTTTTGCGTACACGGAGGTATATCGCCCGAACTGCACACGATCGACGACATCCGCAAGGTGGGCTACTTCACATCGTCACTCTTCTTCCCATCGGCCGATTCGGCCCCCGTGACATTATTTGGCGGACCTTGTAGCTGAATCGATTCTGCGAGTCGCCAACGTCTGGGCTCATGCACGACATATTGTGGTCGGACCCTATCGAGGGGTTTGGCGAGGAACGTATCGCGGAGAGCTTTGTTCCCAGAAACAGGCACGGCGGCCATTCCTACTTCTACACGTTTAAGGCTGTGTGCGACTTTCTTGAGCGCAATCGCTTGGTATCGATCATCCGCGCACATCAGATTCAGGAGGATGGGTCCGTCGAATCCCTACGTATCACCTGAAGTTTCTGTTGGTTCGAATTGTGTATAGGTACCGCATGTACCGCAAGCGCCACAACCACCCCAGCGTCATGACTATTTACTCTGCACCGAATTGCTTGGATACCTATATTAACAGAGCAGCGGTGCTCAAGTGCTACGGGAAAGTCAACACCGTCCGGCAGTTCCATTGGAGGCCACACCCATTTCGGCTTTTCACAAATTTGTGGACGCATTTAGCTGGAGTTTACCGTTCATTTGCGAGAAGAGTGAGTCCACGCGCCCGCTTCATGCTATTATGCTCGTTGTCGATTGACGGTGTCCTAGTCTTGGACATATTGGCTGCGATGCTCTGCATATACTTCCTGGAGCTCGACGAGAACATCGAAGACTCAACGCTGAATGTGGTACCCGTCGACCGCGACAAGACCGAGCGCCTTGAGATGCTCCAAAACAAGATCCTTCTAGTCCGGTGTATTTCGTACATGTTCTCAATACTCCGGTGCGTACTGGTGGTTCTTTGACGCGTATTCTGACCCCTTCTCGCCTTTTCGGCTTCGCCCTTCGCCTTCTTTGTATTTAGTGAGGAGTCTGGGCACGAGTCGGAACTCAAACCTTTCTCACGCTTGTCCGGCATGCAGTACGGTGTGCTCTTGCACCGCGCCGGGGACATCAAGAATCGCATTAGGTGGTTCAACCAAGCGTGTGTGATCTCCTTTCCATTTTTCTTGACGAATTTGAGGGAGTTTCGGATGATTGCCCGCAGATGCACATCGGATAAGGATCACGAGCGCCTGTTTACCATCAAGGAGCAACTAACATCCGTGTTCGTATCCTTACCCAACCCAAAGGGCAGTGCCAGTGAGAAAGCGGCGAGTGCGAGCGGAACTGTAGGCGCGACGTCGATGACTCCACTTAGGAGCACGAAGGAAGGAATGGAATCGGAAGCCGAGAAACTCAACCAACACGGCAGCCCGTCTGACACATCACAGTATCAGACAGAACCGCGGACAAACAGAGCAACGCCAGAGATACAAGACAGTGAGAAACAGCTACGGGAGAAGGAGAGGCACCTCCAGATTCGGGAAGTAGAGGTCCAAGGTGTCGAGGAAGTGCTACGGATGAAGGAGAGAGACCTCCAAATTCGCGAAGCAGAGGTCCAGAAGATGCTCGATGCCGTAAACGAAGGAAGAGAGGCCATGGACCTCCAAGAAGATGACCTCCGACAGCGGTGGGCCGCCATGAGAGAGTGGGAGGAGAATTTGTGTCTTGTGGAGGCAGCACTGACGCACCCGATGACCATCGTGAGGCAACCCAACAGTGCTGCTCGGGAGTCTGACTTGCTTTCGCTATCCTCATTTTCAACGACCCGAAATAGCATACGTGGCAATGTCGACCATTTCCCCAAGAGCAGCGGTGCAAGGTTGAAACAAGATTCGAGGTATCACAATAGCGATTTAGATTCGCTGGCCTCAACAACCACTGGCAGAAGTGGTTCTTCCAAGCTTAGCAATATAGACTTTTTCTCAAATAAGAGTCACACGAGGTTGAAAGAAGATTCGGAGTATTATGGTAACGAATAGAAAAGACACATTCATTCACAACATTTCTTGTAATTGCCATTGGGCATCAGGCCATTTGTAATTGTACACTGACAAATCCTATCAGAATATCCTTTTTGTCGTTACTTTGACTCGTTTATGGCAAGTGCGCGATTGTCCTCCAATATTCCGATCTCGGTAAGGTCCAAAAAAGCTCCCTATTACAGTCGTAGAAGTAGGAGAATATTAATATCATCTCCCTCATTGGCGCACACCGTGACGAAGGCGCAACTTCAAGCACGAGACTGAGGCCACGTGACGTTCGGTTTTGACAGGCTCTTGTCTGCGGACTGACTCCCCCGATTTCCTTGGTTTATCTCCAGGCTTTGGCCGATCAATGTGGGATGAGGCGATGCACCCTGGCTCTCGCCCTTACTCTCACCACGCTACCGCTTGAAAACCCATCGCCATCACTACCTTCTGCTTCATCTCCCTCACCTCGTCCCTTCCAGATTTTTCCAAAATGGAGGGCTATCCTTCCGAATCTAACCTGACGACACTTCCACCAGTGCCGATGCGCATCAGACTGAACGAAGTCCCCCTCACACGCAAGCTTCTCAAACAACTGCTCTCCGATCTCTCCGAGAGGCTCTACCGCTCGTTCAAGCGCCAGGTGCGCCTCGTCGTGCACGGCGGTGCCGTCATGGTTCTTCACCCCTTGTTCGCGCATCGCGAGAGCACTCAAGACGTCAACTACATCCACCGCTCATTCGTATCCGAGTATCGCGCGCTCGGTTATCCCGATGCCGAGCAACGACTCCGCACGTGCATAGTGGAGACCGCTCGCAAGTTCGGTCTCGGCGCCGATTGGATGAACGACCACGCAGATGTGGCGCTTCCATGGGCACTTGAGTGCGTCATGACTCCAGACCACTGACTCGCTTTCCCCCTAGTTTACCTTATCTTTACTCGTATCATCTCGTAGCCCACAAGGACGCACATACGATCCTATCTTCTACGCCTCGACGCAGCAACAAAACGCTGTGCCGCAGACGATCTTCAACGAGCGCGGTCTCGCGCTCGTCGCCGTTCCCTGGCCATGGGCCATCGCGCTCAAACTGGCGCGCTACGCGAATCAGGACTCGACCGACTGTGCTGCGGTCCTTCGCCTCGGCGTCGCGCAACGCGGGGTCCGCTGGACGCTCGTTGGACTCGAGGAGTGGATCACGAAGCGTTGCTGGCCGATGGGGTATGCGGGATACCAGCCCCAGCAGATGGAACAGCTCCGTCAACGTATGCAGGATACCCTCAATCGCGCGTTTCCCCCTGGATCGCACGACGTGTCAGTGACGAAGGAAGGAGGGGAATCGGAATCCAAGGAACTCAACCAACACGACAAACAATCTGACACATCACAGTATCAAACCGAACTGGGGACACACAGCGCAACCCCAGAGATACAAGATATTGAGAAACAGCTACGGGAGAAGGAGAGACACCTCCAGATTCGGGAAGCAGAGGTCCAAGACGTCGAGGAAGCGCTACGGGTGAAGGAGAGACACCTCCAAATTCGCGAAGCAGACGTCCAAAAGATGCTCCACGCTGTGAATGAAAGAAGACAGGCCATGGACGTCCAAGAAGACAACCTTCGACAACGATTGGCCGCTATGAAGTGGGAGGAAAATCCGCGTCCTAGGGAGGCAACACTGACGCAACAGATGACCATCACGAGGGAACCCAACGGCGCTACTCCGGAGTCTGACTTACTTTCGCTATCCTCATTTTCTACGATCCGAAATAGTCCCCGCATACGTCGCAATGTTGACATTTCTCCTGAGAGCAGTGCAAGGTTGAAACAAGATTCGGGGTATCGCGATAGCGATGTAGTTTCGTTGGCCTCGACAACCAGGGGTGGTCCTTCCAAGTATACCAATATAGACTTTTTCTCGGGTAAGAGTCACGCGAGGTTGAAAGAAGATTCAGAGTATTATAGTAACGAATAGATCATCCAACATTTATTGTAATCGGGGCATCAAGCCATTTGTAATTGTACAGATCTTAGTCTCTTTTTTGACATCGCTGTGACTCGTTTATAGGTCCTCAAAATCCCAGATATCTTGTTGCAGCACAGGTCCATTTACCATTCACCGGTGTCCCCCACTACGGAAGTGGACAAGTGACAATCAATCAAACGTGACCGGAGACTTTGACCGTCTTGGGCTTACATGTTTACCTGCACGGTCATGAACGCCAACGCAAGAGAAGTTGAATTCTCGGATGTTGACACGCGCGAACGAAAAGGAGCACCTGCAGGCGCTACACCTGCCCTGACTGAGGGTACTGCTGGCACGCTGGCGAGGCTGAGAAGGCTGCCGCTGCAAAACCTGAGGCGCCCGAGGCGTATGGTGGGGCAGAATGCAGGCACAAAACGCCACTGCAAAACGAAGCCAGGCCGTGAAGGCGACACGCCGCCGCGTGAGGGCGAGCGAGACCTCACTGCCGCCACCAGAGGGCTGGCGCAAACCAGAGGCACTGCCACGAAAAAGAGTGTGCGAGTCAACGCGCCGCCGCAAGGGTGCCCGAACGAGGGTAAATGCGGGGTTGGGCGCGAGGTAATGTGACCGAGTAGGCGCAAACTTGAGGTGCCCGTCGCGAATGGACACGACAGTGGGGGGGCTAGCCGTCTTGAAGGGCACAGCCCCCGGAATCTTCACCCGGCCGCACCAAAACCAGTCAGAATGCGGCGCCACCAGCAACAAAACAACCACGCACCTTGGCCCATACATTTGTTGTCCTATCCCGCCATTGAGGAGCGAGTTGTTTTCGTTTTGAGGCCCATACAAGCGCAACGTTGTCTTGGGAATGGATGAGTTTTGCATAAGGCAATGTACGCCCAATGCTCTTGCGGCCGTCGTCGTCACAGGTCTCGCTTCATGCATGTGCTGGTCCAGTAGAGAGCAATCAACGTTGGGCTGCAAACAAAACCACAGGGACGCTTACCACCATGGAGCCTCCCGCATTCTCCAGATCCTCGTCTCCAGGTCCGCCTTCTTGATATGGGTTTTACACTGCGGGAGAGTGATCCAGAAAAAGAAGGATAATTCCCAGAAAATCAGATCCCGATGGTTTCGCGCGAAAAACACAAGACTCACAGATGATAAAATAATCGCATCGACGACCAAACGGAATAACGGGTTTACCAGCTTCGTGGTAAACACCTGGGAAGAAAGGGTCTTATGCCTAGAACGAACGAGTGGGTAGTAGGACGCCATGACCTAACGAGCCACAGCCCACACGCCCTGAGACACTACTGTATTCCACCACAGTCCCACCCACCGGCTTCAGCGAGCTAAATGGGGCTGATGATCGTTTCCCGAGTTTTTTCTCGATAGTTTAGTTTATAGCTTACTTATTGAGAAATATCGCTTTCCAAAAAAAGAAAATTTGTTAGCTGCGTTGGGTCTCATTTTTTTTTGATGAGACATGTCACGTTTGGGGGATTAAGCACCTCCGCCCTGTCGAACGAAGGGAATTCCCAAATCCCAGGGGCAATTCTCCATCATGGCCGGGTATTGTTGGTACTGCTATCCACCATCCGGAATCCGACACTGCACAATTCCACTATCTCCATTCCCTGGCCATTACATGCCCCCTCCCTCTCCCAGCTCTGTGCATATGCCTAGAGCATGCCACATAGCTGCTATCCGTTGGTCTGATGTGTATTGATTATAACGGCAACACATTCGATACCGCATTAAAAAAACAGCGCTCTCGCAAGCTCGGGTCCCACGTGCACCCTCTGTCTATGGATCGTGTGTCCCAAATAATAACGTCCCAAATGCAACTTACAACGAAGAGACGGTCCATCATACGACCTGCACGCGGGAAAATTCGCGCCTCGTTGCGCCTCAGATGCATCCCTGTCTCGTATTCGTTTGGTATGTTTGACGGGTACGATGCGACCTATGCCTCATCTTGGTTTATGTTTGGGATTGACATTGACGTAGGGTGCCTGCTTTCTTTTCGAACAGAACGACAGCCCTTGCGGTCCCTGTCGCATTTGAAGAGCCCCTGCTGGACACATCTATACCGATTGTGTTTGATGTGCGTGGCGCAGCGTGGGGCCACACTGTCTGCGAATGCGAGTCAGCTTTGCATCGCTGATAAGGACATGATGTCTGCGTGTGTTGCCCCAGCGAAAGAGCGTCACGAAGCGCATGGACGTGAAATATATTCGTTGTTTTGAGAAAAATGACAATGTGGGAAGTGAGGATGAGAGCGCCCAAAGACGCGCTGGATGATTGGAATCGGAAAGAGAAGAACACGGGACCCTTTTAGAGTCCTAATAGCCAGCTATGACCTCAAGCCTCCGTCGCCCTTACACAGCCCTCCGACATCCGCTTCTTATACCTCTGTATCTGTCCCAACCCCCAATGCTTTGATGGCTGTTGGGCAGTCCCAGCTTGAGCGAGCAATCTATGACATCAAGCGCGGATCCAATGTATCCCAGCTCGAGGATGTGTACAAGATCAGTACCCGAGAACGTATCATCAAGGAGGTACGTCTCTCCACTCCCAGTTTGTGGCGAGGATGCGACGTGGGTCGGCTGGGATAGGTGAAAGTACCGGTCATTCCGATGATTCCGACGGACGACGTGTTCTTCTCAAAGACGGACGTGGGCAAGCCCGATGTCGAGTTTCTCAAGGACCACTTTTTTCGAGAAGGTCGAATCACGGAGGAGCATGCGCTGTACATCATCGACAAGGCGACCCAGCTGCTGCGTGCTGAGCCGAATGTCTTGACCGTCGATGGTCCCGTCACAGGTGCTCCTGCAATCGCTTCTTTATTCGTTTGTTTTCTGATCGATTCTTGCAGTCTGCGGTGACATCTGCGGTCAATACGTGAGCACCTTGTCCTTGTCTAGCTATTCGTGCTCTCCGTGGCTGCTAATTTTCCGTATCACAGTATGATCTCATGAAATTATTCGAGGTCGGCGGTCGTCCCTCCATTACCCGCTACCTCTTCCTCGGAGACTACATCAACGGAGGCTACTTCAGCATCGAAGTGCGTACTACTCCCACCTCTTTTATCTCCTCCCGCCCATTGACCGTGGTCATCGGTCGGCAGTGTTTACTCTACCTCTGGACTCTCAAAATCTGGTATCCAAACTCTTTCTTCCTCCTCCGTGGCCATCATGAATGTCGCTACTTGACCACATCATACCAGTTCGAGATAGAGTGCAAGCACAAGTACTCTGAGCGCATGTACGAAGCTTGCCTCGAGTCGTTCTGCGCGCTGCCCCTTGTCGCAATCATGGACAACCGGTATTTTTGCGTACACGGGGGTATATCTCCCGAACTGCACACGATCGACGACATTCGCAAGGTGAGCCACTTTACATCGTCACTCTTCTTCTTATCTGTCCCCGTGACATTATCTGGCGCATCTTGCAGCTGAATCGATTTTGCGAGCCGACAGCCGGGCTCATGTGCGACCTATTGTGCTCGGGACCTATCGAGCGGTTTGACAAGGAACGTATCACAGAGGAGAGCCTTCAAGTTGTGGACAGAAACAGCGACTACTACCTTTACACGTATAAGGCCGTGTGCGACTTTCTCGAGCGCAATCGCTTGGTGTCGGTCATCCGCGCACATCAGATGCAGATGGCTGGGTCCGTCGAACCTTTCTACGTATCACCTGAAGTTCCTGTTGGTTCGAATTGTGTATAGGTACCGCATACACCGCAAGCGCCAAGGCCACCCCAGCGTCATATCTGTTTTCTCTGCGCCGAATAGCTATGCCTACCGAAACATGGCAGCAGTGCTCAAGTGCGACGGGAAATTACACACTGTCTGTCAGTTCCATCAGAGGCTACACCCATTCCGACCTCCCGAAGTTACGGACGCATTCAGCTGGAGTTTACCGTTCATTTGCGAGAAGAGTGAGCCCACGCGCCCGCATTATGCCATCATGTTCCTTGTCGATTGATCGTACCCCAGTCTTGGACATGTTGGCTGCGATGCTCTACATGGACTTCCTGGAGCTCAACAAGAGCATCGACATCTTAACGCAGAGTCTGGTTCCCGTAGACCGCGACATGGCGCAGCGCCTTGAGATGCTCCAAAACAAGATCTTTGCAGTCAGGTGTATTTCGTACATGTTCTCCGTACTCCGGTGCGTGACGGTGGTTCTTTGTTTGATGCATATGGACCTGACCCCTTCTCTCCTTCTCGGCTTCGCCCGTAGTGAGGAGTCTGAGCACGTGTCGGAACTCAAACTTTTGTCACCCTTATCCGAGTTCGGCGTTGTGCTCTCACTTCGCGCCGAGGCCGCCAAGAACGTCATTAGGTGCCTCAACAAAACGTGCGCGGTCTCCTTTCCGTTTCTCTTGACGAGTATTCAAGTCTGAGGGAGTGCCGGATGATTGCCCGGATTTTCCACAGACGCATATTGGATGCGGATAACGAGCGCCTGTTTCCCATCATGGGACGACTAACAGTCGAGAGAGACCTCCAAATTCGGGAAGCAGACGTCCAAGACGTCGAGAAAGTACTACGGGAGAAGGAGAGAGACCTCCGAATTCGCGAAGCAGGCGTCCAAGACGGCGAGAAAGTGCTACGGGTGAAGGAGAGAGACCTCCAAATTCGCGGAGCAGAGGTCGAAGACGTCGAGAAAGTGCTACGAATAAAGGAGAGGGTCCTCCAAATTCGCGAAGCAGAGGTCCAGAAGATGCTCCAGGCTGTAAATGAAGGAAGAGAAGCCAGGGGCATCCAAGAAGACAACCTTCGACAACGATCGGCCGCTATGAAAGAGTGGGAGGAGAATCTGCGTCTTAGGGAGGCAGCACTGATGCAGCAGATGACCATCGCGAGGGAACCCAACGATGCTGCGCGGGAGTCTGACGTATTTTCGCTATCGTCAAATTCAACGATCCGAAATAGCCCCCACGTGCGCAGCAATGTTGACCTTCCCCCCGGGGGCAGTGCGAGGTTGAAACAAGACTCGAGGGATGACGATAACGAATCAGCTTCGCTAGCCTCGACAACCAGAGGTGGTTCCAAGCATACCAATACGGGCTTTTCCTCACGTAAGAGTCACGCGAGGTTGAAAGAAGATTCGGGGTATTATGGCAACGAATAGAAAATACCGATTCATTTACAACATTTCTTATTTCCTGTAATCGGGGAACCAGGCCATTTGTAATTGTAGAGATCTTAGTCTCCTTTTTGTCATTACTGTGCCTCGTTTATAGGTCCTCAAATCACGTATACCTTGTTGTTGGAGCACAGGTCCAGCCACAGGTCCATTAACCATTTTCCGGTGTCCACCACTACGGAGTGGGCAGTGACAATCAATTAAACGTGACCCCAGTGCTAGCAAGTGTGGATTCGGTTGTTGGCGTTGGTAGTGCCACATTCAGCTGCAGTGGGGTCTCATTTTTTTTTTTTGGATGAGACATGCCGCGTTTGGAGTATTCCTCACTGTCGAACGAAGGGAATTCCCGAATTCCAAGGGAGAATCCAGATGTTTTCCGGTACAGCTATCCACCATCCGGAATCTGACACTCTGCACTACACTAGTACTAGTACTACTGCCTCCGTTCCCTGGCCAATCACTGCCACGTGCCTCCTCCCTCTCCCAGCTCTGTGCATATATCCAGAGCATGCCACAAAACTGCTGTTCTTAGACACTGTGTGTATTAATTATGACGACAACGCATTCGATACCGCACTCAAAAAACAGCGTTCTCCGTAAGTTCGTGTCCCACGTGCACCCTCTTTCCATGGACCGTGTATCCCAAAACAATAACGACCCTTCCAAAGACAACTTACAACAACGAGGAGACGGCTCATACGACCTGCACGCGGGTAAAATTCGCGCCTCATCGCGCATCAGACGCGTCTCGATCTCTCGCATTTGTTTGGTGTGTTTGGCGGGTACGATGCGACTCACACCACATCTTGGTTTATGTCTGAGGTTGGTATAGGGTGCCTGCTTCCATTTCTAACAGAACGACAGCCCTTGCGGACCCTGTCGCATTTGAAGAGCCGCTGCTGGATACATCTACTGTATATCGATCGTACTGGATGAGCGTGGGGCCATACTGTCTGCGAATCAGCTTGGCATCGTTGATAAGAACACGATGTCTGCATATGTTACCCCAGTGAAAGAGCATCACGAGGCGCGTGGACGTGAAACATATTCGTTTTGAGAAAGAACCAGAGAGTGGGAAGCGAGGATG
>Ga0307512_10002502_pt1 | contig 23051 bp, 24 predicted proteins | sample 14_EM_MG_FD_200267 | JGI IMG/M metagenome (GOLD analysis project Ga0307512, IMG submission 200267) | Populus trichocarpa ectomycorrhiza microbial communities from riparian zone in the Pacific Northwest, United States - 14_EM | ecosystem: Host-associated > Plants > Roots > Unclassified | place...
GTGCTGGATCTTGGGTAATCTAAGTGTAACAATGTGGTAACAACTCATAAACAAAGTCGTGGCAGCCTTTTCACCTGAAATAACGTATGACACATAAGTTACCCCATCCTGAAACTGAGCGTCAACAATATTTGATCTTGCATATTGGGTAATCAAGGCTTTCTGCGCATAGGTGCCGCCATAGCAAAACTATTGACATCCTTTCTAGCAAAAAATGCAACCAGTAGAAGGCAAAACACGTATTCCAAAATAATGAATGTCGCTGATTGCTAAACATTCAAAAAGAGATCATTGGCTGTCAAATACCTAATTTTGATGATGTTCAATTATGCAACTGCAAAAACAAGAACATTATATAAATCTACAGATGGACCCGCTGTGCGACCCGCTGACAACCCGCCCAATCCAGACGGGTAGGGAGATTTGCATCGAACCGTACCCGAATCGACGGTTCGGGTGTGTTGACAACCTGAACCGCCAATTTGGCAACGGTTCAGTTCTGACCCCGACCCAGACCCGAAGTGACGGTCCGGAACCGTTGCTAACACTAACTGCACTGCACGAGGCGCAGTGGCGAGGGATGAAATCGTGGTTGGAGGAACAAGAGAAAAAGCGGGACTCGTATCACCAGGATGACCTACTGTGGGGCGAGGGCATCACGGACATGGTCGCAAGAGCAGTGGCTGCTACAGAACGGGGCCAGAAAGAGGACAGGAGAGCGGACACCGAGGGTGTCGGCCTGGAGGCCTCGATACACGCAGATCTGACCCAGACAGGTGGACCGGAGGAGCCGGAAGAGCGCCAGCAGCTGCAGCCTGGAAGGCAGCTCAAATCAATGCCGACGCCAAAACCAAAACCAAAACCAAAATCAAACTCAAACCCAAACCCATCCCCAAAGACGAACCCAGCACCAGCACCAGCACCAGCACCGAGACCAGCGCCGACACCAACGCCAAGAGCCACATCGGCGGCAAGAGGGGTGACAACATCAGCGCCGATACCGACACCGACCAGACGATGGGAGACGGTCCCACCACGAAACCAAAAGAAGCCGGCCTACCCAGGCCCAGCACGGACGACAGGTTCGAGCATGGCAGACAGACGCCCAATCCTCAGGAGAGACGAGAGTGTGCCACTCCCCAATAAGATGGACCACGAAATTGCATCAGTGATCAACAGAGCGCTCTTCCACCAGCAGGCCCCGGCCCACATCAGGATCATGAACGCAAGGAGGAATGTGAAAGGCGCGACCACGGCAATCTCGCACCAGAATGCAACAGCGGAGATGGCTATGCAGTACCGCGACATCATCATCATGGCAGCGAGGACTGTCGACAGAGTAGTCGTGGATGTCGAAGAAAACGAGACCTGGGAGAGGCTGAAGATCCATGCAGTACCCCTCGTGCGGTACATGGGAAAAGGCACAGAGGGCCTGCAGAAGATGCGAGAAGAATTTGAAGCGGAGAACGAGGGCATAGCAATCCCCACCCAGGTGCGATGGCTGGCGAACCCCCACACCATCAGGGAGACGAGGCAGAACGGAGAAATCGGCGTGTCATCGGTAGTCTTTGTTGTAAAGCGAAGCAGGCTGGCACAGAGCTTAATCAAGAAAGGCAGCAAGGCTGCGGGAGTATGGTACCGAGTCGAGGCATTCACAAATGCGGGCCCTGACAGCTGGTCCGAGCTCTGCTGTGGATGGGGCCACATATAAGACACGTGCGGCAGCAAGCCCAAGTGCGGCTACTGCTCCGGCAATCACCGTACGAGCGACCACAAATGCAATGTAGTGGGGTGTATGGCAAAGCAGGGATCACTCTGCGGCCACACACTGGAAAAGTGCCCCAATTGCAACAGAAATCATATTGCGTCCAGCAGCAGGTGCGCGAAGAAGAGCAAAGCCGCCAAAGCGGCGCGGCAGAGCAGAAAGACGGGAACAGCAGGACGGGCTCCCACGAGAGATGCGATGCATACGGCAACGGGAACGAACAGAGTGGTGCCTGGTCGTAGACCCATGGGAGGAGCGGCAGCAGAGGGGGGGAGTGAAGCAGAGGAGATGACTGATGTGCAGGGAGAGGAGGCAACGGGGGAGGCAAGAGACGTCGCGATGACTGAGACTGAGACTGCGACCACGGCCGCGACTGCAACTGAAACTGAAACTGAAACTGAAGCGGGAGCCCTGGCTACCAATGATTAGAGTGATCCAGCATAACTGCGCGCGGTCATACGAGTGGACCATTGCGGCGCAGGAGACGGGAGTCGAACGCAGGGCCGACGTAGTGTGCTTGCAAGAGCCACCGCGAGAAGGAGAAGGAGGAGGTATCAGGATCAGCCATTCCGCATACGAAATAAGAAAAAGAAAAAGACTTTGGACGGCGATACGGAGAGGGAGCGGGTTGGTGGGTGATGAGCGGACGGATTTGAGCAGAGGTGCGAACGAGGATGTCATTGCAACTGACGTCAGGAGGAGAGGGGAGACGATAACAAGGATCGTCAGCGTTTACGACCAAAAGAACACGCATTCGGGAGAGAGACCGGCGTGAAAGTTGGACTGGTGGAGTGTCATTCGGCAGAGGAGCACCGTCCTCGCTGGAACCTTTAACGCCCATAGCATACGATGGGACCTAAGATGCCAAGTGCAGCGGGATGCTGGGTTCTGGGATGACGTGATTGACGAAAACGGACTGGATATTGGAAGCCATGGTGAAGCCACCCACCACTGGACAAGAGAAGGTCATGAAGGCGAGTCGGTCATCGACCTGACGCTGGCGAATCGACCAATAATCAAATGGTCCATACTGGCCGACGACCACGCCACAGGATCCGACCACGAGGTCATAGAGTGGGACGTGGAAGTAGCCAAGCAGGAGGAGGCGGGCCATGAAAGGGTAGTGGGGTGGAACATAGCTGCAATGACTGAGGAGGACGCGAAGGCAGCGGAGAAGCTATGGATGGAGCTAGCGAAAGAGAGAGCTCACTTGGACGCAGAATGCACAGCAGACGAGGTGGAGCAACAGGCCGCATGGTGTCAGGAAGCAACGGGCAACGTTTTCGACGCCACGGCAAAGAAGATCAGGATCTGCGCCAAATTGCAGAGCTGGTGGAACGCCGACATGAGGGAGAGCAGGAAGGCGGTCGGAAGGGAAAAGAGGAGGAGACGGAACTCGGAAGAGGCCGGCAAGGCGATGGCAGAACTCCAGAAGTAGATTCGACAGTCCAAGAGGAAAATGTGGAGCGAGTTCTTGCAAAACCTGAGGGGGGCAGAGGTATGGAGAGCAGCGCGATACGCGAACCCTTGGGCAGGCATGACCGTGGAGGCCTTAACAGACAGGCAACGCAAGCAAGCAAACACGTTACAGGAAAAGGAGGAGATGCTGAGGCGCGAGTCATTTCCTCCCAATGACGACGACGAGTACTACGAACTACCTCCCGCAGGCAGCGCACACACACGCGTCACAGAGCAAGCAGTTGAACGAGCCGTATTTTCTCAATCGGTAAAAAAGGCACCGGGGCCGGACAAGCTGTCATTCGGCACGATACGGCTGCTCAGGAAGTGGGACAATGAGAGGATCGTGAGGCTGACAAAGGCGGCCAATCGCACGGGATGACACCCATCGGTGTGGAAGCGGGCTAGCGGCGTGGTGATTCGCAAGCCTGGCAAAGACGACTACACGCAGCTGAAGGCCTATCGCTCCATATCGCTGTTGAGCTGCATGGGAAAAGTGGTCGAAAATGTAGTCGCTTAGCTGCTGTCAGATGAGGCCGAGAGAAGAGGACTACTGAGCGACGGACAATTCGGAAGTAGAAGCGGGCGGTCAGCCATCGACGCAGCGGCCATCATGGTTGACAGAGCTCATGCAGCCTGGAAAGGCGGCCACATAGCAGGCGTGCTTCTGATGGACATTAAAGCAGCCTTCCCGAGCGTGGCAAAAGGAAGGCTAGTCAACCTAATGAAGGTCAGGCAAATGGATGGAGACCTTATATGATGGACAGAGAGCATTCTCTCGGAAAGGACGTTGGAGATGATAATCGGGCGCAACGCCATGGAGAGACATCCGGTGGAAGCTGGGGTCCCACAGGGCTCACCGGTGTCACCGATCCTCTTCGCAATCTACACCTCAGGACTGATCAAATGGGTCGAAGAGCATGTATCAGAAGCCGAAGGGCTGTCCTTTGTAGATGACCTCGGCTGGGTGGCGACTGGAAGCGATGTCAACCATGTCGTCTCGATACTTGAGAGGTGTGCAGCAAGGAGCATCGAGTGGGCAAGCAGACGAGGGCTACAGTTCAACACGGCAAAGACCGAGGCGGCATTATTCACGCGCAGACGAGGCCACAGGAAACACCTCCGGCTAAACCTGATAGCCAAGATAAGAGTCGGCAGCGGGGTCATATGATTCAATACACAGGCGACACGTTGGCTGGGCGTCTGGATGGACGCACATGTAACGTTCAATGGGCAGCACAACCGATGCATGAAGAAAGCCAGGGCAGCAGAAGCGAGACTCCGAACCCTGACCACGACATACGGCATTGTTCCTGAGAGCGTAACGGCAGTCCAGGTGGCGTGCGTCCAAGCGGTTGCACTGTGTGGGAGTGAGCTCTGGTGGGATCCCAAAGAAGCGGGCAGGCGGGATGACCTCCAACTCCTCCTCAATCGACAAGCCAGGTCCATCCTGGGCGCGCTACCCACAACTCCACGGGGTGCACTTATGAGAGAGTCAGGGCTTACACCCGCGCCTGTAGTTTTAGACTCCAGACAGCAGCGATTCGCAGCGAGACTAGCAGACGCATGCAGCGGCAAGCTGAAGGAGTTACACCGAAGCCCTTCCTCCGGTGCACCGATATGCAGAGTAATCGAGGAAGAACATGAGCACGGCCGAACAACCGAAGGCATGATGTGGCCGGCCCCGGGCGAAGAATCAGTGGTCAGGACCATCATACTGGACGACACCACCGCTGCCAAGAGAACCGCGCAGCGCTGGGCGAGAGAGAAAGAAGCCAAAATATGAGCGGGGGTCTGGATGTGGTGGACAGATGGATCGCGTTCAGACGATGGCCGAGTGGGAGCCGCAGCAGTGTGCAAGCATGGAAATCAATGGAGGCCCCGCCGCAGCTTTCTGGGGACTGGTCGCATGGAGGTCTTCGACGCTGAGCTGGGGGCGATTGGACTCGCGCTTGGTGAGACGATCGAGAAGAGAGAAACATTGCCAAGGCATGGAGTGGAGCCGGTGGTTATCTTTAGCGACTCGCAGACCGCAATTCGACAAGGGGCACACCTGGAGCCGGGCCTGGGGCAGCGAGTAGCGAGGCGGATCAATCGCACAGCGCGGGCACTCCTCGCCCACGGCATCGCAACCAAGATTCACTGGGTCCCGGGACACTCCGGCATCCCTGGAACCAAACAGGTGGACCGCCACGCAAACCTGGCCCGAGACACCAGTGGAGACACGGTGATAGAGCGGCCATACACCTCGGCCTCAAATTGAGCTAGGCGAATCTCTGAGGGGAGGTCAGCAGCCAAGGCAAAGTGGGAGGCCGACAAGTGCAGCAAGCACTTCAGCTACAGACTCAAGGGCAAGACGGGGACCAAGAGACCCATTCAGACGACAAGCGTGAAGTCGCTGGCTACCAGGTTCTACAGACTAAAGTGCGGGCATGCACCCACTGGAGTCTACCTGAAATGGTTTGGCCACCGAGAGGACGACAAATGCTGGTGGTGCGGCGGCGGAGGCAGGACAGCCCTGACGCGGGAACACCTCTTCCACCACTGCAGCCGGTGGAGAGACCAGCAACAGGCACTATTGAAGGCGGTGGGAAAAGCGACGGTGTTACGGGGGTTCTTAGTCCCAATAATCAATACAATATTTATTGAACTAAGTACAGCCGCCTATCCAAATATCTCTTTCTCTCCTCGTCTTATGCTAAGACTCAACTTCTCGTTCCCTTTCAACGAGAACACTCAATCGAAACCTATACCACAACCCGTCTCCTCTGTAGACGAACACTAAATTTCCTCGTCGAATGACTGGTCCCCGGAAAACTCCTCGAATGGTAGTAAGCCGGTGTTCAGATATCGTAGCACCAGATAATCGAGATTCTCGAGTTGCAGAAAAAGAAAAACCACTCGGTAGGTGTGGTGTAAATTGTGCTCGTGCAGCGTATATAGCAGAGTGCCGAACAACTCGACAGTCTGTTGAAGTGCGTACTCGTAATGTGTATACCTGTGACCAGGCATACAAAGGATGATCTCTTAAGTTGATAAGAGAAGAAATGATGATAGTCTTTTTGAGGAAAGATAAATAGATAGAATTCTTAATAATATTTTAAGATCGTCTTCGGTGTTCTGAAAGCTAACTTGCTCACTGATCTCCTCCGATTCCTTCGACCATTGTTGGCTCTTTATAGCCCGAGCTCCTTCATACTGGTGATAGCGTTATCTCGGCCACGCCCTCTTAGCGCCCGGCAATAACTCGCCACAACACCCTCAGGTAATTGTGCTCACGCAATGTGGTTTGAAAGCGTCATGCTCCTGATAACGATCAGGCCATCCATTGCGCGATATCAACTGAGCTTCCTTACCTCAAACAACCTTTGTATCATACGAGTCGGTAGTTGGAACATCTATCGCCCTCACGATAATGCTTGCGCCTATTAATCCCTCATGCGCATGAGTTATTAATTGCGTCATAGATTTAATCGGCGACCAACCGACACTATGCCAACGTAGATTAACGACGCGTAAGCTCGTATCTAATACGAGACTTACATTGCAATCCAGACCACCAGAGTCAACATAGTAGTGTTCGCTCTAGGTTCTTTGCCTACGTCATTGATCCCTCAGCTACGTCATGCTAAGGTCGAGACTATTCTCCAGACCGGAACGTGCTTCCCCGAATCCCATCCCGCTTCCGGGTGGGTGGAAGTGTTCTCTTGATCGCATATGACTATCAGCTGCCGTATGTGAATACCACACAAGTCCCGCATAGTATCCAGGTGTGAACGAAGTGCCCTCACTCCGCGCGACCAACATGCACTCTCATGTTGCTGACCACTTGAACGTTCACATGCATAGGTGTTATGCATATCGTAGATATGTATGCATCTTGTATCATAATTCAAGTATCATTTATCGCTGCTAGGAGACAACCCCTAACAGACAGGCTGGAAAGTGGGCAGATGCAGACACGTGCAGATCTCTGAGCTGTTTCCGTTGAAGAGTGCGACCAAGCGGTGATGTTCTTCCTGGCGGCTACTGAAGTCGGGAAGTTCCCGCCCAGATGAAGGAGCGGTATGGAGCAGGCGCAGAGGCTGACTCAGGGGCGGGGAGCGGCGGCAGTGGGCGTATACCTTCTTTTCTTTTCTTTTCTTTTCCATTCTGTTCAGGCTTGGGCGGGTCTATCGTTTATTCTTTTCATTTGTCCGCGGGGATGAAGGGTAGCGGGGGGGGAGCTCCGCCATCTAGCCGGCTCGCCCGGAGGCGGAGGGGATATTGGGTCCTGTCATACTCTAATTATAGTGCATACAGTATGAATAAAACAAAACAAAAACTAGGCGCTCGATCGGGGTTGCGGCTGCAAACTAAGTTCACAAATATCGCGCGTCTTTCCAAGTTCTCGCAAATTTCGGAAAGTACCGTGAACATTGTCTTGCTCCTAGACTGCGAAATAATTTCGGGTTGGGAAAAGTTAAATCCCGAGCGCCCCAAGATCCACGGTCTCTCCGATTGACAAATAGCTCTCCGATGAGGGGAAGCTTGCAACCCGAGAAATAAGGCAGTCTCTTATTGGCTACAGTCGGCTTCCGAAGATGGAAAGACTGTAACCCGAGAGCCGAAAGGCATCCCCGAAGCTCCAATCTCCAACCGAAGCGGAGAACGTTCCACAAGTTCCTAGACAGCGAGATCTGATTGGCTGAAATAAATTTCTTATTTTTCACGGAAAGTTTATTTTTCCCTACGTGATTTCGGATACGGTTTATCCCGGAAACTTTCTACTCTACCTTCCGTCTGCTTTCGCAGCGTATCTCCTTCCACAGCCTGCTACAGCGTCTTTCTATTCCCTGCCGGTCTCCTTTAGCACAGTATAATTTGCGATAGACCTAGATTCAAATTATAATAGGCATGATTGCGTATACGGCAGTATAGTACTCTCTATCTATGTGCATTGTGTCGATCTGTCTACCAATTTATCGACGGCGATTCTGGATCCACCGGGAGCTCACTGGAGATGGTGGCATCCGGAAAAATGGGTTCGCACTCAAGCGGAACCTGCCGTGCGCTCGAGCGACGATTTTCCGCTAATCCTACACTCAGACTTGTTCGTTTTGCTCAGATTTTGTTCGCCTCGGTCAGACTTATTTGTCTCGTTTATACGAGTATTCGGTTTCTCGGTTTCGATTTCATGATCATGAAACATTTATTGACAAATAGATAGTAGATACAGAATAGATGATTATTGTAATTGATTAATTGAGAGTAGTAACCGAATTTCTCGTTCAAGCTTGGTGGTAGTCGTTTAGAACATGGGGTGGTGGTGGCGTGCATATGGTGGCGACTTACAACTTAGGTTAAACTTAAGGTTGAACTTTGTTTTTGGATTGATTCAAAGGATTTCTTTGTTTTACGGATAGCCGTCCTTAGGCTACGGTGATACTATTTCCTTGCTCATTGTCAGGGGTTTAAGCAATTACTAGCAGTGCACATACACTTATTTTGTTGCAAATATGTATAGACTCGATCTGACACGTGCTGACTGTAACTATGGTAGCCGATGGTAAGGTACAAGGCACACAAGTCTCTCTTATATATCTCGAGTCTTCTTCTATCTTCTCTGTACCTTAGTCTATGCACATAGTTCTCCCCTTCTATATCACAACATATTTCATTTCTTCTATGCATATAGATATTTAGAGCTTGCACTTATATCTTGCTCTATGCTGTAGTAAGAGATCATTTTATTTCACGCGTATGCCGGTCAAGCTGCTCTCTAGACATCTCGTTACCGCGTTAAATACCACTCTGTCAGCCACGAACAGGTATGATCATCTGGTGACGACCCTACGAAAGGCTTCATTCACATTATTAAGTTTGAAGATGTACCGACTTGGCGCTGCATTAGGACCAGCGCTCCCGCATTGCTAAACATTTGACCAGACGAAGCTCTGGGGAATCTTACAAATGAGGTCGGCGAGCTGCGATACAACCTCGGAACGCGTGATATAACATTACGCGAATATCACTTGGGAAAGATTTCAACAAATCCGTCAGTCGGTACATCCAGGATGTCATCCGATCACGGCTAGTCCGTGAAGGCGGAGGGTGTCTCATGACGCTTTTGCACACAATTGTGATCAAGTACGCTGGAAACAGCTCAAGATAGGTGAAAGTTGATATTACTGGTTTGGAGACCACCGCTGAAGCCCATGCTGACATCCTGACAGTGATACCAACTCTGTCTTTACACCGAGGGCTCATGCCTCGTTTACCGAGAAGTCTCAAGCAGGGATCTCAATAGTCCATCCCGTCCGAGGAACCATCTGCCCAGGACGGGACTGTAAATTCTGGGGTACAAAATTCTGGATCGTTTGAGACCAGGGCAAAATTTTCTTGGACTATACGCCTACAGGGCCCGCAGTCTCTGTGATATTCAGATTGAACTGTGAGAAGCGGTGGAAATTATGTTATTTTATAATATTTTTGTATTCTAGTTTATCACCAGCATCACAGCACCCACAGCTGCTTGTTATAAGGCCTACCACTGGTAGTTTTGGGGCTTGATTCAGGAAATTTAGGGCTCACCACCAGTATCACTACTGGCTACCCAGCGCGCCGGCAGCTGCCGGGACCATATAGGTACCTGTACGGGTCCTAGGGCTGAAGATTTCAGCCACGGATGGACCAGGCCGCTGATATGAGACCCGGGACTGGACTGTGACGTCGGGCCTTAAATGACTGAAGTCGCCCCGGACTGCTGAGATGCCTGGTCTCATGAGATCGATTGGGTGAACGTCACAATCGGAGCTAGATTTAGGTGCTTAAATCGAAATCGACAAGTCGCTGTTTCGGTAGCAGAAGATGTATGCGAATCAAGAACTTAGAACAAATGAGATAGTTTTTTTGCACTATATTTTATCAAAGGCGGTGGGAAGGGAAAGGGGATTGGAAATAGGATAGTGTGAATGAAAGCTCCGTGGTGAAGACTAGTGCTAATACTGATGAGATGACGATGAAGACGAAGACGAACATGAAGAAGATGAGCATGAAGACGACGGTGGAAGATGAAAGGTGAGAATGAAGATTATAGGAGCATATGTTGCGCCGATGCGAGTAGCTTGCCGTCGGGTGAGAATGCCACTGCAGTGACCGGTTTGGAATGCCCCCCACGCGAGGCTCCCGTATTCAGATCCCAGAGGCGGACCGTATTGCTATTGCATGCTGACGCAAGGAGCTTGCCGCCGGGCGAGAATACCAATACACCGAACTCAGCGGAATGGCCATCAAGGACCAACAACGAAGCACTCCAATTTTCAGGAACTGTTGGTGGCCTTCTGATCCAAAGCGAAACGCACCACCAAAACCGACTCCTAATTGTGCTTTTGTTTGGGCTAAACACAAGGGCAGAGTTACATATTTGGAGTGGCGCTGTTTCAATTATAGCCCTGAAGTACAGGACAAAACGGACCGCGTCATGAGTAAACTCACGTGTATGATGATTGGCGCGAGGCTTGTTTGAAGTCAGCAATTCAGATGCAGTAAAAAATGAAGTAGGAACTAATGGCTCTAAAAAGTTGTCACTGATACAGATGGCCAGCTTAACTCAATATATGACGTCTTCCGTAAAATGGTCATCCGAATTGTTGTCGCTTTGCATCGGGATCTGGATGCTCCTCTCCTAACAACCGTGCTCCCGAAACTTACGAAAATTGTTAATGAACTGAATTACTCACTGAAAGCAAAGATTCAAATGCTTTAATCATGACAACGCCATCGGATATCTTCTCTATAAGGCTGAGAGTTTCGAGCCAATGGACGAAGTGCTCATTTAAAAACGTGTAAACTTGATCGTGAAACGGCTCTTCCTCATGGAGTTGGACGTTAGCCCGCTGAAGATGACCGACCAAATGATGGCATGCGTACTGAACCGCCAGGGAAACGTGTCGTTCAACTTCAAGTTTGTCCACTTCGCTCATCAGTGTACCAGGAAGCCGCAGATCACAATTGTCAGCCTTTAGATGCTGTCACATGAGTTCGAGACAGTCCGTAAAAAGATCCCTATGTGCCTTTTTCCTGTCGATACTGAACAGATTGTTATCGCAGCTCTGGTGGTCCAACAGAAAGTCGCCGAAAGTTGGGTGGAGGAGCCGAATGCGTAAGCCCTGACTCTCTGGATCATCTAACACAGAACGGAGCGAGTTCAACGTTTCGTGTATCCCCCGCTTCTTAGTGTGTAAGAGTTCAGCCAGCGCCACAGCAGTCATGGTGTCTGCAAGAATCAGGATGGCGCTATTAACCCGTCTGAAGCGGCCCAGCAGCCTCTCTTTCGTGCACTCGTCCCAGTTCTCAAGAATCGCGTACCGTCAGAGTGTGATGTACATCGAGTTGAGCTGTTTTGTCTGCGATCCGTCTTCCATAGTCTCTTTGCAAGACGAAAGAGAGGCGGTCATCCGGATAGCTGTCTTTATCTCCGATAAATCGACAAATTGTTGCGGCACAGATGAACTGCCCATCCGATGCTTGGGTGAGTTCACTAATGGGTTTTTCGTCCGGCCATTCTATGGGTAAATGACGACGTTTCCGGATTCTTGCTAGTTCATGGCGGAGGAAAACAGATATATCGCAGCTAACAATGGACTTAAACATATTATGAAGCACAAAATCTCGATAATTAGCCGTAGAGATATCATTGAAACTGTAGTGAATGGGGGTTTCTGGTCTGCTGGTAATAAAAACCCGAAAGCAAACTGATCTTAAAATTCTCAACTGTGTAAGTAGTTGAACGATCAGTCCAATATCATCGTCTTCACACCCGTCTAAAGCATCAACAACCAGCACCACTGACTGTAGCTGATGCGATTCCTTACCCAGACGAGATACTGGCTGCAGGATAAGATGCTTCCATTGCTCGCTAAGACCTTGTTCGGCAATGTCAGGGTACTCAGTAACAGCTCGACGTACGGCAGCAGTAAACTGGGGCTGCGTACGAGTAAGCTAGTACGCGAGGGTAGTAAAAAACCTGGAGGCATGCGTGAGATCTCCTCCACCTCTAGAAAAAAAGAAACTGGCGCCAAGTCGTTTCTCGTTGGACCACTTTCGAGCAACCGTAAGAACTATGGTAGACTTGCCGGTCCCGGCCATGCCATTTAACTAAAAGATGGATGCACCAGTCGGATCGTGGGAGTGCCATCTAGGCACACGGTCTGATGCTCCAAACGGTGGGAACTGAAAGCGGCACCATCAGCGCGAGGCAGTCGCAAAAGAATGTCGTTATGTCTCAAGAAGCTGTCAGTATTCTCAATGGTTGCATTAGGGCGTGTGTTGTGTAGAGTACCGTGAAGTATTTGCTTCCTTTCTGAGCCGTCACGCTCTAGCGATATCTTGGGCGGTGTTGACGCAGGTGTTTAATCTCTGTATGACGCTCCGGTAGCCAGAATCCGCACTGCCAGTGAATTTTACAATCGTTGAGTGATTCCCGTCTATCGGAACACGATCGCACACGTCAATGCTGGATAGCGTCGCAGACTCTCGGCTAACCATGCACAACAGCGGGCCGCCACCACGTTTAAGTTTTCCGTCTTCCGTCTTCTTTGTACCAAATCAGTTTGTAGGACAAAATCGTGCGGAGCTTAAACGTACTTCCAGGGTGGGAGTATCCTTTGACTCGTAGAATGAGAAGATGGTGAAGCTTTCGAGGCGGTAGTTTGGGACGAAATTTTGATTGATAATCCTCAGTAGAGCGGAGCCTTCCATCAGATCGTGGACTAGTCGGAAATTCCGTTGGTTTTACACAATTGAGAGAAGATTCAAGTGGTTGAGACCGCTGTTTGGCACGCCGAATAAGAAAAGGCCTACAGTGGATTGTAAAATGGCTCTATCTGTCTCAGATCCGAGTTGTTCTGCGCCCGAAAGAGCCTGGTGCAAGTGAGTAAGCAATAAGCATTGCAGACCGGAATGGCGTACCTACTGTCTTGACAACAAGACCTCCTAGACTATGGGCGACAAAAACAAGTGGCCTCTATTTAGTCTGGAGAATTATTAAATAGTGAAGGAGAGCGATGGAGTGATGCCTACCATTTCGCATTGCCGAGAAGAACCAACCCCGTCCAGCAGTGGCCGAGCGTAGTCTTGAATAGAGCAATTACAAGTGCTCTTTTCAACAACAGAATCGTAGCCATATGTGAAGATTCTGCCCCGAGGAATATCTTCCAGCAAGAGGTCTCGCAGCCACATCGTGTATCTCCCTGGAGCCTTCCATGATCCAAAAGTATGTCCGGCTAGACCGGTAACAGCAACGATACTGCAATAAGTCAGAAAAAATCGGAAATATTAGAAGTAGATATGTAACATACTCCACCAACGCATCTTCTCCCGAACTGTACACTGCCGTCATTCTGAGGAAGTCGCAATCAACTATAAGTTGGTATACGGCTCCACCAGCTTTGAACTCGATATCAACGGTGGTACAGGGAGTACATCCTGCGAAGACTCGAGGTTCTTGATGGAAGACGACGGCGGCCACCTGTACTCGCCCATCGGGAACGAGGGTTAGAGTTAGAACATTCGATCGATTGGAATGCTCCTCGTCTGAGGTCCTGTCTAGCGACTCCAAGTATCTACGGAGCTCGTTCCGATCCATGAAATTGGGAATTGAGGTCATGCGCAGTGCGCGGTATACACGCTCGCTGGTCGGAGCCTGCCGCTTGGGTATCCAGTGTACGTGCATTAGACAACGCAGGAGTAGTATTCTACAGTACGGTGTCTCTGAAGCGTTCTAACTCCACTTCCTCCCTGCCTCTTATCGACTCCACCATCGACTCCACTGTATTACAACATCACAGTCGATATCGCTCTCTTCCACTGCTCTCGATTGTCTACGCCTCTGCACTCATCGACGCCTATTCTCACCTTTCCGCTACATCCTTTTTCCTCGCCTGAGTCGCCTGGCCCCCCGCCCTCGCGTCGTCCTCCGTTGTCGTCCTTACTCAGTCCTCGTCTACTCCTCCGACACCGTATACACCGCCCCCGTCTACAGCCTATCTTCATTACTCCGTCGCCCATCCTTCGCCCTCATTTCTCCTCCCTCGTCTCTTTTTCCCTTCTCTACTCCGCCTTCGTCTCTCATCCCTCGCATCTCCTACGCGCCGTATACACCTCTATCTACTCCTTGTCCTTATCTACTCTGTTGTACTGCGCTGGTCAAGACTCCTCTCGACTGTGCATGCTTCTGTCAACGCCGAGTATTCTCACTGCGCAACCAATAGCTCATTAGGATTATTTATGCTTATTGGCGTCGGGATGAGCGGACATTAAGTTACTACTACCCGCTCAGACTCGACATAAGCGCCGTGTGATTTTTGTTCATTAAGGAGTGCATCAAATAGACGGCTACAAGTCACTTCCCAGCTCCGGTGTCGTTTCTCTCCGTTATCGTCTCTATGCCGCCGTCGTCTCTCCTCAGTCCTCGTCTTCTTCTTCACCATCGTACACTCCGCCCTCGTCTACGAGCACCTTATCGTACCCATGCTGTCGTCCACACTTATGCTATCGTCTACCCCTGTACCCTTGTGGCTCCTTCGCCTTCGCCTTCGCCCAGTTGAACCAAACTCTTGCTAACTCCCAACTTTGACTCCAACCGACTCTGTAGGCACACTTGGAAACAATTGTTCCTAACATAACCACCGAAAGTATCATATTCCTCGCCATTTCTTCAGCAATCTCTCTCGCGGGCAGTCCTCCATTTCCATTTCATGCTCTACGTTTTCCTCCTGCTACTTCTGGGTTCCGCCTTGCGGGGCGATGAGAGAGCCTGCACTGGCCTTCATACTGCGAACAACCATATCAGTATTAACTTCCACCGTTCACAGAAAGCAGAGGCCGTACGTTTTCGAGGTGGGGCGATACAAGGGCGTGGAATTGAGGGCAGCGTTAGGAACACCAAGGAGGCCAGAGTGGGGTTTCCAAAAGTCCGTCCTGGGTGGGCGGGGGTGTAGCCTATCCCGGACTATGACTTGTTGGACAGGGGTTTCTCGGACTAGGGGACGGTTGGTGTTGCGTATCCGATGGTAACAAAGGGTGGCACCGGCATACCCGAGGATATAACCGAGGTTCTCTATATATATAATAAGCCTTTCTCTTCTCTCTTCTCTACATCTTAGTCTATACACACGGTTCTCCCATATCGCAACAGCAGGTGTTGCAAGTGTAAAGCGGAAGAAGTTTATTAAACTATTTAAGGGAGAATCTGTCTTTATATACAGGAGAGCCTGGAGTTCCATAGAAGTCTATGGAAGCCTATGGATTGGAAATACCAGTGGCGGAGCCGGTGGTGAGTGAAAAGCTGTGTATGAGTCTACGAGAGCTTATGCGTCAATTCGCCGACTTCCAGTGTATCGGCGACTTCTATCTAGGCCATATAGTAACAGCAGGGCCTGCAAATGAGCGGAGTGATGGATCCATGATGCGAATGACAACTTGGTGATTTGGCGACAGCCTATCCATCGCGTGATAGAGCTCATCAAGTGGTTTTAGAGGTTCGGATGGTGTAGAGCGGCTGCTAACTGCCTATAAGCATTGTATTTTTGATTGATGAAGCCATTTTGGAAGGGAAAACTCGCAGCAACACAGCGGCTACCTCCGCTAGGGTCCGACTGATCCCCGACCTCGGCCGTAGGTGTGCCTGCTCATGCTCCGACGTGAATTAGGTTTTTGGGCTTGCGAAGACTGGCAGGTGCTTGGACTATTGGGAAACTTAGGCCAGAGAGCCGCCCCCGGCTGAGAGAGTGAGTCCCGCCAGTCGACACAATGCTTGAGCCCTCCGAAAGCCAGTACAGATCTGTTTGCACTAAGATGAGGGGCAAGTCGTCTATTGTCAAGTGAAAGGGAAGACGATGACTACCGGGGCACTCCCCATATATATACTCCCCGCTGGGGTCACAATAATCCGTCCGCCCGCCAGCGTTTCAGTTCGCCGCGTGGTCGTCTAGTCTTGAGTACGATATTGAAACGCCAGAGCGACGAGGGGTGATGCCTAGGGCTAGAGATACTAGTTCACCTGTAGTTTTGCAGTTATTTCGATTGAGACACAGTTATGTAGGTTCTCTAATCTATGGGTGATTAACTGAGTAGGTTATAGTGTGGATTGTGTACCATAGGTGTGGTTGGGAGGCACATTGGATATCACTCGGTCATGATCGCATCACTCGCATAATGTATCCAGTACTCGGAAGACCGCCGGCACCTACAGTCCCGCAGTCTGAAACGCTTTTCTGCACGAGAAACTTTTCAACAGGGGGGTCACTGCGTTGGCCCATAGTTAATAATCAACCCCCAGGACGGTAAATCATTGTCCGGGGCAGGGCAAGGTGTTGCCCGGACGGAACGGACTTTTGCGATTCCTGCTCTCCTGCAGTTCGTTTTCCATATCCTGGAGCCTTCGTCAAGCCCGCTTGACTCTCGTACCTTCCAAGTAAGCTTTCCGACGCTCCATGGTGCGCTTCCTGGCAGTGTTGGTAAGTAATGGTTTTCCCACCACAGCTCCTCCCTGGCCCTCTGTGCGAAGCATACCTCTCGCCGTAAGCCGCAATTGATTTTCCCAAACCCAAAGGAAACAATCTCCTTCATTCTCCCCGTGACAGGAAGACGAGTGAGCCTCCTCCCATCATCCTCTCGTGGTAAGCCAAACATCTCATTCTGGTCGTCCATTACCCTCATGTATTTTAGATTGAGCTCAAACACTTGGATTGGCAGGCGGTCTGATTCTCTCCGTCGGAGTAGGATTACTGAAGCCGAAGGTGGTTTCCTCTAGTTGTCTGGTACCCTTTCGTTTACTGGGTTTCTTTCTGTTGGGGACGGCGGCCTTGCCGAGAGCACAGGCCTTGTCGAGTGCGACTGCGGCATCCTAGGCGGTGGCAGTGGGCGAAACAGCTTTCCCGGTGGCGGTGGGTGAGACTAGAGGAGTGGCGTTTTCGATAGTGCGGAGATGTGGGGATTTATACCAGACCATCTAATCGTGCGCCCAATCGTACACTTTACTTAGTATTAGTTGTGCTATTCTTCAAGACTAGGTTCCACAGCCCAACATAACTCCACTTGCACTTCTCCGGCATCCTAGTTAGGCATGGCACGATCTGTGCGGAACAACCGACAGTTGACTAGATATTATCCGTGTCGAACCATCGTGTGATCTACAAGTCCGTCGGAATCATTTCGTACTAACCGAGCACTTGAGGCAGGCGATATGGTTGCCGCCGGTGTGGCGTAGGAAGACTTGTAGGCGGACTTGGAGGCACGGCGATACGTGGACTTGGAGGCGTAGATATCGTTGTAAGTGCACCTCCTCTTTGCTTTCCTCTAAGTGGACTTGATGATAGCAGGCGAGGTCATGGGTACAGCTGGGAGTGCGCCTGGGAGTGGGTCTGTGCGTGTGCTTTGAAGTGCAGTTAGTAGTGGGTCTGTGCGTGCACTGCGGAGTGCGTTCGAAGATGCGGTTGTGAGTGCGCTGGCCAGATATATGAAATAAAGTCATTTGACAGACTCCCGGTATTAGAGAGAGGGATGGTGATGGTGATATGGAGCATTTACCGTTCCCAAATGAGGCCGCATACCCGGCCGAATCTACGTGGTGTATATAGGCGTTTCCGGACGACAGCCTCGCATTAACCCATCCAGCTATCTAATCATAATCTAGCTAGATTGCTTTTGAATGCACTAAATCCCTTCGAGACCATCACGCGGGTACATAAAAGGGAACGCAGTGGAAAGGACGGATCACAAGCTAAAAGCGGGCCGTGATCTCGCCCGTCCTTGGCGACGCTAATCAGTTCACTCGTTGTTGATGTGATCTATGCCTTCGGATGTCATTCCGCACTGATTCTCTTCCGGTGGTTCCGTGAACAACAAGGTGGTAGATGTGTGTATTCATTCGGAATCACTCGCCGGTGTTGATACACCCGCTGTTACGATATGGAAGTTGGGGAGAACCGTGTGCGTGTATTCTATGGTACAGAGAAGAGAGTGAGAAGGAGAGAGACTCGAGATATATACAGGAGGCATCAGCCCCGGTTACAGCCAGCTGTATCAGACCCTTGTACATATGCAACACCCGCTGCACGACTCATCACTCGGCATCGTGAGATTCTGTGTAGTTGTGTTGCGACAAATACTCTGGGTAGTCGTCTACAAGAGACCGGTGCTTACCTATGACGAAGATTGTATTCTATACAACAGATGTTGCGGCCAGTGGAGTTGAGAGGATAGAGAGCAGGTTGGAACTCGGAGAGTAAATAGGAACTCGAAGTCCAGTGCACCTGGAGTCAAAAGTATAACTAGGGGTCGAGTACAACTAGGAGAATGAAGTACTGGAATTCAATATCCTATACCTATCACGCACTCAATCCAGTACGCAATGTGTATAGGAGCCACCAAACTTGTATACCGGCGCTAAATTTTGCGCTGTACTACTCAGGATGTCTACTGTAAACTCAATTCAACTTCACCAACTCAAGTTCAAATAGTTCTATTAGTTTCACTCCGGTTACAACGTGTTATATACATGAAATGTGCATAACTATGCTCTCTTTCACCAAGTCACCGATTTACGATATCTCTAATTTTAAGTGAGTGGGTAGGGAAAACGAGCATAATTGAGAGGTTTTGTACAGCCGCACCATGAATATTCGAGATATCATAAATTAAAGACTGAGAAGCAAGAGAAGGCCTATTTATCCACATTTTGTGTATAGAACACTTTGTGATTGGAGAAATACTCATGGACTTAATTGGGCGGTAGATTTTGGTTGGATTTTAATCTGTATTTTGCCGCAATCAGCCACGGTATGTACCAAGTAGGTACGTACCACCTTTCAACCAATGAGAATGCTCCAAGAGGACAAAGCATGTGTGTTCTGGTGCCTAGACTTTTCGCCTCAATCCCAAGCCTACCGATGCAGTATCCGCTCACTTTGGGAAATGGGGTGTTTGTATTCCACCAATAAAATTCGTTTTGTGCTCCTGCCACGTCAGACGCATTTTCAGCCTCACAACCTCCAGTTATATATAAGTCGAAGACTTTTCTCTCACATGCCTAGTGTTGGCGACATAAATTGGGCCGGTTGAACAACATCCCACGCACGCAATGACTCAACGGCGCACCCGCTCAACTACATTTCTAGATCTGGAGTCCACTACTGCGCGTACGCGCAGAAGTTCCACCAGGATCTCCGAGGGCGGTATGTCACCAAGCGCCCAATCAAGATCAAAGAGACGGACCATCGATACGAATTCTAGTTCTCGGAAAGGAAAACGCAAGCAGCCGCCGGATGCTACACAATCAGCAGGGAGCTCTAAGCGCGTTGCTTCCGGGAGTGGCATTCTTGCCGTTGGTACCGGCGAACCTGTATCCGACGATCCTCCAAATTCAAATCCGCGACCAAAATGTTTTCGGATATCCGGTCTTCCATTAAATTGGAACGAAAACGATCTCTTTGACGCTCTTCAGGACATTGTCCCATCACTCACACGTCAGGATTATCGACCAACACTCTACCCATCGTGTTACAGCTCCACTCATACAGCATTGCTCAACTTGGATCGTACCAAACACTTACAGTGTCGCAACCATCTGCAAGTCTCACAATCGGCTAGCAGGACAGCGGCTCTTCTTACGATCGACAGCCATTTTTATAATCTAACACCATGGAACGTCCCTGAGGGCGAAGTAGTTGCAGAGTTAGCCATTGTCCATGCTTTAGAAGCCATTCGAAGATGCTGATTTATGATTATTGTAGTGTGATCGCGGTGACCGGTCTTGCAGGCCATGCATTTGGATCCTGGAGGAACCGTGTAACTCATCAAATGTGGCTAAAGGACTTCTTACCGCACGATGTTCGACATATTCGGATCATGTCATACGGTTACGACAGCAGTCTTCTCGGGCATGGTAAAACCGAAAACAGGCTACTAGATTACCAACGACTATTTATTCAGGATATAGAAAATGCCCGTAGCTCAGTTAAGGTAGGTGTTAGTGTCAACGAAATCGTAGTACTGCATGTGCTCACGGTGTCGTTTAAAGAAAACCCGACGTATCATATTTATTGGACACAGTCTCGGTGGTATCCTTATTTTGCAAGTAGGTGTATCCTGCCTATCTCAAAGACTCAATCTTACTTAGTTCCTCAGGCGTTGATCGAGTGCAAACGCAACCCGAATCACAAACACATTTTAGATGCAATGCATTCCATAATTTTCTTCGGGACTCCACATCAAGGCATGCGGACTTCTGACCTAGAAAAGATGGTTGATGCGGAGTCTGGCGGCTACGAGACGTCAAAGCATAACTTGCTCAGACAATTGAGAGAAGGCTCTGAATTTCTGGAAACTCAAAAGGAGGAACTCAGCTACATCTGGGAAGAGTGTAAGCCGAAAATTATCAGCTTTTATGAGACGACGGCGACGGCGACGGTTGAAAAGGTAGGGCTCAGTCTAAGCTTAGCAGAGGTGAGCAAGACTAACTTTCTCTAGTCGGTTTTAGGCTATTATGGGAGAGATGGCGAAGAGTCTGAAATGGTCAACCGGTTTTCCGCCCAACTATATATACCAACCGAGCAGCGAGTTCCCGTGGAAGAAAGCCATACGAATATGGTCAAGTTCGCCTCAGCAGAGGATCGAACCTATCGAACGGTAGTTAGATATCTGAAGGAGTGGGTGGATAGTATTACTGAGTCCTATGGTATATAGCGGTCCTTTCTTAAAAGCTAGTTGAAGTACGAGAATGCTGATTCTTACTGTATAGCAGCTGTAAAAAATACTCAAAGTACGTGCCTCCGTTTGACGTGATTGTACATATTAGTAGTCCGTATCCAATAACTGGAAATTAGGTTCCCAAGATGACATCGACTGTCTAAACAACCATCGAAGTATGGACAAGTTTGAGTTGAATGACAAAAGTTATCATACGGTATTGCCTGAGGCGAAAAAGCTTGTCGTTGATGACCTGGATGTGCAAAGAGGTAATCGCGATATCCCGTAAGCTGTAACATGAACTTAGCTACTGACTGAACGCATCAAGAATCGTTCAGGAAATGGCACAAGATGTTGCCCTACTCCCAGAACATCGATTTTACAGGCCATGAAGACCTTATTGCACAGCTGGTAGAATTGGTGGCGTCACTGAAGACCGGCCATCGTCGGGTGGCTCTATCCGGATTCGGAGGAACAGGGTATGTGTTTGCCTTCCTGCCCGAAGTTATTCGCAGCCTGATCCAAGGCAGGAAAACCCAGATTACTCTCGAGTATGCATACCGACAGGTCGACCGTGAATGCCATATATTCTGGGTTTACGGGAAAAGCCAGGGAACATTCAGCCGAGATTACCAAGACATTTCAACGCTCCTTAAACTACCAAGATTTAGCGATAAGGAGGACGAACTCCTTCTCGGAGTTAAGCGCTGGTTCGAAAGCGATGAGAGCGGTAAATGGCTGTTGGTATTGGACAATACAGACAATCCTTCGGAATTTCAGGGGAACCAGCGGGGAATATCCAGATATCTACCCCAAGGGTCGAAAGGAACCCTGGTCGTCACCACGCGGTCTAATACGATTGCAAACCGATTAGGATGCAAAACCATTGCTGTCGCCAAAATGAAGCCAAAAGAAGCAGAGGATCTATTCAGGCAGCTCCATAACGGTAGCATCGAACCCGCAGATACGAATGCTATTCACGAATTACTCCGAGCTCTTGATTATCTCCCACTAGCCATTGCCGCAGCTACTGCTTACATGACAGAGACTGGAACTCTGCCCACTGAATACCTACAAATCTTAAACTCCACAAGAGCGAATCAGGCGGGTCTTCTTATGAAGAAATTCTACGACATCCGCAGGGAGCTCCAAGAAGATGGGACCGAGAGTGCGGATAGCAAAGAAGACATGACTGAGAGTGTTCTATCCACGTACTACATTACTTTTCGAAGGATTCAGGAGTTGTGTCCTTTAGCGGCAAACCTTCTTAAACTGATCGCATTTTTGGATTCGCGAGCCATACCTGAGCTGTTTCTGACTGAGAGTGAATTAGCTGGAGCCAAGGATCCGCTATTATTCAATGAAGCCCGCGGATATCTCTTCGACTATTCGCTGATATCCAGAAGCACCAATCCAAAAACTTATGATATCCACCGGCTGGTTCATCTGTCCATGGAGACATATGCATCGCAAAATGTAGACGAGGCGGTAAACTGGAAAAGGAGAGCATTAGATATTGTTTCACGACTGTTCTCACCCGGAGATTACAAAGAGTTGGCTACATGTACTGTTTATCTTTCCCACGTATTGGCAGTACTCCGGCATGCCGATGGATCAGAGACAAACTCTTTGAAGCTCTTCGACAATCTTGGAATGTACTTTTTGACAACAGGACAATACCGTAAGGCACTAGAATGGGACATACGTGCCCTGGATGGCAGGGAGAAGATCCTCGGAAGGGACCACCCGTCCACTCTCACTACTGTCCACAACATAGCCTCGGTGTTTGATAACCAAGGGGAGCACATCAAGGCACTGGAATGGTACCAGCGCGCCCTCGATGGCAGGGAGAAGATCCTCCGAAGGAACCACCCGTCCATTCTCACCACCGTCCACTGCATGGCGTTGGTGTTCGATAACCAAGGGGAGCACATCAAGGCACTGGAATGGTATCAGCGCGCCCTCGATGGCTGGGAGAAGATCCTCGGAAGGGACCACCCGTCCACTCTCTCCACCGTCCACAACATGGCGTTGGTGTTCGATAAGCAAGGGGAGCACATCAAGGCACTGGAATGGTATCAGCGCGCCCTCGATGGCT
>Ga0307512_10002503_pt1 | contig 23049 bp, 35 predicted proteins | sample 14_EM_MG_FD_200267 | JGI IMG/M metagenome (GOLD analysis project Ga0307512, IMG submission 200267) | Populus trichocarpa ectomycorrhiza microbial communities from riparian zone in the Pacific Northwest, United States - 14_EM | ecosystem: Host-associated > Plants > Roots > Unclassified | place...
GACTATACTTTAGCTTAGGGGCGGCTTTGGGAGGACTTGGGCTTGGGATTCTTTGAATGCGTGATGTCGCGGACTCCATCCTTGACAAGTAGTAGCAGTCTTTCAGTAGCAATTCACAATTTGGGTGATGGTATTTCAGCTTACCCAGAGCGATGGAAAGGCCAATATGCACATCTTTATCACTTCTTCTGTACTCCCATTTCCTTGTCCATAATCATGATAGGTCCTGGAATGTGACTACACTCATCTTGTCCTTGTCTTACCATGCATAAGAACTTACCGTTCAACAGCCTGCTTTATACTGAGTTCCAGGTTATCCCTCTGTACAGCCACAAGCATGAGGGTAAATGCGTCATCGCCGAGAGTGTTGGCAGTCAATTCAATGAGACCAGCACATCGTTGACCATGCTTTTGCATTTCTGCAGGACAGATATTAATATAGCATGCGTTCATCAGTTAACAACATCATGGTCCTCACTCTCCAAACGAATAAATGGGGGAGGTCCGTTAAGGTCGGCCAGATAATGCCGATTGAATATGTTTTCGACCTCAGCATTGAGGTCTATTTCTGAATCACGGCCTTCATCCTGTAACTTCATCTTGATGTCGCGCTTGAATTGATCGTATTTTGTAAAAACGGCTATCACAGGAACTTGAAAATCCCACATCATGATGTCAATTTCTATCCACGAAGTCGCATTTCAACAGAGACATACCGTTCTTGTCCGGGCAAATTGCCTCGAAATACTTTAAATCCAGCGAAGGCCGATCATTGTCCATTGGAACGCAGTACCTGAAAGGCAGCCGTGACCTTGTAGATTTTACAATTGTAGATACACAAAACAACAAACCAGATTGCATGCAATCTATCTTTCAACCGTTTCGCCTGCGACTTGCATTTGACAAATTCTTGTACAGTCTTCAACTCATCTTCACCCCCTGCCTCAAATCCGCGGGAGTCATGGAAAATGTAGCCATCGTGGTTCGTGAAGATGAGTTCGTCGTTGATCTCGTGTTGGCCACGCTACAGGCAGGAATATCATTCTCAGCCATCGCCGAAAATACTAAGCCGGTCAAACCTCTGTTGTGGGGTCGAATTGAACCTGGCTAGATGATGAGAACGAGATCGAGAGTCTCATGAGGAACGAGAACATACCTGATAGCGAGTCCCCCATGGATCGAGCCTGTAGATCTCCGGACTCTCGGTCGTATCACAAACCCTCTGTAAAATGGTTGTCTTCCCTGCATTCGCTCTTCCGATAATGAGGACTCTGAACTTGACATCCAGGCGTCGGGCGAGATCCTGTTGTGCAGCCATAGTGCCAAATGGTTGTAGGAAGAAAGACTGGCGAAGTTGATGATCAGACGGATTCCGTTCAAGTTGCCAGTGGACTTATTCTAACTTTACTGGTGCTACGGTCCGGTTAAGTCCGGTTTGGGGCCGATTTTCTCCGAACCTGGAACCGGACTTTCGGTCCGGTTCTCAAATTCTCATGAACATGAACCTGACCTTTACTGAACTGAACTTTTCAAGTTTGCACTATAGAAGAACCTGAACCGATCGAACACGAAAAAAAAGAAAATTTCTGACAGGAAGAGTGAGCATGCAGGGACATGCAAAGAGAAACGAGCAGGACACAACGCAACGGGAAAGCCGGGACGATGGGGTTAGGGCTTGGGTGACATATCCGAGCTCCAGCAAAATCGGTGGGTACTTTTGTGCTATACCCAACCTCTAGAATGATGTGTAGATGGTGAATAAAAATACTACAAACCTTTTTCAATGCATTAAATGAGATAGCACTGGCAAAAGGAGCACATCCAAGGCAAATGAGCTCATGTGGATGACTGTTACACGTTACACCATGCAATCCATTCCAGGCCTCGCATGATCCGTCGACTTGTTGGTCTCAGCACGTCGCGCGTCAAGGTCCGTTACCATCGCCGTCTCCAGCAATTAAGGTTTCCCCCATATCCATGACATCTCTGGCCATGCCTCTCACCGACGGAAACGCGACAGAAATACCACGTGCCTATGCAAGTGTCGGACTAGGCAAATGAAGAGCTCGGGCTAGAGCAGGAGTATGTGACACAATGTGGGTTCCCTTCCCCCCTTGATGAAGCCCGTGGTCCAATGCTGTACGAAGGTGGAAGGACGAAGGAGTACAAGCACAGTGCGTAACTATACCTCAGGCTATCGTCGCCATCCCTACCATGCTTCACCTTGGTTTCCTTTTTTTTTTTCCCTACTTGCAGAACTTACATTCATTTCCCTTGCACATAGCGGCGGCTGAGTACACAAACGACGATACAGTATCAGAGCGCTCCTGACAATTGGCGACGTCAATCTCTTCAAAACCCGTGGGAGGACCCGAGTTTGAAGGCCGACGGTAGCTTGGAATTAATCGACAAAGGTCTCATAATCTCCCCATTCCCGGAACCCTTCAATTTAGTAATAGTGTTGGCCGGTACGGGAGTTGCCCCTCTCCGATGAAAAGAACGGAGATAAAAGAGACTCAATGCTGGCAATCGTTCGTCCTCTGTCCTAACCACTATCATGGGATGTGTCGGGGGTCGAACAACATAGATTTGGACAGTAGCCCGACGTAGTGGGCATGAGTTACAAGTGTTGGAGTTCGTTCCCGTATAGATACAATGAATGTACTTTCAAGATAGTCCCCTTCTCTCCTTCTCATCCGCCAGAGCCTTCAAGCCGGCGATTTCCACACCGCGCCCACTCTACTCGACGCTGACATGACGGCATGAACACCAGATGCTGCAATATCCGTGTCAGACACGACACCCCACCCAGATGTCTTGCGTGTCTGCCCGTTTTCGGCCACCTCGTACACCAGTTCGACATAACTCACCGCGCCGACCTCCGTTCCGTGACCGAGTGCATGCTCCGAGTACTCGCGAATCACGAGCGAACCTTCAATAGACTTGTGCAGGCAGGCCAGCAGTGCCGATAATGGACCGTTCCCGACACCACTAAGTTGCTGGACTTTGTCCCCGAGCATGAACTCGCCTGCGAGATGTGTTCCCCCTTCAACGCGGTCAAGCTCGAAGGACTTCAACGACAGTGGCCCCGATGGGGCATCATAACCGTACGTCTCCTTGAACAGCGCGCTTAGCGCGTCATGGGTGATCTCGCCGCTTGAAGTCACCGCGGTACGTTGTACGACCTCGAAAAACGCGGCCTGTAGGCGCCGCGGCAGTTCCAAACCAAGGGAATTGAGGATCGCAGATGCGACATCAGATTGGCCGGACCGCGCGTTGAACCCGACAGAGAGCTTGAGCTCAGGCAGCGGACGGTCCCCGATGTGCGAGTTGACCGCGGAGAGCACAGCGCGGAGACCGGAACCCGCGATGTCGTGGTCAACGCCGACGCCCCACCACGAGCGCCCGGACTTGCGGTCATTTGCAGGGACAAGTTCGATGTAGGATGCGGCGCGTGAGTTTTGCAGATCGGCCTCGGTGTCGATCGAGTGCTCAGTATATTCGCGCAATGCGAGGTCAATGTCGAGGTGAGTCCGGAGCGCATTGAGCAAGGCTGAGATGGGTCCGTTACCATCACCACGAATGACGCGTCGTGTGCCGTCGACAGAGACAGTCCCATCAAATTGGCGAATATCCTCTTCCACATCAGGCGAGTCCGGATCTGGTGCTGATGAAAATTTGAACGAGCGCAGTGCCAGGCGACCTTCGTGCGTGCCGCCTCCGAAGTGGTACGTCGAACGAAATGCAGTGGTAATATCGTCAACGGTCATTTCACGGGCCTCGCGGTCTGCAATGGCTTGAACGACCTGGTAGAAAGCGACCTGCATCTTGCGAGGGAGATCGAGGTGTAGATACTGCTTGACGAGATAAGCGATGCCACCTTTGCCGGACTGCGAGTTGACGCGGATGACCGCCTCGTAGGTCTGACCGAGGTCTGCTGGGTCGATCGGCAGGTATGGCATTTCCCAGATCTCTCTTTTTTCTCCTCGCGAGCGCGCAAGCGCATGGCGTTTCGTTTGGTCCTCGAAACCTTTCTTGATGGCATCTTGGTGAGAGCCGGAGAAAGCAGTGAATACCAGTTCCCCAGCATACGGGTGCCGTGGATGCACAGGTAGGTCATTGCATTGGGTGACAACGTCAATGACGTGTTGGATGTCGCTGAAATCGACGTTCGGGTGGATGCCTTGGGTGTAATAGTTCAACGCGAGATTGACGAGGTCGACATTCCCTGTACGCTCCCCATTTCCAAAGAGGCAGCCTTCTACACGGTCTGCTCCGGCAAGAACGCCAAGTTCAGCAGCGGCAATGCCAGTCCCTGCGTGCAAGGTTAGGATGCAGTCGCCGAAAGGAACTCTGGCACCTGCCTCTATCGTTGTGAGGGTGCAAGCTGATGAGAATCTTTTCTCGCTCTGATATATGAGTATGGAAATATTCAACCTGTATCCATTCTAGTTAACATGCGGAATATGGCAACCAAACAAAGCACGAACCAGATCTGCAAAATGATTTGGGGGTGCAATTTCAACTGTTGCGGGCAGATTGAATATAATTCTCTCCAGAGTATCGGTACCAGCCTTGCCCCATGCAGCCTTAACCGCATCGCAGATCTCCACAGCGAACTCGGGTTCTGTTTGCGAAAACGTTTCCGGGCTGTACTCATATCTGAAGATCGTTCCGTGCTTTTCTGTACACTCTTCCGTGAGGCGGCGGACGAGTTCTGTATGCGTCGCTGCAAGCTGAATGGTCTCTTCTCTGGAATTTTTGAAGACTACGTTCCTGAATAATGGGCATGTTGCATTGTACATGTGGATGATGGCCTTTTTGCAGCCTGCAACGGAGTCGACGGTCCGCCTGATCAGGTCCTCCCGTGCGGGCGTCAAAACCTGTAAAATCTCATCAGCAAGCTACTGGGTGGGGGAAGAAACAGGATCGGACCTGAACCCACACGTCGTCTGGGACCCGATTCTTTTCTATGAGGCCGCGCACGAAATTAAAGTCCGTGTCGCTAGCAGCAGGGTATGCGACCTCGATCTCCTTATACCCGCAGTCGACGAGCAGCTCAAAGAAAGTCGTTTTTTGCTCAATGGTCATGGGATTCGCAAGGGCCTGATTCCCATCCCGAAGGTCTGTGGAAAGCCATATTGGAGGTACAGTAGACCTTTTGGAAGGCCATTGACGGTTTTGAAGGTGGAGGGGAGTATACGGTTTGTATCTCTGCGAGGGGTCAATACTAGAAAATGCAAGTCAGCTCGCGTGTGCGTATTGAAGCCACCAAAAAAAAGCCTCACAGCATGCACGGCATAGTGGGATAGTTGATAGTTGGTGTCCGAGAAACAGAACAGACGAAAATGAGTCAAAGATTGAGAGTAGATAGATCCGGTCCACGAGGATATAGCCCTAGACTGAGGTTGGGATTAGCTCCATCTCGATCTCGTGTCATTTGTACCAACACAAAAGCAATGGCCATTGGGACTCTCACTATTTCCTTCAAGGAATCACCGCTCCCATATGCCGCGGTTGCGATCGCATCGTATACCCAAACGGCCGAGGTCAACTATGACGAATCGGCGTCTGGATTGACTTTAACAGTCGAAGGCACTCAAATCACGTCTGAGGAAGACGCGGTCAAGGCTCTCGCCAAAGCCGGAGGTCTTGCAGAAGACAGCGCCAAGGTGCACAACCTTAAACTCTGATGAGATCCGTGTCTGACTTCCTTGGCTTAGACCCCAGCATACTTTACTCTGGCCAAGTCTCTTGCTACGACCACGGCAATACCTCAGATCAAGTCAGCTCTTGATTCGCTAGATGATTACCTGGCTTATCGCACCTTCCTTGTCGGTCATGACATTACTGCCGCTGATTGGATCGTGTGGGGTGTCCTCAAAGGTGTGTATCTTCAGCGATGGACATTGCCACTCAATTAATTCGAGGATAGGAAACCCAAGACTCATCGGTCTCCTCAAAAACAACCAACATCAACACCTCTTGCGATGGTACAATCATATCGAATCTCTCGAGCCCACACAAGCGGCATTGGCAAAACTTGCTGAGGCGAAGGCCTCCAAAGCTCGACTAAATCAAAAAACGGCAGCGTCCTTTGCATTGGGCCTCCAAAATGCCAAGGAAGGCGAGGTTGTCACCCGATTCCCTCCTGAGCCCAGCGGCTACCTCCACATAGGCCACGCAAAAGCAGCCATTCTCAATAAATATTTCGCTAAGATGTACAACGGCAAGCTGATTGTTCGGTTCGACGATACGAATCCGTCGAAGGAAAAGGTATGTGAAATGGTTCTGCGTAGTTGACGGCTTCTGCTTAACTTCTCCGCCGCAAGGCTGAGTTTGAGGAGACGATTCTCGAGGATCTTCATCTCTTGGACATCAAGGGGGATAAAGTCACCCATACATCTGATTACTTCGACCAGATCTACGAACTGGCAATCAAGATGATCAAGTCTGGAATGGCATATGCCGATGACACCGAACAAGCACAGGTGGGTCCCTGTCAAGTCTCGCGATGGGGTTTGTGGACTGACGAAATTACAGATGCGCGAAGAGCGAGGCCAGGGCATCGCATCGAGGCGTCGGGACGCGACAGTTGAAGAGAATTTGTCGCGTTTTGAAGAGATGACAAAGGGTACCGAAGAAGGCGTCCGGTGGTGTCTCCGCGCCAAAATGAGCGTAGATAACCCTAACAAGGCCATGCGTGACCCCGTTATCTATCGCTGCAACCTTGAACCACACCACCGTGTAGGGTATGCGTTTGTTTCGACTTGCGGTATTTCTCGCAATTTTTATCGCGTTTTAGCTCAAAATGGAAGGTTTATCCTACCTACGACTTTGCGTGCCCCGTCGTGGACGTGCTCGAAGGTGTCACTCACGCCCTCCGTACGAACGAGTATCGCGATCGCAATGCCCAATATCATTGGATGATCCAGGCCCTTGGCCTTCGTCCTGTTAACATATGGGATTTCAGTCGGCTAAACTTTGTTTACACGCTCCTTTCCAAACGCAAGCTACGCTGGTTCGTCGACTCCGGTCTCGTCAGTGGCTGGGACGATCCTCGTTTCCCGACGGTTCGGGGTATCCTACGCCGCGGGTTGACAGTCGAGGCGCTGTCGCAGTTCATGCTATCGCAAGGCCCCAGTCAGGCCATCGTATCTCTTGAATGGGACTCGATCTGGGCATTGAACAAGAAGATCATCGACCCAGTTGCACCACGGTTTTGGTCTGTTTTGAAGACAAAGACGTAAGTACAGAGATGGTGTCCCTGATACGTCTTCTTACTCTGAGACACGAACTTCAGGGTCCCGGTAACCATCCAAGGTGGTCCTCCCGAGCCGGTTGTTAAGATGTTGCCAAAGCACAAAAAGAACCCTGACGTGGGCGAGAAGAAGACTGTCTATACTTCAAACATTTTAGTCGACCAGGAAGATGCCTTGTCATTCGGGGACAACGAAGAGGTACCATGTCGTCCTTCCTAAATGCAGAGCACGGACTCACTCACTCACTCAATCAGATCACACTTATGGACTGGGGAAACGCCATCGTGCGCTCCAAAGACACCGACAAATTCGGGACGGTCACGGCTTTGGTCATGGAGCTGCACCTCGAGGGCGACTTCAAAAAGACGTCGAAGAAGATCACGTGGCTCGCGCAGCCCACGACGGCGCACCCGCTCGTCGACGCGACGCTGATCGACTACGACTACCTGATCACGAAGAAGAAGCTCGAGGAGGAGGACGAGCTGAAAGATTTCGTCACGCCCGTGACCGAGTTCCGCGGGGACGCGCTCGCGGACGCCAACGTGCGCGAGCTCAAGGGCGGCGACATCGTCCAGTTCGAGCGCCGCGGGTACCACGTCTTTGATGGCGTCGCGGACAAGGCCGGCACGCAGACGTGGGAGTTCATTCGCATACCCGACGGACGCGCGGCGGGTCTCGCCAGTAAAGCAGCCCAAGCAAACGCGGAGGTTGCCACGGCGAAGAAACCGGCAAAGGTTAGTGATAAGAAGGGCAACAATACCGCTGGTGCTCCTGGTGGTGAAGTGGACCAATATGGCGTCACGCCGCCGGATACAAAGATGTACAAGGTCGACATGGTGGTTGGGACCGAGGCACCGGACATCACAAACGCCACCAAGATGTACAGCGTTGAGAGCGTATACAAAGTATAACGCATACGCGCTCGGCATGAAAGGTTGGAGGATAGAAAAAAAGAACTTGTAGCTATAGACAGACACGCAATGATAACTCAGAATGTGATTTGCACCGCGTACCATTACCCGACGTTGACGAGCCTGCGTGTATACGACCACGTTTTGCGGGTGCTCGCTGAGTTCGTACAAGAGATAATTTGGATTTGATAACTGTAATATACAAATGTAGGGTGCAGAAGCAGTGATGTGTGATATGCGATTGAAAAAATAAAAGTCGAACGCTGCTAGCGCAAGACGGGAATATACAAATGACAGGTTTGAAAATCGAAACTTTGGGCAAGGCCAACAGAAAGCAACATGCGCACACCCACGACCCATGATGGAGCATAAAGTAGGGGGGTGCGTGATGGATAAAACTTTTATTTGTACCTACGGACGAGCTCTTCGAGCTCGGTCACAACTTCGGTCATGGTGGGCCGGTCATGGTGTTCCTGTGCCCACATGCGCTCTATGAGGTCTACAATTTCCGGACACCACTGCTTACGCAGTCCTGATACGGACGGCCTAAGGTGGGGTGATTATAAGTAAAATAGGGGTGTTGGAGAGGGCATTTCGACGAACCGTTGACGTTTTGATCCAACAGCCTCGTAGATGGCGTGCTCATTCATACCCTGGATACACATCAGCTATTTAACTACATTCCCAAATCCACGACTCACCTCCCAGGGGTACTTCTTATTAGGTAGATGCCACTGCAACATCTCCCAGTACACCGCGCCGCACGCAAATACATCGACCTTGTGATTATATTTGGGATGTGCGTGCCACAGCTCCGGCGCCTGCCAATTAACGGTGCCAACGAGGCTGCGGACCATGGAGCGCGTGCTCTGTTTTACTTTGGCCAACCCGAAATCAGCGATCTTGGCCACCCCTTTCGACGTGATAAGGATGTTCGAGGATTTGCAATCGCGATGAATAACTGAGGGTTTTCGCTGATGCAAGTACTCGAGGCCACGAGAGATGTCCAGCATGATGGATAACTATGATTTACACTTAGACACTGAGAAATGTGCAAGTGTGATTGGACGTACGACACGGTAAAGAGATGGTGGAGCCACGTTCCGTACATAGTCAAACAGGTCGCCGTTCGAGCAGAGTTCACTGACGATCATCACAGGAGTGACACGTGTATCTTCTGGGATACTGACGCCGAGCTACCAAACGTAACCTATTAGTCACCCTGGCATGTGCATGGCAGTTATAAACACGCACGAAACGGACGATGTTGGGGTGGTTGAAGCCCCCTAAAAGCTTCAGTTCCTTGATGTCCACTGCGAATATAACTGGTCAGCGCTCAACGATAGAGAGAGTTATTAATCTACTCACTCGAAGTGAGGTGCCCACGGAATTCAGCAATTGCAACCTTACGCCCTTTAAATTTACCGATGAACACGTCCTTGAAGCCGCCACTCCCAATTTTTTCGGTCTTCGTAAGCTTGTCAGGGGGAATCTCGCGATCTTCTAAGCCCAGGCTCTCCAAGTCAAGTTCGAGCTCTTCATCCCTCTCCCTCTGCCCGGATGACAGAGGAGGCGTGCGGGGCTCATCTAGATGCACATGCGTGCGGAAGAGAACAGGCGGTGTGATACTCTTGCTTTTACTACTCCCTCGCCGGCGATGACGCACAGTAGATGGGGGACGGACAGTGCCCGCAGACGAAGGAGATGATGCTTCAGACCGGCGGTCACGCCATTGGAGAAGGGCCTCCGCAAGCTGAGGTTTTGTGCCCTCGACGTCTAGATCACGACTCTCGCATAACCGCACAAGATCATCACGGCGCAGGCGCACGAGACTCTTTGCAGTCGCGATGGTGAGATCAACTTAATTCGAGATCAGATGGGGGTTTCTGAAAGGGAGTGAGCCGCTCACCGTCGTCCATCGCTTCATCCGCAAATTCGTCGTTCGAACTCTCTTCAGATTCGTCGTCTTCGGCTTCGAGATCAATATCTTCATCAACGGGAGCATCTTCTTGCGTAGACTCCTCGCTGCCCTCTTGTTCATCAATGACTTCTAAACCCTCGTCTTCGCCGACGACCTTCCCATTGCGGAGCTTACGCGGCTCAACGAGCGTTACGTCATCCCCATCCTCGCTATCCTCTTCTTCGGCTACATCCACAGACGCGGCATCTTCTGTCGCAATCTCAATCACTTCCACTTCTTCCTCCTCTTCTTCGTCGTCGCCGTCATCGCTCTCATCAGGTGGGGTATGTGTCTGAGCAGGCCGTGGCCTCAACCGACGCTTGACCGGCGTTCGCTCGGTGATCACCGGAGGGGGCGTTACATCCCGTGATGAGACAAGCTCATCGACCTCATCATCGATGTCGTCGCCATCCTCACAGGAATTGTTGACCTTTTTCTTGACAAGGCGCTTGGCTGGTGTTCGTGCCGTCCTCCCGCCTTGACTGCGTAATCGCCGCGGAGAGGGTTTCGGAGGACTGTAAGGTTCGTCCGACAACTCAGTAAGATCGCTGAGACTCTCGACATTAGCAATTTGGACTTGCTCGCTGAATTCGACCTGCTTTGTCCTCCCTCTGGATCTGGTCGGGCGCGAGCTTGACACCACAGGACCATCATCCCCAGACATCTTACGGGATCGCAAACGCGTTGCAGGTGGGGATGGAAGGGACCCCGACGCTGTCGAAGTCGTGGGGGAAGATCGCAGTGAACATGCTCTACGCCTGAAGTACATGGGGAATACCGCTTTTAGTCAGTCAGCTCACGTGATTGGGACAGTTGGACTGACCTCTTCTCAATTTGGCAATCGACGCCGGTCGGCGAAGCGCGCGGGTAGCCGAGGGATAAACTACGGCCATGATGAGGGACAAGATGATTTGGGGTGTTGCCAACGTCATGCACAGTCACATGCCGCCGTAAACCCGGGGGGTGTGACCTCCGCTGGCTGCCAGCGTCTGTCTCTTCCCCACCTGCAATATTGCCATCGTCTGATGAACACTCGCTTGAGTTAGCGCCGTCATTTCCGTAAGGTGAGGGTGGAGGGAGCTCCGCAAGATCATCACGCGCAGAAATGATAGCATCGACAATTTCGTGTTTTGTGAGCATCTCAGGGTCATCTGACAAGCCCGCAGTGCGGTGCAAATCTTGAAGACGACCCTTCCTTAAACGGAGGAGTTCGCGGCTGGGCGCTTGATGGACTAGATAGTCTACAGCTACACAGAGGGATGTTAAGAGAGCGACTTTAAGGAAAAGAGAAACCATACATGAGTCCCAATCACTGGCATCTCCGTCGCTGGAGCTATCAGAGTCCTGGCATCCCACATGGTTATCGACCTCCATCGCAGTTCCTCCCCCCTCGTCACTCGTTTCTTCGTGTTGAAGCACTGGCCTCCGGCGTTTGAAAGTATTGATACAGTTGCGGGATCCGCGCGAGACATTATGCGTGTTCTCGTTCCCGCTGACAACACGTTTGCGCTTTGCGCCAACTTTCACATGATCCGAACCGCTGGAAACACGCATGACGACTTTTTCCGTAATAGCGAGACGCGACGGGAGACGACGAAGGTTAAATTGAAGGGGTGCAAGGACAGAGCGTGATTCCGAGGATGGGGGGGAAGTGGACGCGCTGGTTGGGTGATTGACGTTCCGTAAAGAGCGAAAGAGAGTGAGTACGCCTCTGTGCGAGGAGGGGTTGTGGCGAGACTTTGAATGATTATGTGGGTGGGCCGAGGGTGCAGTGGTCGTAGTTGTCGCGTTCGATTGTAGTCTTGAGTGCGAACCGCGACGCTGAGCCATGCCAACAAGTCCAATGGCAACGGGAAGAGGGCGATTTTATAAATGAGAGAGGAAAGCCAGGACTAAACTGCCAGGTTGGGTATTACCGCGTTGAAGTGGAGAATGCTGGCTTGTTCGTTTCTGTGCAGATGAGAGGTGGAATGATCAATACGAGACTTCTTTCCCGGGCTTGTCGTGCATTGTATTGCCAGGTTTTGGTTTTGCGCGCCACTCACACAGCCAATAATGAACGCTTCCAAAACACGTACAAATAATGTGACCCAAAATCATGTGATCAGTGCGTGACCGCGTGTGCATGTGATGTGGCGCGTTTCTTCTCAGTCTCCTCATCGCTTTGTTCAGACAACAGACACACTCGCCGACACCGACACAATTCCTTTTGGCTACTCGACGCCATGCTCCCACTATCTCGGCTGCTGTACTGCTGTCCCATAAATTCCCCTCCCATCGTATCTTCGTCTGTACTTCATCCACCCTAACTTCTAACAATGCTTCTCAAATACGACTCCCTCGACTTGCTTAATTCCTCTATCACAGATATCGACTCAGGTGTTCGCCTCTTCACTGTCCACACAGAATATTTTTACACTACAGAACGCGTCTATCATCCCCTCACAGGTACCCAAGATACCTATGTCAAGCGTCGCAGGACCATCATGACGGACATTCATCAGCGACAAGTCGCTGAAATCTTCTGGGCTGGGCGCGTTCCGTTGTCAATTCGCATATACGGTGAAACATTGGATAGCGTCACAGCGCTTTTTAATGGCTGCGACAACGTCACTATCATGTGGGCTACTCGTCCCTCGTCCGGTCTCATCGCCCTCCTCTCATTGAGCCCAGTTCAAGCAGATCATCCGAACTAAGAGTCCCGACAAGAATCGGTGCCGTGTGGTTTGCCACAAGATGCTCGCTTGAGGTGTTATCGTCTCACACTTTATCCCCGATCTCATCTAACTCACTCTCAACAAGCTCCGCTGCAGCGCTTCCAACAGGCTCCGATCTGCCTTTTATCCCGACAGCGTTCAAGTCAGTCACCGATTTTACCCTTCTCGTATCCCCGGCACGGGGTCACACTTTCTCGAGGTCCGTGACCTACATTCCGGGCAGATGGTCGAGATGATAGGTAATTGTCACGTTTTCTACTCTGAGAGCGTTTCTGCTAACTACTGGATCTAATAGTCTCATGTTTGGTCATGGAAATTTTACGGAAAAACATGCTTTGTGTTTCGCCGCATGACTTTGACCGGCACCTAGGGCCATGCAGGCTGTCAGACCCTACCTCTCGGTCGTTAATAGCAAGACTGGCTGGCCCCAGCAGAGTGTGGAGTGCGGCCGCTTAATGTGGTTTATAGTTAAATTTTATTTTAACGTAGATATACATCAAAAGTGATCTTTAGGACACAATAGCGATAACGAAGAATAGATGAATTTTAGAGATACACCATACACCAGACTGACAGAGGTCGAAAACGAAGAAGTGGGTATTCGCGACCACGTGATGACTGTGACGGATGAGATGAGATGCGACGCGTCTCTGGCCTGGTACTTTAATAGTTCGTGACCACACACAATGGCCGACGTTCACGTCAAAACCTTCCAACCAACTAGTCTTTTACGATTTGAAGAGCCCATGGGTGCCGATAGTGCACTCCCCGAAGTGGAAAGCTTTGTTCCGAATGGCCTCCTAGGATGCCCTTTGGCCGATGACCCTTCGTCATCCCGTCAGGACATACTGACACACGTCGCTTCGGTCGCTCCTTCATCGCCATTCAGACAGAACGGGTTGCTGGATCCACCAAGTAATGAACCAGGTGCATACATATGTAACCTGTCAGATTCACTGTACCTGACCTGGAGGAGCAGATGACGCGATCACGCTACCGAGCGACCCACCGCCGCACTCCCAAGGCGAGACTTCACCACTTCCGGATGTTACCACCAGCTTACGTTGTCTCCAGATGATGATTTGCCTGATCTTCCTGATCTTCTCAAACGCTATCCCCGCCCACTTACAGAGATGTCGGCGTCGACCTCATTTACACCGATAATTCTACCTCGCCCATCATTGCGTTCAAGTACGTTTGACGGAAAGACAGTCTATCTGAAGAGAAAAGCGCGCACAATTGGACTTTCGGTGCGCTTTCCAGAACACAAGGTGTATGGCAAACTCCACTGACACTTAGTTACGCCAGAGGCCATCCGCCCCCGAGAAAACCATGGGAAATCTTTTAGACATCCCAATACACCGGCTTATGGATGAACTTTCTGCTACCACCGCCCAGCGGCTCATGCACCGAGACGCTGACCATTCCATGCCCTCGGATCCATCCTCTTCAAGGACTGAGGAGACACTTTGGGTTGATCGCTATCGACCCAAACGCTTTACTGATCTCCTCGGAGATGAGCGTGTACATCGCGAGGTGCTTGCATGGGTGAAGCAGTGGGATCTTTGTGTATTTGGCAAGGGAAAAGGGAAAAAGCGTGCAAGAGACGGAGAAGGATCCATGGATTCAGAAGACGAATTAGGCAGACCTCAGGAAAAGGTGAGCTTCCTTCGAAGGGCGATTCTCTGGATCTCATTTAGTTGACGATGATAAGATATTGCTGTTGTCTGGACCTCCCGGACTGGGGAAGACGACACTTGCACACGTCGTTGCTGCGCAGGCGGGGTACCATGTGTTTGAAATCAACGCCAGGTATGTTTCCTCCTCTGATGAAACGAACTTGACCCTGAGGATGCTCCCCAGTGATGCACGATCAGGCCAGGTCGTGGACGAGCGCATACGTCCGGCACTGGAATCGGGATATGCAGTTGGAAGCTCAAAGCCCGTCCTTGTTGTAATTGACGAAATTGACGGAGCCACTGGAGACAATGTGAGCTCAGAGGTCCTTATATTTGAGATGTTCATTGAATCACTTCTAGGCCCACGGATTCATTAACAAACTAGTCCAACTCACCTATGAGAAGGCGAACAAATCTCGGGGTAAGAAGAAGGCGGACAAAGGCAAGCAAGCCCTTCGACGCCCAATCATCTGCATATGCAACGACCTATACGCGTCGTCATTGGCCAAACTACGATCGCTAGCACGCGTAATTCGCTTCACGCGTCCTGCCGACGTGCATGTAGTCAAAAGACTGCGAGATATTTGTGACACGGAAGGTCTCAGAACCGACTCAAGAGCCTTGAGCACGCTAGTTGGGATGGCCCTAGGCGACCTGCGTGGCTGCCTTAATACTCTCCAGGTAGTCTTTATTCAACATATCGCCGCAGCTGGCATGGCCTGACTTTTCTCTCCAGTTCATCAAGGCACGAAGTGAGGATGTAACAGAGCAGCTAGTTCGCAGCGCCACCGCAGGCATGAAAGAAGCGGACACGAATTACCTCAGCGTCTTGACGGACTTGTTCTGTCCTATGAGCAAGAAGCGTGTCAAGGAACGCGGTCTGTGCGAAGCCGACGAGAATAAGTACGTGGAGCGTCTCAGTCATGCGCTCGATGCAACTGGCATGTTGGACCGCGTCGCACTGGGTTGCTTCGAGCATTACGCGAATCTCCGCCAGCACGACGCTACGTTCGCAAGGTACAAGAAAGCAAATGAATGTTTGGTGGCATACGACGTCCTCTCGGGATCTATGCGCACCGAGAGGGAGTACGGCGTGCTACAGTACCTCTCGTACGCCCTCGTGCCGTTCTTTCCCCTCTTCCAGGAGCGAGGCGGGCCACGCGTCGAACGACCGAAGGCTGACTGGGAGGTGGGCTTCCAAACCATGATACTTGCTCCTTAGGGCGGCCTTGGCTAACGCATAGCGTAGTGGCATGTCAAGACGCGTGAAAACGAGGAGATATACAAATCTCTCGCACGGGCAGTGCGAACTGGCAACGGGCGCTTGACTGGGCACTTACGCGACCTCGTGAGCGAGCAGGTCCTGATCCTCGAATTTGCCCCGCTTCTCAACCGCATCATCTCTCCGCCCATTCGTCCCGTGCGTGACTTGACTCACCCTGCGTACTGATGACGGTAACAGTTTATACAACACAGGTCAATAGCCAGGTGATCCGCCCAGAAGAGAAGGCTATGCTCTCCCGCCTCGTGAACATTATGGTCTCTCTCGAGCTGCGTTTTGTGCAGGAGAGGGCTGAGGATGGTCAGCCTGTGTATAAGCTTGATCCGTAGGTTTTGCATTTTATTTCGGGTAAACATGGCGGTAATAATGCTCATCTACAGGCCTGTGGATACATTCGTGACGTACGACGGCAAGCGTGCAACAGATATCGCACCGCCACGCTACGCTGTGCGGCACCTTGTTGCTACGGAGGTTAGTTCTCTGCGACGGAACTGGTAGTTTTTCGTCTGGTATATCCTACTCACTTTTATTCCCATAGATCGATGCTAAGCTTGCCGCTCGTCATGCGGAGGCCGTTGAGCGAACAAAAACGACAAAAGCTTCTACCTTCTTTGGTGGCGCGAGAGGGGCCAAAGACGCAGATGAGAACAATCCTCCGCGAGAAGAGGGCGAGGGGATGTTCGTGTCTTCCTACGTCGCGGGCGAGCCACCACGGAAACGAAATAAGACGACAGCTGCCGATGTGGACCCCATGGAAAAGGTCAGCTCCCATCTCCCATTTCATCTATCACCGACCTTGACTTACGAATGTTCACAGCCCGCCCTGGACTTCTTCGGACGGCCGATTGTGACACCCAAAGCGGACATAAACAAACCTCCGTCCTCGCGGAGGCAAGCGATAGTCACGTACCGCGTATCGTTCAGATTCAAGGAGGGTAATTCCGCGGCTGTGCGCAAGCCAGTGAAGATGGCATCCTTTCTATGACCATTATTTATGCATTTCCCGTAGATGTCTGATGTTTGCAGCTGTAGCACCATTTGTTTCACCCGTTCAATGATGAACAACCAAGCTGGTGCTTCGTCACGACAGCGTTGAAATGGATATGGAGATAAGGATCAGCAAAACTTCCGACTACACATTCAGCCGACAACTAATCACGACTTACCGAAAGGTAGTCACCCCGCAGTTGTTAAGGTCCAAGCCCTCAACAGTGGGCTCAGCACCACCCAATGGCCCACATATACGGGGCTGAGTTGAGCGTAAGACTTTCCGATTAAACTCGGCCTTAAGGCGTCCGACGCTCAACCTAACATATCGTATGGACTATGGTGTGCCTGACCCAAATTTCTCGTACGCGAACCATCCCAGATTGAGTATTGGGTACTTTGAGTAACAAATTTATATTGATGACATGCGGGTGTCGATGGTAGTTGTACGGAAGTGGTAGTCTGTAATCTATACTAGTACTGTACGGTAGTACGGAAAACGGGCCGTTTGTTGTGCGTGCGTCTGAGTCGAACTTGAACCTGTCTTAACTTCCATCGAGTCCGCTGTCTTTCTTCCAGCGTGTCTCACACTAACAGTGCATAACGAGGAAAATTCTGCACGAATCGTCTGCTTTCTATACCGAGTGATTTTGGTCCTATGTCCACTGGCGATTCAGGGAGTTCCAATTCCAAGGAATGGGTACTTGAACCAGAGACCGAGTACAGGTTTGAGCTTGATCCCGGAAGCTCTCTAGCCATCAGGGTACGCTCACGGTCGATGTCGATTACACGGATGTGCGATGATACTCAACACTGCGACCTCCAGGTTTTGAAAGGGCACGCCGAAGTCTTTGGTGCAGAACTCGCCGATGGTAAATACTATCTCTTCGGCCACGAATGCAAAGCGGCCATCTTCACCTGGCAAGGATGCACGATCGAGATGAGTCCCCTCCCCTTCTTGACATCGCCACAATAAATCGTCTCGATCTCTCGAGTACGTCACAGGAATACCGTCGACGGACTACGTCTCCGAAGAGACACCCATGAACGCATACGCGAACGTCCACCTCGCGCTGGAAAAGATGCGCGTGCGCGCCCTGAGCGCTCAACGGGGCTCCCCTCTGCCCGCCGGCACAGACCAAGAAGCGGATCCGGAGCCCCCGCGGGTCCTCGTCCTCGGGCCAGAAAACTCAGGCAAGACGACCGTGTGCAAAATCCTCGCCAACTACGCCGTGCGCGCCGGCCAGGGTTGGACGCCCATGTTCGTGAACACCAACCCGAGCGAGGTGGGTGTTTTTTTTTTTATGATGTGCATTTTGGGGCTTGGGCGTGGGTGATTTACTGGAAGGTGAGTAGGGAGGGTGGACCGTCCCGGGCACCATCTCGGCCGTGCCCATAACTGCGCCACTTGGCACCGCTTCGCCTGCGAACCCGTTGGGCTCGGCCGCGACGTCGGCGCCGACCACTCTGTCGTCCAACGCGCTTCTTCCGTTGGTCTACTGGTATGGCCACCCGGAGATCAGGCGGAATCCGCTCCTGATGGACCGCCTCATCCGCAACCTGGGTGAAAACGTTATGGAACGACTTGACGAGGACGCGGAACGTTGGTTTTGTTCAGTCCGCTGTCGACAATCGCGTCTTGAACCACCCTTACTTAGGTCGCGTCTCGGGTATCATCGTCGATACTCCGTCGAGTTTTGCCTCGTCCCCCTCGAGCGCCTCAACGACACCGGACCATCGGCAGACACTAATCAGAGCGTGTGTGGACGCATTTCGTAGTAAGCTCTCAATCCTGGAAACACCTTTGATGATGGCCGTTCACCAGGATCCTCAGTCAACGTGATCCTCGTCGTAGGACACGAGAAACTGAACGTCGAGATGCAACGCACGTACGGCCATCGAATGACTGTTGTGAAAATCCCAAAATCGGGCGGCGTATGTGCTTTTTTCGCCTTACATGTTTTTCTGTTTCTCATCGTCACGGCGGTTGCAGGCCGTCGAGCTTGACGTGCAATACCGACAACGCGTCCACGCTCAGCAACTGCATACATACTTCTATGGCCAGGTGATCGCGCCCCCGCGCGGGCTATCGGCCTCAACAATCGGCGACGCGGATTTCGACGGACGCCTCGCGCCCAGCAGCTCCGTCGTCCCATTCGGCGAGCTCACCTTCCTACGCATCGGCGAAAGTGAATAACCCTCGAACGCCTCACCTTTTCTCGAGAGAAAGAGTCGGCTGACGACGTTTTCCGTTTTTTTTTTTTTTCTTTCTTTCTTTGTGTCTCCAGAATCGATGGCCCCCTCGTCCGCACTCCCGATTGGTGCGACACGTACCGTGAACGAGATGCAGCCCATTGCGCTCGACCCTGCCTCGCCAGGGTCGGGCATACTCAACGCGATCGTTGCGCTTCTCACCCTCCCCACTCACCCCGAAGAGATGGAGCGCTACGACGAGGAGGTGCTCGATTTACCCGTCTTGGGTTTCCTCGCCGTGTTCGTTTCCCCCTCTATCTCTCACTTTCATCGTTCTGATTCAGGATTTAAAGAACTAACATCGACGTGCACAACCGAAGGCTGACGATCCTGTCACCAAGCCCTGGGACATTTGCAGGAAGGACGACCATCATAGGGTCATTCGAGTGGTCAGAACCGTAGACACTTGTCCTACTCACAGCACTGCCTTCGAAACCAAGATCAGTCGCTGAACGATTTGAGGGTGTCTTAAGGTCATCATCATGCCACCTCAGGACTTGGAAGAGGTGAAAATCCGATGTTGGAGTTAGAGAAACGAGTATCTACATGAAGGGGCGTGTTACTGTACTGGCACTGCCGGGACACTATAGAAAGACACGAAAACATAGGATGCACTGTTGACAGTAGGATCCACCATCCACTATAGCCTCGACAAGTCCCTACCCCACAACCCCCTGGAACGAGAGGAAATGTCAATTAGTTTTGGTCCCTCCTGTGTTTGGTGATGATGAAACGCACCGTATGATCCAATCGGTCATTAACAACGCCCTCGTCCTCATGCTCACCTGCTCGCTCCAATAGACGCTGCGCCACGCGTACATGGCTATCAGTCCACCCGTGAAACTCAGTCGACCAAGGTCAAATACTGCGGCGTTGCCGATGTATGCGAGGGAGCCAAGGTGGCGATATTTGAAAGGGTCCATGACGGCGTCATCAGCGTCTATTGTGAGGTCGTTGGCAGCCAAGGTATCACGCTTGGCAGCAAGGAGATGCAACTTGTTGCCGAGGTATTTCCCTTGCTGCGAAGCCACCTGTGCTGTCTGCGAGGAGTGAGACCAGAGTCAAGGATAGCTGGACAGCAGCAGAGTGATGCGCTTACTGCGGGAAGAGCGGTGATTTTATTGCCAATCTCTTGCAGGAGCACGGCAAGTTCATTGAGGGTCAGGTTGTGGTCGCCATCCGAATCGTAGAGGTCAAACAAGGCGCGAACCTAGAACGCAGTCATAAGCAGCGGCGTAGCATGGACTTGCCAGCACACACTTTCGCGAGGTGATCCGCAGCCATGGGTATTTTCTTCTTGATCCGCTTGACTGGTCACCTTCGGTGAGTATCCGGTTGGCTTCGCGGGATTTCGGCTTACCCATGATCTCCCATTCGTCAAAGGCAATCTTTCCATCCTGGTTCCGGTCTGCTTCCTCGACAAGTTCCAATAGATGCGACACGAGGTCGGTCTCAATCTGTAAATTGAATGAGCTTATGTCTCTGTGTTATGGCATCATCATCACCGTAGCGCAATCTCCGATGGCATATACATCCCCCAGGGGGGCTCCCTTTACGCGGAGGTGTGCGTCGACCTCAATAGCCTTTTTGTGGACCTGGTTAGGTAGGAGGCTGGATACACGCGCAGTAAACGGGTTCATAGCGATTCCGGTTGACCATAACACGAAATTTGCAGGGATAGTGTGTTCAACAACTTTGCCAGTTTCTGGGTCTTTGGTGGTGTAAACAACGTGGTCTGGCCGTACTTCCCCTACACTGGTGGACGCTCGTTGATAGGGGATCAAGGTCGGGTAGAAGAGACCTACCGAGCGGAAGTAATCAGTTCAACACCGTCACGTTGGAACTTGTCCTCCGCATATTTGGATATCGCCTCAGAATACTTTGAGGGAGCAAGGTTTGTAAGCATGACTAGGTCCTAGTTTGTAGCAGTTTTGTGGCTCACTGTGTTCAAAATATGTGATCGGGACTGGATAACGTGAATGGAAACCTCCTTTCGACATATCTTTGGAAACTACGACATTGTCAGCATATTGTGAGATTTTGAGTGGATGAAAAATTACCCACATACTTGATAATATCTTCTTGGCATAGATCGTAAATCTCCTATTATGCGTGTGAGTGAGCAACGCGAGTATGAGAAGAAGTGGGGGACGCACAGCCGCCGTTTCAACGCCGGTCGGACCACCTCCACAAACCACGAAGCTGAGCAGCCGCTTACGCTCTTCTTCAGAAGTTGACGGGAGTGAGGCCATCTCGAAGTTATCTACGATACAAACAACTAAACGTGTGGATCTTAAGCAAGTGAAATACTTACCTAGGATACGACGACGAATGGCCTGCGCATCTGCAATCGTTTTGAGCTGGAAACAGTTTTCCAGACCGGGAACACCATGGGTGCTGGATACCGAGCCAACGGCTATAATAAGTTTATCATAGCTAGATAGAGGACATAAGCTTTATGAAACTCTTAAAATTATATTAGCGAACGCACGGCACATAAATATTGCGGGGTTCTCCGCTGACAGAAACTGTCTCAACTTCTAGTAGGCGGTCAGACATGACGAGGTCAACTGCTCGTCCCTTGATGAGTTGCCCATGGAGGCGAGCAATTATCTTTCGTAGGGATTCGACGAGAGAGCGAACAGCGACTGTACCAACAGCAGCAGCTGAAACCAACACAAGTTGTATCAGGAATATATATTCCTTACTAGGAGTAGACTCTGAGACCTACAGGGAAGAAGGGGTGTGAAAGTCGTAAATGTATCGGGAGATATGATTGTCACGTGATAATCTCCAGGATGGATGGACTGCAGCACGCTAACGGCCTGGACCTATGTTACTAACAAGGAGGTGGATGTGAAGGAAATGGACGCACACCCCAGCCTCCACCAACTATCACCAGTCTCGGCTTATCCTTGACGGGTACGAGGGAATCGTCTTCGTCTTCATCTCCAACGAGTTCACTTGCAACAGGAAGGTTCTTTGGCCCGCCACGTTCAGGGTGTAGTGCTAGAGGTGATACCGGGACACGGTCAACGTGCCGGTCTGAGTATGTGAAAACATCATGGATGAACACCCCGCCAATCACGACCGAAAGACCGAGGACGGCAGAAAAACATGTGAAAGCCGTATATTTGACGGCTTTACCACCGTAACGTAGGAATTTACCCGGCCCAGAAGGAGTTGGCGTTGGCGGTGCGGATAAGAAACGGAGGCCATGTGGGAACGGATGAGAACGAACGTCGGTTCGCCGAAAGGGGAAGTGAGACCTCTGTATATAACGAGGTATCATAGTGATGAAATGAGGGACTGGAGTCCCCTTATATGCAGTGTGCACGAACTAAGCCGTGACGTGTGCAAGGTATTCAGAGATGAGTGGCGAGTGGCGTATGGATTCGGATGAGCCCTCAAGCACGCGGACTTGTGCACGCCTGTACAAGATGGCATGATGTCATTGGCGCCTTCCGCATTGTTGGATTCGTCACTTGTTTCCGCATCGCGTGGAATATACAATCTCATATAGCACAGAGCCATTCTAGGATCTAATTGCTATGTTACACAGCAGACGTGCCCGAGCTCTCTAACCAAAGGCTCGAGCCAGCAACATCCACCAATCACCGTTTTCCAACTTTTTCGGGCCAAGCCGGGTGCTGTCGGAGTTGATTCTGAGTCTGAATAGGAAATTCCTCTCACCAGGCCGAGTTCTTTCGCATATCCCACAGCTTTTCTCCGTAGTTAGTTGTTGTCGTTGTTGCCATCCTACACGATGCTCACCTCTCGTGGCGCTACTCGTCTTTCCCGCAGAGCGGTGAACAGTGCAAAGCGAACTAACGCTCTCTTTTCCACCTCGGCTTCTCCAATCCTTGCGAGGGCTGGCCTTTCCACCTCTGCTGGCACCCAATCCAGTCCACGCCCTGCCCGCTTTGCATCATCTACTCCTGGTATGTTCAATTCTCGACCAGTTTATGATATATTACTACACTATCCTATTTCTCGCC
>Ga0307512_10002504_pt1 | contig 23039 bp, 23 predicted proteins | sample 14_EM_MG_FD_200267 | JGI IMG/M metagenome (GOLD analysis project Ga0307512, IMG submission 200267) | Populus trichocarpa ectomycorrhiza microbial communities from riparian zone in the Pacific Northwest, United States - 14_EM | ecosystem: Host-associated > Plants > Roots > Unclassified | place...
CTCGTTCTCTTGTATAGCAAGCAATAGTCCGACTTTGAAACATATTCTGATCTTTGTCTCTCGATACGCACTTCGAGTTTAGTCCTGCAATATCCACATCACCTGCGTCCGATCCCGCCCGTTACACTCTCCATGCCATGATCACGAGTTGACACCGAGTACAAGAATACACCGAGTACAGCATACACCGAGTACAGCATCCACTGCAGATTGTTTGTCTTCCCTTCATTCTCATGATTACGAGTTGACCCCTGAATGTAGATTCAGCTTCCGGTGTGCCTCCCTACATGATAGACCGCCATCAGCCAGCTCTCCATGAGAGCTCAAAGGTAAAGTCACCTTGTCACATTCTCACGGTTGCGAGTTAACTAACTGATGAATAGAGTCTCAGCACCCGGCGCGCCGTCCATCGACCGCCTCTGAGTACTGGTCCAAACTTGCTCGATTACGGCTTCCAAGTTCGCACGATCACTGCCCCAAGTGCATCTCCTAACTCGCTCAATCACGGCCTCCAAGTGCATCTCCACACTTGCTCGATCACAGCCTCCAAGTGTATCTCTAAACTTGCACGATTAAGGCTTCCAAGTGCATCTCCAATCTCGCTCGATCATGGCCTCCAAGTGTATCTGGAAATACGCTTGGTGACCGCCTCCAAGTGCATCTCCAAACTCGCTTGATTGCGGCCTCGGAGTGTATCTCTGAGTTGAGTCGATTGTGATTTCCAGGCACACCTCGAATTGCTCTCAAGCACCGCCTGCAGCCAGTCCAGATATACCGTGTGCAGATGGGTAGCTATATAGATACATAGATGAGAATACAAACTGAATACATGAGTTTTAATAATCATTGAACGATAAGGAGTAGCTATGATTTCCAGGCGCACCAGCAGCGTTCCCAAAGATGTTTTTCCCAGACTGCTCTACTGTGATTTGAGGTGCTCCCAGACCTGTCACCGGCCCTCCTAGACTTGTCGCCGGCGCTCCCAGACTTGTCGCCGGTGCTCGCTGGCTTGTCACCAGCGCTCCCTGGCTTCTCGCCGGCGCTCCCAGGTTCTCCCCGTCTTGTCGTCGGCGCTCCCAGGCTTGTCGCCGGCACTCCCAGATGCTCCCAGGTCCTCCCAACGTTCTCTCCTGTGCTCCGAGGTGTTCCCAAACCTCTCACAATCACTCCCATGGTCCTTCTGTACCAGTCATCAGAGATCCCAGTTACTCTGAAGGCCAGCAGGAATGCCCTCCTACGGTCTGAGACTCTTCTGAAATTGACGCATCTAAGTTTGCACTCCACATCCTCTAAGACACTCCTGGAGGCTTCCAGTGACTGAAATACATTTTGCTGATGTGTTTCGACATATTCCCTGTATCGTGAGCGACCTCCCGAAGCCCGACCTCCTCCATACAATCCAGATCGGCATGCTTGACCACCTCCAGAAGTGGATTTTTCACTTTATGAAGACGCACAAACACCTCGACAAGTACAATGCAATATGGGTATCCGTGCCTGCTTACCATGACCTCACACCAAAAACTAAGTCATATGAGGAAGTTTCTCAATGGAAAGGGAAGGAGATGAAGGAAATGAGCCAGTACCTGCTTGTAGTTGTAACCCAGTCTCTACGAGGAGGAAGCCCCGCTCAGCATCCCATATTCAATCGCGCAATTGAGTGCACAGGGGCATTGTTAGAATTCTATATCTATGTTCGATATATATCTCACGATGATGCAACATTGAGCTACATGGAAGATGCCTTGCGTCATTTTCACACCTTCAAAGATGATTTCTTACTCAGGCGAGCTGGTAAAAAGGTGCAGGCCAAAGCCAATGCCCTGAGAACGGAACTCGTGAAGAAGCAAAAGGTAGACGAGGAAACAAATGCTGAAACTTGGACATCGTCCAAGAAGCGGCGCGAAATGAACGCCTGGCAGGATTATATCAGCCACGAGATAGATGATTCCAAGGAGTTAGATGCTGACTTCAACTTTCCGAAGATCCACTTGATGGGTCACTGGGTCGAACAGATTCGTCGATACAGAGCCTTGCAACAGTATTCTGCCGAGAGGCATGAATCAGCACATAAAACGAACCTCAACGACAGTTGGAACGCCTCCAATCAAAATCTCAACTACCTGCCGCAAGTAATCACCTTTCAGTGTCACATTCTCAGCTTCAAAATCAGAGAGCTCAATCTCCAAGCCCTCGCTCAGCATCGAGAGAACAGCGCAGCCACGTGCAAAGTCGTCCCTTCCGGTGCTGATCTGGCTGCCACCCAGAGCTCCCAGTGATATGCGAAGCCTGAATTCATGGGACCCCAAAACCGCTGTGATGGAAAGCATCCTGACTCTATGATCAAAGACTTCAGAGCATTACTCGACAATACGCAAGACGCAATGCGCCACATGACAATATACAACAGCACATGGGAGTTTATCAAGCATAAGAGTTGTAACAAGACATATATATCGGATGAATAACTGCATCCAATGGAGCTCTGTATATACCGTGGTATTAAGGTTAAAGTTGAGGGTTTAGAAGGTGAACGCATATCTCGGATTTGTCGATGCACAGGAAGCCAGAGCTGGCGCCGAGGGGACTGACGGAACGACAGGGTGTGGAAAAAGCAACGCCCAGGGAGGTGTTATGGTGCGCTGAATGGTCGTCTCCCGTGGCAACTGCAACTACTATTCAAAATCAAGCTCCCGAATGAGGATGGAGCTTTCATTGAGTACTGGTTAGCCCTGGCGCTCACCACAATACCTTAAACCTTGGGTAACTTGGATCCCGTCTCGCAATTTGTACCAGTGAGGAAAGCACCAGTAGCTGTTGCTTTGCAAGTTTTCGGCGTGGGTAACATCATCGGCTGCGCACACGTAATTCCAGAGATAGCTACTAGTAGTAAGACAGGAGATGGACAGAAAGAGCGATGGATTGTCAATAGCTGCATAGATCTGGCGACTTGGAATGATATGTATAATTAGTAAAGAGAGAATTGCATTTTGTGCGCAGGTAGAAGGAATGCGAGGCGTGGTTTTCACAGCATCACCCATCACATTGCAATCCCAATGCAAGCGCGTACCCAATAAACCCATTCCGACGTATGGTCACAGTTGGCCACAACGCCAGAGTGTTTGTTTAAAATTGGAGGCTGACAGAATGAGAAGAGACGGTGAAACCACAATGACAGGGCGATATGCAACACGACGCGTCGTATTGGCACCGGGCGCGGAGTAAGCTGCCACCGGGATGTCTCTGATGGCCCTGATGGACCGCGGCCACTCTGACGGAGCCATTCCACCTGGACGGAAATGTTTTTTGCTGATGTGGCTTTTTGAGAGTCAATGAACTCATTTTGACGACCAGGTGTTAGCGTAATCAATTCAGCAAGCATTCTCTGCTATATGAAGGTCTGTTTCAGCACTTTCAACATATCTTGAAATATGTACTTTGTCAATTATCTTTGTTAAATCTGGTTTCATGGCTGACACCTTATTGTTTCTAGCATTGCCCTGTTTTCGAAGCCTTCGACTCTTCCCAATGTCTACGCTTTCATTCTCTCCTTATAGCTGATCGCGCTCATGGGCTTCCCAAGACTTGGTGCGGCCTTTGACACCGAGACTGCTCATGAATGCACCTAAAGCCAGCTGTATGACGTGCGCCATGCAAGGTATCTGGTTCCTCAATGCAGGCCACTCGATTCCAGAGGCCTCAAGTGTTGATTGCAGCTCGCGTGTCATCGAGTAATTCGAGGAGGCATTATCAGTTGTAATTCCAAGCAAACGGCCGTCGGTAAGCTCAAAACGATCAAGAACGTCCTTCCAATGTATGGCTATCCTTGCTCCAGTATGTTGGCCCTTGACATATCATCCTTAATTAGCTTTCGAAACGTGAAAAGAACAGGCGATCAACATCATCGAACGCCAGTTGAACTCCACGTAATGCCCAATTTCGATCCATATAGGAAGCAATGACCGACGTTATGGCTAGTTTGTTCCTTGATGTCCATCCGTCCAAAGCTGAACTAACTTCATTTCATGATGGCAATTGCTTCTTAATTGCATCCATGGTCAGTGCATATTCCCTCCGGCAAATGTTGCGGAGGGTCATAGCAGATGGCAGCACTAGGTCATCGCGTAACGCCTTATATGACCGTGGTAGCTTTAGATTTGATTTAGTGTTCCATGGAACATGAGCCGAAACAAATCCTAACATCAGGTAGAGATTCCATGTGTCCTGGTGAAATTCGGAAGTTTCAAAGTCCTTCACTGCCAGTTTAGTACGTTTTGTTTGTCATTTCTGTCACTATGGATTAACCTGGATGTCAAATCTGATCTTCCTCTGCAAAGTTAATATTGTGATTCCTTGACTTCCTTGCCTCTTCAGGATGGCCAAAGCTGTTTCATCGACCGTCGAACTAGTCAATTCAGTAACCTCCGACTCTGTTAATTTGTTTATCTTTGCGATGTGAGCTTTTGCCAGCAAGTGTTTCCCCATTGAGCTAGTCCCATGTTCTGATGGATGGCGAAGAACTTGATGACAAACAATACATATGATACCAGGGCTGCCGGTCTCCTCAATTCCACAGTGTAAATAGAATCACCACAAAGGCGCATGTCTAGAATCATTCCAAGCAATAGGCTGCTTCAAGTCTACATTCATTGAAGCCCAACAAGTATCGAAGATAATTTGTAAAGTACGGTCGCTCAAATCACGAATAAAGACACGTTCATCTTTGGAAGAGATCATAACCTTGTGCAATATGGTGTACAAAGATTTTGAATCCGACATGGCTGTGGGAATTAGAAAGCTAGGTAATCGGACTCGAAAGACTGCGGAAAGTAACGACAGCAAAGCAGACTCCTGGTTCTTAAATATTGACTATACTGTTACAAGTAAAAAAATCTGATCTGTAAGACATTGCATGCATGTTTGTGAAGGTGTATACAAGGTTAGATTGCAAAGACTGACTGCGTGAAACTCGATTTAGGAACAGCACAATGCAGTTCATTGCTGTGTAGCGTTCTGAGCCTCCACAAAAACTGTTGACCCTCTGCGGGCGCTCAATTGTAGGAGGTGGACCCGATATCATCACTAGCATTTTTGCCGATGAAGGCTGCCGATGGGTTCATTGTGGGTTACTTATGTTCGATTGCCGTTAGATTATCCAAAAAGTGAGATCAATAATTGTTGTTGCTCTGTTGACGCTCAATTTGGGACATGGTACCGATCTTGTCGTAACCGTTTTTGCCCAGAAAGGCGGCCGATAGTTCGATTATGGATCAAAGTAGTCTCACAGCCCCTTGATATCCCAATATGGAAGGCCTGAAATTGTTGACACTCCGCTGATGCTCAGTTTTAAGGCATAGTGATGAAGTCGTCAAAAGCATTTTTGCCTAGAAAGGCGGCTGATAGTTCGATCATGGATCACAGCAGTCTCATAGCCTCTTGATATTCTGAGATGCAAGGCCTAACATTGTTGACGCTCTGTTGACGCTCATTTTCAGGGCATAGTGACGAAGTCGTCAAAAGCATTTTTGCCTAGAAATGTGGCCGATAGTTCGATTATGGCTTAATGTCGCCCCACAGCCTTTGCATTTTCCAACATGCAAGGCCAGAAGTTGTTGACACTCCATTGACGCTCATTTTTAGGACAAAGTAGCGATAATGTCACAATCATTTTTGACTAGAAAGGCGGGCTATAGTTCCATTATGAATGAATGTTGCAGCGAAACCATCTGGATTTTCCATGATGCAATGCCAAAAATCGTTGACGCTCCATTGACGCTCACCTTTGAGCTCACCTTAGAGACATACTAACAGTCATTGGGTGCTCAACAATTGTACATAAAATCCATACAGTCTTTTTTGGCAGCCAGTATACAATGTCTATGTATTATCATTTGAATCCAAAATCTTCGAGACATCTCAGTTTCTGAGCCACCACTATACACATTATTTGCATGATGAATGACATAGGTCCATCGCATTTCAGCACTTTCGGCCAGCAATTTACCACATAAACATCCATTCACTAGTTTAAGATATTTATAGCGCCACATCCTGACCATTCCTTATCCAGCTCATTCTCCTTGATTTCCATAATGTACCATATACAATTTTCAACATTTCGACCATGTGCAGGAGGTCTGAGCGGAGAGTTATGTAGTTGGCTGCATGGATTAATGCAGACTGACAGCTGTCATTCATCCGGGTTTCGGATGTGTTTTGGCTGCTCCTTCTATGAGTCATATGACATCATTGACTTAAACTTTGTTAGTAAATTTCGTCTCAAATTTAGGTTTTGTTTTATCATTTAACCATAACAGGCAACGCCATATACAGTTCATTGTTCGTCAATCTACTTGATTTGGTGTCTAGACCATTTGTATGGCCCGTACGACCCTTGCACACACACTGACGAATAATCCTGTCTCACAATTTGGTCACTGAAATCCAGAAAAAGCTGACACTTAACAAAGTAGGTACAAATTGCTTTTACTTGAGATACATCGTCAGAAATTCCTATTTGGCAATCTATTCGTGTGGTGACGCAAGAGCCGTAACCATGTCTTCATTCGAATCCGATTTCTATATCGTAAACAGCTAGCGACGCTATATGCTGGGATAAAAGCTCATAGGTTGAACTGGCGTCGCAATCTCCATCTGTGATGAATCGGGCACCGCGTCAGTCATGAGAGCTACTATGTGATTGTCTGCCTGAGGTTTCTCCGAACCAAGCCTCATTTGACTACTTCCCTGTAGAGAGGTCACTTGCGGCATTTGTGATTGTCCGGGGACGATATCAAGAACCTGCATCAGCTCTCCAGATGTTGTCGGTGATGGTGTGGCTGCTGTTGTGTCTGTTTGGGGCTTCACAACTGCCGGAACCTTCAGTTCAGTCGTCCCGTCATTCATATCTCTCTCACACAAGTAGTTGGCTGTGTCCCACCATGTTATGCCATTCGTGTTACAGGCATACTTCCGGGATCATTCAGGATCACTCGATCATCCAAATATGGATTCTCACTCCGAAATCATGAATTATCACTCGGATTTCCTTATTGGATCAACCTTCCGGATTTGTTCTCCTATGGGTAATATCTCCATTACCCTATCTTCGTATCAATAAGATCAACGACAGCTATGATGGTGAGCGCAAATAAGATATGCATTATCTTTAACTTGGTATTGGTCGTAAGATCTCTATTGCCAATGGTCATTCCTTATTGGCAGGAAACCTTATTCCTAGTCGCCGAACAAACGACTATTCTCTCATGTTCAATGGTTCATTCCTGGTGAGATGAGATGTCATCAATGTCAGAACACTATCGCATCTCAAGATATGCAGAGTCATATGGGAGATAAGTCGATAACCAATAATCGATATATCGGAGCCCAGTCGACCAAATGGACTTATACAAATCAACCCTCAGTTCGACCACGCTTTCTTGATCTGGGCAAATGGGACGTTGGATTCATACGTCCGGAGTGGCACGGGATACTCTCCGTTCAATGTATCGTAAATTAACTCAGTTGCAGAATAGTGTATATTTGGCTCCAGTAAAGCGTAGTCAAATTAAGCGTTCTGTCGTTTGCCGCAATCATTAAACCGTTACATACCCGGTGGGTATATGACAGGGCACTCTCACTGGCTCTTGGTGACAGAAACCTATTCGTTGATAATTGGCTTCAGATAAGCTCTTATTCATATGAGGTATCGCCAATAGCAATAGTGTCGCAATATGAGCTCATGATCTTGATGACGTAGCTAATGCTCATGGCAGTCAGAACTCGACCATCAATGGTAGAGAGCAAGGATGATAAGGCAGTTACGTATGTGAACTCCGAAACGGGCTTTGGCAGTCTTAGGATTGTTAAGGATGTGGATCGTCTGATATATATCAGCGATGCCGACATGGAGGAAGGACATCGATGACTTACTATCGAACATACAATCTACATTGAGATTTATCTACAGATACCTATTGACCTTCTCCACCTGGAGGTTAAGCCTTAACTTTATTCCTGTGTGTTATGTATTAGTTCTGTATAGAAGTCAACGAGGATACTTCTCTTCTGAAGTCCAGAGTTGTACGTTCATCTTCAGTTCTATATCAGGGATAAACCTATCACTCTTCATACTTGGTTATTCTTAGTACCTTCGTTGAAGCCAGTCATTGATCGGGAAGAGAGCAAGACGATACTTTGGAGTCTGAAGGAAGTCCAAGGATCAGCCCAATAGCGTGGTGATTCAGAGGATACTTTTGCTAGGATACTCTTGAGTCGGCACTACTCCTTCTGCTGAGGTGAAACAACTTTGCTGGTTCTTATAGACAAGTCGATACTTGGAGGCATTGTATTCCTGGACAGTCGGTCCTCGAGTATAAGTGCCGGATGCTGGGACGATACTCTTGCATCGATTAGAAGTCCGAGAGTCATCATGATTGTGTGGTGGTTCAGAGGTTACTTCCTTCAGGCTCTCCTGGAGTTGTGTACATCAGCATACTGATATCTTAAAGACAATACTCGTTAGTCGATACTATCCATTGGGAACAGAGAACCAATCAGTTACCTTGTGTTCCTGGGGTGTTAATCCTTATACGCATCCTGAGTGAAGCCTTATTCATCTTCTTCATTATCAGTCCGGAACTCATTAGGGGCTTTTATTGATTAGGACTTAGGGTGAATCTCCCGATGTTGCACTATAAAGTAAACACTATACCTTCGCACGAGACGTTATTTGTGAGTTACTAGTTCGCTATTCTCAACCATAGCCTCGTCATGGCTCCTACATCGAAATGTTTGCGATCTATCAATGTGACAGAGCATGGTGGGTATCACACATCATTATTCGAACCCGAACCATTCCATTCCTTCTACTCCCTTGAAGAACTATTTCCATACGAAGATTACCTTTACATTGATTACGATGCCTTTGGAGATCTCATTCGGGATAGTCCGAATGCAGTCTCCCTGTCATCAGTATTATTGGGATAGTGCGACGGATGGGACAATGCTGGAGGTCAATGACCCAGTATTCAAGGTATGGTGGATCAAGTACCCCGGCTTCGATGATTGCTGTGGGGAATGTCCAGGCTGTTGGGCCCTCGAATATGATGACGATACAGAATCACCAAAGGATCCATCGTCAGGATCATTTGGCTGGTTCACTTTTACTATCTTTTCCATTGTCTACAATTATATCGTTATGTCGTTGGGTCAATGGTAAACTCATTCGTCACTGGTTGTGAGACAGACGTTCGATGACTCCCAAGTTACCACAGAGTCATACACTATATTGCTCCAGTCTCCAATATCGGAAAATTCAGTATCGCCGTCAAAGGAGATTCGGGAAACAAAGTGATATTCCTTACTATTGTTTACTGATCATTGTGTTTTAGAACATACCCCTGACAGACAACCATACGATGACTATTACCTGAATGGGTTGTGAAGCCTACATCGATAATGACCTCGCGGAGGACCCATGGTGTCAATCTTGCATCGATTCCTATTCAGATATTACGGAGGAAGATACCGATGACGATTACCTTACAGCAGATCACGAAGAAGTTTGGTTCCTGGCTTATGAGGAGTCGGACCTTTCGATATGTGTTACACCTTCATGGGACATTCCTACGTTTGAACATTTCGTTGCTCTTTCGTTTATGTGGAGTTTCTTTGATAGACACTTTTTCAAGTCTATATCCGTGGAACAGGATGAAGAATATGCTGAGCTTATGCGTGACTGGTGAATGGTTACTTAAGTAATGGTCCAGAAAGTTCCGATAGCGAGAACTAGTGCTGGAAGGTTGTGATGCTTTGTTTTCCTAGTATGCCTTACGAATTTCCTTTGATCATTTAGGAATTCTGATTTTACTGTTTTTTGATTATTACGAATTCAATTTATTGTTTGCTGTTGAGCCTACTATATTGTGATTCTACTATGATGGTCATAGCAATCGAATCTTTCAACAATCCCGTTAGGCATCGCATACCTTATTATGCTATGGCTCTGGATGTACATTACGCATCATTGCCTACCTTTGCGTTATGGTCTGGCTTGATACCTTGAAGCTATGTATGCTTATGGGATTCTTGAGAATGTTGTTTACAAGGTGAAAGCTGTTGTGGGGTATGCTTTGACAGTTATTGGAATACTCTCTGATGTATTCATGGATAAGCAATATGGCTCTATCAGTCACCCCAGGAAATGTCATTTCACACATCAGGAGTTATATCATGGAGACAGTCCTTCGATTCAGAGCGGTGGTTCACTGCGACGTCTGGGAGTCATTGATCGCCCATGATCACTCCAATGACAGTGAATACTTTGCACTTATGCAAAAGGCACGACAGCAAAGAATGTTCCCACTTGTACATCTTGTGTCAAGATAAGACTGGGAAGGCATGCTACCATGTTAGCTTATTTACACCTGATATGCAGCATTCCGTTAATCCATTGCCTTTATGCTCGGATAGACATCATTACGGTTGATGATCCTTGGAGAGAAAATTAACCAGGTACATTAATTTTATGAAATTACAGTAGTACACCTGTACGGTATCTACTTGTACATCTCTTGTATAGAGATCGAGGTTGCAGTTGCAATCGCGTTACATGATGAGTTCATGAGGCCCGCCTCACGGATCATGTTGATACTCACATAGCGAGATTCATTCTCATCATTGTACAGTCACCGTGAGGTATGACTAACAATGTTATCAACCAAGCGCCATACCATATGGTTTTGATATTCAATGATCATAGAACGTAAATGCTGAGGCATACGGATAGGAATGCAGAAGGGCTCGTCGCAGCCATGAATGATATTCGAAACTTCTCTTCCATAATGATCATGAATACGCTCATGTTGAAATGGTACCGGACCTGTTGGGTAGGAATACTATATTGTTGAGGATGACCATGTGATGAATGGCACGTTGTGTCATGAGATCCAAGCGGTTATGCCTTTCAGTATTGCGATATCACTGCTATGTCAAGATGTGATATTGATGCATGGAAGTTGCTAGTCAATCTTGAAGGCATAGATATTGGATGGTAGCCCCATCTATTAGCAGCTGAAGAAATCTTACTACGGAACATTGCTAGCAACAATGGCTCTGTTGGTATTATAAACGGTCTGGCTATTTGATTTAACTATCATGCCCTTACGACCAAGGCATGATATGCCTCATAATTAAGAATTCCTATATTCTTTATTATCAAAAAGGGGATATCGCGCTTGTCTCCATCCCATGCAACAGGGCTTATTCAGTGTTCATTAGAAATCGCCCATGATGGTCGCCTTCAGGCTATCATGTTAATCAGTTTGCATATAGGAGGAGACTTGTTCACAATAAACCATGCAACCATTAATTTTACCGTGTTACCATTAATTACGCCATAGCATTACGGCATGATTGTTATATAATCAGCTGTTAAGCTTATCAAAGCAATCGGCTTATTAGAATACAACAATGGGAACTGATACGTTGTCTCAGTACCAAACAGTCATATCTTTAGTGTCGAAATTAGAAAACATCAGTACTATATGTTAGCATAACCCAATTAGATGTGTCAATCTATCGGGTCTATTATGACATAGTTGGCGTCCACTATTACGTGATGATAGGGGAATGTTATGCCACATTGTCAGAGTCGTTATATGACAAGTATGATTATACTGATGGAATTTTAATAACTATCATTTACTATTAAAAAGTGCATTGCACATAAATGGTATATTTGATGGCGTTCGGAGCCCGCCTACTGAGGGGGGAGGTAGCCTTGGTTGGTTCCAAATTATTACATTATGTAAACATCTTAATACCCAAAATCTCGAAAACAATTCTCTACAGTTGAGTCTAGTAGTGTTCTGATTGTGAGAAGTACAAATGGCCGACAGAGACAATGAGAGATTAGTCAAGTAGTGTCCCGATAGTGGGAAGCATGAATGACAAATGGGGTTGATTAGATAAGACTCTTCTGACGTTGAGATTAAGTAGTGTCCTGGTGGTGGGAACATGAACAACCAACAGGAACAATACTCAGATTACAAGTATCAGAGGACTAAGATGAAAGATCTGCTGTCCGTGTGGTTACCAAGGAAATGCAATTGTCTACTATACACTCGTGTATATGCGATAAAATACTGCTTGACATGTTACTCAACACAGATATTATATTCAGAGATAAGAATCCTTTTAGGTAGAGACAAGGCAATATATTCTGGTTGTCGAGATCTTATTAGCATGATTCTATGAACATCACTTTGGAAGTGGCTAGTCGTTAAGCCAGATAGATGATTCAACTTCTCCATGTCAAAGTGGATTAAGAAAAATGTCCAAGTACTGTTGCAAGAATAGAGCAGCACGTTGCGTTCATTGTCCACACTGAAAGATACGTAAACCAAATGTTGGATGGAATATCCAGGAGTTTTGAGTCGGCATTGGAGAATCTGAAGGATGTCCAGGAAGCCAGCCCGATAGCGAGGTGGTTTACAGGATACTGCTGTTAGGATAGTCGTCCATCGACTCATTTGTATGAGGTGGTTGTTGACTACTACACAAAAGATGAGCTAGTTAATAGATGCTGATGTGTCAAGGAACAATGGATAGAGTGCATTCTATGATTTAACAACGAAAGCAATCGAAACTTTGAAGCTTCAATGTGTACGCTTTGGATACATAGATCATTCTCCGGAGTCAGGCCTTAGCGACCAATGTCAAGGAAGAAATGATAATCGTGCAGCCAAAGCATTAATAGGATATGAGAATCCGAAAAATGCATTTCGACGCCCAATAATCATAACTAGTCACTGCGTATGGGCTAGATTGGCTGAAGTACTCAGGGAATGAAAGGAATGCTGGGTGTGTTATACTTATTGATCATCGTATGATACGATATTATTACGACTTCTTGTCTAAAGCAAGCAACTATTGTAGCATGCAGCAAGGCATCTCCATTGAAGATATTTAGTACGAGACTATAAGTGACTTGTTGCTTTGCTTAAGATGCTAAAGACAGAACAAGGAACAATGCCCTATTTGTTATATGACAAGTATCGGGATGTTCAGAAGTTTGCCAAAGACACAGCAAGATAATTGCGGAAGGCATTACACCTTCCCATTTACATGTCAAGGGAAACAATTACTTTGGAGAATCCTTTGATATAGGTTCAACAGGGGATTCCTATGATCTGACGATTCTACATCGGTAATCTTGAGATGATACCCAATACTTGCAGAAAGAGGAATAAATTGCTTTAGGAGCAAGGAATGCAGGAAGACATGCATAATGCATAACTGCAAGTTCTTTTTCATACTGCAAAATAATGTTCTGCTAGCAAGAACTACACCCCGACGATTGGTGTTAAAAGCTTTTACCTTTTTACCTTGGCAGTCAAGTACCAAGGGTTTTTAATGGCAAGTGATTACACTTGTTGCGTTATGGGTAGGATAGTTTGGGGGCTAGAGGTTCTTTCCGTATGGCTTGGGGACAAGCCTGGTGAGGAGGGAGGTAGTGTAATGCCTTTGGTGTTACAGGCATACTTCCGGAATCATTCAGGTTCACTCAATAATCCAAATACGGATACTCAATCTGAAATCATGAATCATCACTCGGATTTCCTAATTGGATCAACCTTCTGGATTTGTTCTCCTATTGGTAATATCTCCAATACCGTACATTTGTATCAATAAGATCAATGACAGCGATGAAGCCGAGCGCAAATAAGATATGCATTATCTTTAACTCGGTATTGGTCATATAATCTCTAATGTGAATGGTCATTCCTTATCGGCAGGAAACCTTATTCCTAGTCGCCGAACAAATGACTATTCTCTCATGTCCAATGGTTCATTCCTGGTGAGATGAGATGTCATCAATGTCAGAACACTATCGCATCTCAAGATATGCAGAGTCATATGGAAGATAAGTTGATTACCAATAATCAATATATCGGAGCCCAGTCGACCAAATGGACTTATACGAATCAACCCTCAGTTCGACCAGACTATCTTGGTCTGGGCAAATGGGACGTTGGATCCATGTGTCCGGAGTAGCGCGGGATACTCTCCGTTCAATATATGGCAAATTCACTCAGTTGCACAATACTGTATATTTGACTCCAGGAAAGCGTAGTCAAATTAAGGGTTCTGTCGTTTGCCGCAATCATTAAACCGTTACGTACCCGGTGGGTATATGAGAGGGCACTCTCACTGGCTCATGGTGACAGAAACCTATTCGTTGATAATTGGCATCAGATAAGCTCGTATCCATACGAGGTATCGCCAATAGCAATAGTGTCGCAATACAAGCTCATTATCTTGATGATGTAGTTACTACTCCTGGGAGTCAGAACTCAACCATCAATTGTAGAAGGCAAGGATGATGAGGCAGTTATGTGTCTGAACTCCGAAACGGGCTTTGGCAGTTTTAGGATTGTTCAGGGTGTGGATCGTCTGATATATATCAGCGATGCCGACATGGAGGAAGGACATCGAGGACTTACTATCGAACATTCAATCTACATTGAGATTCATCTACGGATACCTCTTGACCTTGTAGACCTGGAGGTTGAGCCATAACTGTATTCCTGTGTATTATCCATTAGTTCTGTATCGAAGTCAACAAGGATACTTCTCTTCTGAAGTCCAGAGTTGTATGTTCATCTTCAGTTCTATATCACAGATAAACCTATCACTCTTTATACTTGGTTATTTTTAGTACCTTTGTTAAGGCAAGTCGTTGATCAGGAAGAGAGCAAGACGATACTTTGGAGTCTGAAAGAAATGCAAGGATCAGCCCGATAGCATGGTGATTCAGAGGATACTTTTGCTAGGATACTCTTGAGTCGGCACTACTCCTTCTGCTGAGGTGAAACTAGTTTGCTGTTTCTTATAGACAAGTCGATACTTGGAGTCGTCGTATTCCTGGAAAGTCGGTCCTCGAGTATAAGTGCCGGTTGCTGGGATGATACTCTTGCGTCCGTTAGAAGTCCGAGAGTCATCATGATAGTGTGGTGGTTCAGAGGATACTTCTTTCAGGCTCTCCTGGAGTCGCGTACATCAGCATACTGATATCTTACAGACGATACGCTTTAGTCGATACTATCCATTGGGAACAGAGAACCGAACCGTCACCTTGTGTTCCTCGGGTGTTAATCCTAATACGCATCCTGAGTGAGGCCATATTCATCTTCTTCATTATCAGTCCGGAACTCATTAGGGGCTTTTATTGATCAAGACTTAGGGTGAATGTCGCGGTGTTACACCCCATCCCGGTTGCGTCAGTTCGTCAAGCCTCATCTGCCTCTGGCGAATGCTCTCCATGCGGTGCTGTACCATTTTGGAGATTGTGCCCATCACCCAGCCAGGTTCATCATCTTCGCTCAGCTTGCCAAGCTCTGTATTTTCTTTGTCATCATCCTCATCTTCCCCATCCTCCTCATCTTCGGAACATGCAAGATAGCTCAGACTGTCTCCGATAGCATTCAACATCTCCTCCAATGTGGTTTCAGGCTTTGTGGTTGTCAATCGTGCCTATTCAACATTCCTCATATGTTCCTGCTCTTGCATAATCGCTGTCTCTGCATCTTGAACTTGCTTTCTTGCCACTGTGGTCTCTCTATCAACATAATCCTTGATCCATTTCTCTTTCTTTTCGTTGCTTAAAATGTGCGTTTCCCTTTGTTTCTCCACAGAAAGCTTCTTTTTAGATCGTAAGCTGCGCCATGCTCCCAACGCTCGGACCCTTTCTGCCTCCAAGCCACTGTTGCCTTCATTTGCTTGATGACATCGTCGTGCGGATTTCTTCGTTGATTTGCAGTATTTGCCCTCCGGAAGTGGCAAAAGGTTCTTTTTCGGAGCATTGACCATTGTATCTTGTGTTGACCTTGTTGTTGGGCGAGATGTTGGATGTTGCAAGATATGGACCACTGTGGCAAGCTGCGTCTTTTATGTCAAGGTTGGTAGGTTTCATCAATTACACCAAAGCAAAATTGGCATTTTGACTGTCACTTCATTGGGAATAGTCATGCTAACCGTATTTTAAGACTTGATGGTTAGCGTGTGATTCATGTAAGATCCTGGCGATGTCTTGAGACAAACATCACCAGACGTTCTTTCCATCGAAGAATGTCCTCTTGTTATCTATCAAAAATGCGATATCAGCTGTCGTTCACCACGATGTATCCCTGCAAACAATCAAACAACATCGGACCAACTTACTGCAAATCCCGGGACTGTTGTTATCACCTGCAGCTATACGCAGTGCAGCTATGCGCAGCCAGATTCAGGTTGAATTGAAGGTGCAAGTTGGCTGTCACTCATTCCATTTTGACTTGTAGCTAACTTTATAATCTTCAGGACTTCCCACTTCTTTTCATGATCATCTTCCTCACCATTCCACAACAGCAAGTCATGGCTACAGAAATACTGAAACCAGGTGCGATTGAAGCCGAATCGAGCCGAACGACAGGCGCATCACACAATGTGCCACCCCGTGAGACACAGCAGCAATGCAGAGACCAGTTAGTTCACCGCAATGCTACAATTGTAGCCACCGAAAATATGACCCAGGCCGCACATTTACAAATAGTACGTACAACCGGCAGCAGCAAGAATATGAAGCAGCATGCAATCAGATGTGAGTCAATCCATATCGATGTAGAGGACGGTCAACTAACAGTATAACGCACAGCTGGGGTACGTAGTGAGCTATGTCACCAATTCATCGCTGCCTGTCACGAGAAACCTCCATGGTTGACCAAGTCATTTGTCTGCACATTCCGTGAAATTGAACATCACGATGTCGTCGGTTCTTTGATTTTCACAGACGCATTTGGTGATAAATGTCCCCAAGAATGGACAAAACAGGCTGTAAAGACCTTAGAGGAGGCTGCGGAGTCATATATGGTTGAGGTCACAGCTGAATCCCACTCTAGAAGCAGCAACTAATTTCTTGTAGGTATTCAACATGTCAGCTACTATGGCAAGGCAAGGAGGTCGGGTCCAGCTAGAACAGTCCGATAAGCATCTTGCCTTGAATATGGCCAAAAGGGCTAAAGAAAGGTTTTCGCGCGCTGCAATTGAGAAAACGCAAGAAGTTATCAAGAAACCACGCGCCAAAGTCGGAGAAGAGAAGAAGCGGGGTGGTGTGTTTCCTGGGCATAACAAGGTGAAGGCTGCGATAGAAAGACACCTGGCAAACGTTCGGGAAAATCAAACGGACGGCTGGCTTCCTTGTCAAAATGGCACAGCAAAGAATCCACAGACTCGCTGGAGGCGCATAGGTACGGGTGCATCTGCACCACCACCGGTGCCACCGAGGCCCGGAGCGCCACCTGCGCCACCTGATGACAGTGAGAGAACTCAAAGCTCCGAAACAGAAGGTGTGCCACCCGGATATGTGTATATACATACTCCACTTCGCAGTGCTCGATTTATCAATCTTGATCCATATGCCAATGATTACATGCGCAATAACGATTTCAATCCAGATTTGCTGACTGATGAAGGTCTATCCACAGGTTACTACACAATCAGCTGCGTGGTAATGCAGCTGACAGCCATTGTGTAGACAACAGCAGCCTTTTGAGTGAACATGACAGCAAAGACGAGAGTTGACTGAAGGGAACAGCATTTTTGAGTATTATCATTATCTACAATTAGCAGACACTTTAAAGTATATTTCAAAGGGTATATTTATATGCATCATTAAAGAACAATGTAGTTAGAAAGGAGAATGTACATGAACAGCACAGAATGGCTGTCACAAGACCATTATTGATATAGTATGCCAAAGTGAATGGTTCCATATTGCGGTTACGCCCGTGGCAAAATGAGCATCAACGGAGCGTCAACGATTCAGGGTCCCGTAAGTCGGGTAAGAAAAATGCTATTTCGTAGTGAATACACATAATGGAAGTGATGACACCCTTTATAGGCAAAAGAGAAAGCAACACACTCCCTGCACCATTTTGAAAATGAGCGTCAACAGAGTGTCAACGATTTTTGGTCTTGTTAGTCTGGTAATTATGAAGTAATTTTGTAGTGGTTATACACAACAACAGCATTGACAACCTTTATACGCAAAAAAGAAAGCGAGACGCTCCCTGCCCCATCTTCAAAATGAGCGTCAACGGAGGGTCAACAATTTTTGGTCATGTACGTCAGGTAATAAAAACGTGATTTGGCAGGGAGTACACATAATGGAAGTGTTGCCAGCCTTTATAGGCAAAAAAAAAAGCAACACGCTCCCTGTCCCATCTTGAAAATGACTGTCACCAGAGCGTGAACGATTTTAGGTCTTGTTAGTCTGGTAATTAAGATATAATTTTGTAGTGGTAATACATAACAACGGTATTGACAACGTTTATATGCAAAGAAGAAAGTGAGATGCTCGGTGTCCAATCTTGACAATGAGCGTGAACAGAGCGTCAACAATTTCTGGTCCTGTGAGTCGTGTAATAAAAACAAGATTTGGTAGTGATTACACATAATGGAAGTGTTGCCATCCTTTATAGGCAAAAAAGAAAGCGACACGCTCCCTGCGCCATCATGAAAATGTGCGTCAATGGAGTGACGACGGAGTGTCAACAATCTTGGGCCTTTGATCATGGTTTATCGAAGCGCGCTGTGGCTGTTACAGTCCATATACTCAGTTTTGGCCATTTTGGTAGTCTAAAACGCTCGTGAACACTTAGTTGCACCTTGGTAAATGAAATAAGTTGTTACTGTTCAGGAGGCTATCGCGGGAATATCATTTGCTTATTTGCTCACAAAGGCTGCTAATCACTTGTTTATAGATACATGCAATTAAGCACCACTTAGATTACGCAAGATGCAAGACCATCAATTGTTGACGCTCCATTGATGCTCATTTTCAGGATGGGGCAGGGAGCGTCTCTCCACTTGTTTGCTATATAAAGGTTGTCAATACATCAGGAAATGACAATGCAGTACCAAAGTCAATATTTTGCAATTAACAGTAGGATATCTGAATGTGACCATAAATAGAAAAACCCGAAACGCAGAACCGGGGATTGGACCCAACAGGTCTAGCCAAACCCGGCGAAACCCGCAGGTGGACAGGTACGGGGCTGGGATTGGACTGCCAAGAGGCAGCGGGTCGGGTTTTTGGATGGTTCTGGAACCGGACCGAACTGTTCTTCCGGTCCAAACCCTGGCCACTGGCATGTTACCCTGACCCGTTGCTAACACTACTCCCGGAGAGTATGGCTCGAGGTTTGAGGCGCACTGGAATCGTTCTGGAGACGAGGTCAATACTCCCAATAGCTCCCAAATTTGCACATTTTAATAATTTGATTTTGTAGCATTTTGAAGACAACTATACACTCTTCAGGCTATTCTTGTAATCTGTTCCACAACTTCCGGAGCATTGAGGAGCACTGAGGAAGTAGTCTCGGAGCACCTGAGAGCACATTGCTTTGCATTCAGCCTATCTGGGAGCATCTGGAAGCATCTGGAAGCATCAGTGTGGCTGTTCAGAGTGGCTGAGTTGTTCAGTTACAACTTCCAAACCGTGTTACATTTTGCTGATGCAGGTTGTGATTATGCAGAGTTAGGTGTGAAGTAGGTGTCATGCAATATACAAGAGGAATCCTCAAGCCGAGTCTTCTGAGAAGTGGAAACAATTCATAGCAACTCCCAGTTATCAAATAGTCAAGATCTGTGCACACACTATGTGATGAATTACTTGTATTCACTGATGTTTGAAGGTTTTATATAAATCTAGTTATTGAGATAAACTAAAATTACTCACCATATCATAATGTGAATTGGTGGAGTAGGGGCTGGTTCCTGATTAAATGTCTAATGCAATTGCTGATAAATTTAATTACATATGAGGCATTAATACAATTCCAATAAGTACTATTAGACTAAGTGCTGGCAGCTGTACAGTCAACTGGACTAATGAAATATGAGATACCAAAGTTGAAGTTATGATCTGTTATTTTTTGTATTTGTTATCTCACAGAGTATAACTCTAGGCAAGAGAGAAATCCTTTAAAACCACTCATGCATAAACATGATAACAAAATGGGATGAATGGTTATGTCAACTAGAGAATTGAGGAAATAGAAAAAACCCTCTCCAATAGGTGTTGAACTACACTAGAGATCATAGTGGGAGTATCTGAAGTAGCATCATCCTCCGAACTCGACAATGAAGAAATCACATTGCTTTGGCAATAAGAAGAATCAAGTACTAGCAGCAACCCACTGTCCAAATAATAGCAGCAAAGAACACCTTAAAATATTATTCACCATTTTATTCATCATTTCTTCCAATCTTTCTCTTGTATAAAACTTCAAACTGCTCAATGAAAAACTTATACTCTCCAATAGAATGCCAATAACTCTTGAGCATATTGTTCAACAAAAGGTTTTGAAGTGCATATTCAGTTATATGGTCTCTGTATTGCAAGCTTTATACCTACATTATAAAGAACTTCGAAAGATCACTAACACCTAGTGTATTCTACACAAAACCTTGATCACAGCCATTGAATACACTAGCATCCATGATTTCGAAATGGGTCTGCTCCCATTGGAACTATTTGTGAAGACTGTTGAAGAAGGTGATTTGGATATTGATAGCTACAATTTTTAGTCAGCTCATATTTAAGTTGGCAGGATGTTGAGTCTTGGGAAAGATATAGAAAGAAAAGAACATATGAATAGTCAGCTGTACATAGTCTTAATGAATATTGTACTAAGTTATTGGCATCTAGTATCTCAGTAACATTGCTTCCTATTGGGCTTTATTTTTCTTATATTTTTTAATAAGTGAAATTATTGGTTTTTTTACATCTATTATGGCAGATCAAGGATATTACACAGTGTTACAGGGGTGCTTCCACCTAAGTAACTATACTTATACGTAAGTATCTATAGATACTATAGTAAGTACTAGGTGCACGGCCATAGTTCTTCTCGTAGATCCTATATATATCTCCAAACAAAATGTATTGGCAACTGATATAAATCATATATGCAAATATGAGAAATATGTATAGTCGACTCTAATGCTTCTAGGAAGATGGTGACTAAATTGTATTGTGGTGTAAGACAATACTGACAATATATATAATTACCCTACGTAAAATATACTAGTATTGATAAGTCTTAGGATGTTTCGTATCAGGATTCTCGAGGATTAATTGATATTACAAAGTGTTTTCGTATAATCAATCTCAATAATTGATCAATTTCAGTGATGGTGATATTTCACTTGGTGATAGTGAAATCTCTATCGACATATATCTTCACAACTCTCCTAAGGTTCCTTGATAATACTGGTGTTCAGAATTATCGGCAATATTACGTCTAAGTGTAATCTCCCTCAATGTCCACATCTTTCCAGACTATATCATTGATACTACATCTACACACCCAATATCTTATTCCCAATGTTGAATTGGAGCTTCATCCCTGAGAAGTGCACGGGTATGTGCTCGTTGCCTCGTGCCATGTTTTCCAAATCTCCTTTGTAGCTCCATATCCGATGGATCCTGATATTTGGATATTCGTCCAGACTGAACTGTATTGTTCTTCTTCAGTATGTGGGTTTGATAAGTATGTCCCAAATAGGTAAAGCTTTCCTTCACCACGGAAAGTTGATTAACCTCGGTAGCAATATTTAACTCAGGGATATTTAAGTCTGGGATCAATGATACGGTAAATAAAGATTCAGGTAATGGGGTGACTACGACTTTATTAAGATAATTGGCAGGGAATATCTTACATTGTCGATAATTGGTTAATATCTCAGTAAACTGGATTATACTTGCCAACCACCAAATACACTGTTCTGAAAACAACTGGTCTTCCTTCTTGAAGTGATCCAGTAGTAAAGAGAATGTGCACAGAATTATATTGTATTTGTTATTGAATTTGAAATTGTTCATGGGGTGGGGGAACCACATATAATCCTAATAGATAATACTAATAACACTTCATCAGCAACAACTCTGGTTTCCGTCAGAAACAGCCGGGTGTTCCGGATGGCTCTGACGGCTCTGACGGAACCTTGTACCCTGTGACGGAGAATTACACGCTTCCCGTTGCATAGCATCAGCAAAATGTATTTTAGTCCCTGGAAGCCTCCAGGTGTGTCTGAGAGGATGTGGAGTGTAAACTTAGATGCATCAATTTCAGGAGAGTATCAGACCCTAGGAGGGCATTCCTGCCGGCCTTCAGAGTAACTGGGAGCACCGGCAACAAGCCTGGGAGCCCCGACGACAAGCCTGGGAGCCCCGACGACAAGCCTGGGAGCCCCGACGACAAGCCTGGGAGCCCCGACGACAAGCCTGGGAGCCCCGACGACAAGCCTGGGAGCACCTGGCAGCGCCGGCGAGAAACCTGGTGGCACCGGCGACATGTCTTGGAGCACCTGGCAGCACTGGCTCCAAACCTGGGAGCGCCGGCAACTTGTCTGGGAGCACCTCGAATCACAGTCATGTATTCAATTTGTATTCTCATCTATGTATCTATGTATCTATATAGCTACCCATCTACACACCGTATATCTGGACTGACTGCAGGTGGAGCTTGAGAGCAATTGAAGGTGCGCCTAAAAATGAGGATTGAGTAAACCCAGAAATACACTCTGAGGGCATGATCGAGTAAGTTTAGAGATGCATTTGGAGATCGATACTGAGGAAACTCAGAGATGCACTGGGAGGCCGTGATCGAGTGAGTTTGGAGATGCACTTCGAGGCGGAGGTCGAGTGAACTGAGACATGCACTTTAATGCCGTGATCAAGCGAGTTTGGAGATGCATTTGGAGACCGAGATTGAGCGGACTCAGAGATACACTCCGAGGCCATGTTCGAGTGAGTTTGGAGATGCACTTGTAGCAGGCTACAATCGAGCGAGATTGGAGGAGTACTTGGAGGTGGTCGATCTGGAGGTGGTCGATCTGGAGGTGGTCGATCTGGAGGTGGTCGATCTGGAGGTGGTCGATCTGGAGGTGGTCGATCTGGAGGTGGTCGATCTGGAGGTGGTCGATCTGGAGGT
>Ga0307512_10002505_pt1 | contig 23018 bp, 26 predicted proteins | sample 14_EM_MG_FD_200267 | JGI IMG/M metagenome (GOLD analysis project Ga0307512, IMG submission 200267) | Populus trichocarpa ectomycorrhiza microbial communities from riparian zone in the Pacific Northwest, United States - 14_EM | ecosystem: Host-associated > Plants > Roots > Unclassified | place...
GGTCACGAAGTTCCCGCGTACTTGTGGCGTGGCGTGCGACGGGGTGCGGCGGCGTTGCAAATGTTCACGCAGATCATGTCGGGCGAGCAGCTCTCTGGGACGTGATGTGCAATGTCGAGGGGCGTGTCTAAGGTTGTGAGTTAATCGTCATGGAGACGACAACGGACAAGAAACTCGGACAGTTTGGCTAGAGAATATCTAGGTATCTCTGTACTGATGAGGAAATAACCATGTATTGTGTTGAGGTTTGAGTTCGTCGAGAGCAAAGTGGTAAGAAGGTACAATGAGGGCAGGTTTGATAAGATAAGATAATCAACTTTTGCGGAATTAGTCCAGGGTTTGGTCAGTCGAATTATCGGGCGAAATTTGCGATGACTCCTTCAAGCATGCCAACCCACAGGCCTACAAGGAATAGGTATATAGACAGGCCCACGTAGTATGACTATCCTCGGCTTGACACCCTCCTCGACTCTGATGCGTCCAGCACACTTTGACATCGAGCGCGTCATCCGACCAAACATCCTCGCTCTGCACCCTCATCGATGTGCAAGTGATGACTACTCCTCTGCCATCCTGCTGGACGCGAATTAAAACGCTCCCAGCAACTGGATCTCCCCGTCCGACGACACCTCTCTTGCAACCACCACCGCCACCACCGCATTGCGCTGCAGCTCAACGGGCACCCCTTCCTCATCGATGCAAAGCGCGACCATATCCTCGGCCCCGATCTTCATCCCCACTCAGATCTATCCCATCAAAATATCAGGAGCCGCATCGCAAAACTACGTGGCTTGCCTTCCCCAGACCATGTCTTCCTCGGTGTCGGATGACTCGGATCGCACGAGGTCATCGATCTCCCCATGCGTGTCTCCGCGTCCACCTGGCAGACACGAGAAGATTCTCGTCTCGTATGGAGTATGCGCGCAGGTACACGACGTTGGGATCGTCAAGGTCAACCCTGAGCTCACCGCGGAAGGTGGAGACGGAGGGGAAAGAGGACGGTTCGGCCTCCACATGAGGTATGTCGTATTTTTCTCCACAATTCCTCACTCGTTTCCATGCTGTCTTCGTTCTCCATGGATTTCTTCAAAATCGGCTTGTGTAAAACCAACTGCCATTCTCTGAGCGGAAGGGTTGTTCACGGATGCGGAGGAGCAAAGCGGGTGGCGGAGGAAGAGTTGAGAGGGTCGGGAAGGAGAGAGAGGAAGGGCTGGCCGTGGCCCATGGGGCGCTCGATGAGGTCCCACTGTTTGGGAAGTATGCAAATGTTGCGCGCTGCGACATAACTGAAGACGTGGGATTGGGGAGTGAGCACATCCAGGGACTCTATCACACGCACTACGATTTTCGAATGAGCCGATTCCACCTCAGGTAGTACGTCTGTGTGCCAGCGGCGATCGGGAACCCGTGATGACATGGGCTTTGCTGGTAGAGGATTGCCTTCCCTGTCTTTTGAGGATATTAGACCCAGCGAGAGTGGGCGATTTTGGTCAGGATTATCATTGTCACCTTCCCCGTGGCTGTGTAATCAGACACGTCGATGGCTTTGCAGAATACACAAAGACAAACGACGCATGCAAAACATGACCTCAAGGCTTGGGTGACCACGTTGCTGGAATCCGCCCTGTCTCGAGATTGATTCGTCACTCACCAGTTGCTACCCCACGTCCTCGAAACCTGAACCTGAAACCCAGTGCCATCATCGACCACCCATCCCTCAACGCATCGTTAATGCAGGCCATCAAGGATACCAATGAGGGAAAGCATGTCGCACGTCGACGAACGTTGTTGTAGGTTGAAGAAGGACGGGGTGAGTGACAAAAAGCAGGTCCTTTGTAGGATGACCAGTACTGAATCGGGCGGTGCAGATCGGCTTTACCCACGGACGACTATTGACGCGCTCCCTGACAATGTTCTCCTAGAAACATTCGAGTTCTATCTGGATAAAGATGATGCCAATCAATTTGATGACGATCATAATTATGATGGATGGCAAACGCTGGTACATGTGTGCCGCAGATGGCGATGTATCGTGTTTGCTTCACCACGTCGCTTAGATCTGAAACTTTTCTGCACTCGACAACGATTGGTCAACTCGAAGACACTGGATATGTGGCCGGCATTGCCTATTGTCATATCTGCCCAGGACATGCGGTCCGAAGAGGATGCGACTAATGTCATTTCCGCGCTCAGGCATCACAATCGAGTGTGTAAAATCTATTACTGGAAGAACCAGGAATTTGAAGATTCCTTTTTGGAAGAATTTGTGGCAATAGACGAGCCATTCCCGGTGCTGACAAGTCTGAAGCTCATCTCTTTCGCACAAAATGTGCCAGTCCTTCCCGATTCTTTTTTGGGCGGATCTGCCCCATGCCTGCGATCACTCGACTTGCGAGGCATTCCTTATCCCTCAATTGGAAAACTACTTTCATCCACCACTAACCTTGTCCGGCTTCACCTTTGGCGAATGCCTCGTTCGCGATATATTGCGCCCGGGACGATTATCCCTTGTCTGTCCATTTTGCCCAGGCTCGAATCACTTGAACTTGGATTCCAACACCCTCGATCTCGGGCCCAGCGGGAAAGCCAGCATCCGCCCCCGTTCACTCGTGTAGTCTTCCCCAATCTCACCTTTTTAGGCCTCAGCGGCGATACTGAGTACTTGGAGGACATTGTTTCTCAGATCGAAACACCCATACTCGACAATGGTGTATTTAGGTTCTTCAATCAACTGGTATTCGACACTCCACTACTTGGGCACTTCATCCGTCGTACGGAAAATTTCATGACAATCCATATGGCACGCGTGCAAATTTTCAGTCATAATATCATGGTCACACTTTCGGGACTAGAAGAGTATGACCATGACCGGGAAGCCCTGCATTTGTTCATCTCTTGCAAACCGTTGGATTGGCAGCTTTCTGCTCTCGCGCAGGTCTTGAACTCATTCTTGTCTTCCCTCCAAACTGTGGAAAGCCTCGAGATCGAAGTACGGCATGAAGGTTGGCAAGGCGAAATTGAGGTCATCCAATGGCAAGAACTTTTACACCCATTCACCTCTGTGAAGGATATGACCCTCAATAAATCGGTTCAGCTTATCACACCTGCCCTTCAAGAGCTTGCTGGAGAAAGAGCAATAGAAGTGTTACCTGCTCTACAAAACCTTTTCTTGACGACGGGGAGCTGGCGGCCATCGGGGCCTGTCAAAGGCATTGAGCCGTTTATCGCTGCACGACATCTCTACGGACACCCTGTAACTGTCCATACTAAGACACCAAAGTAAGGGGTACATGTGTCGGGAGGTCGGTAATCGTTCCCATCAGATTGGTGCTTCGTGGTGTCTACTTATTGCAATTTCCGCTTACCTTTTTTTTCGACACTGGAGGCCCCAACTACTATACTTTTGCTACTACCACGCATTCTGATCTCCTTGTATGAGATTTTTGAACCCAGTAGGCAGTATGTAGGCTGTGACACCCGGTGTACCAGGACATTTATCTCGACCTCTGTGAAATATGTTGTTATGTTGCAACATATAGATGTAGGACTTGGATCAATTTTGAGTCAGAATACTGTAGTCACAAACGTATAGTACACGACCATCGACAGAGCACTCCAAGTACCCTTACTGACGCTCAACATGTCAATCACTAGATCAAACTTGAACATCCATCTTACACTGAGTTTCATTATCCCTGAAATGACCTGAAGAAAGAAAACAAAAATCGGCCGTTGCCAATCACAGCCGCAACCGCCGTCGTGCTGGCAGGGCAACAAAACGTCATTTCCACGTCGACGGCCATGGTACCGTCTATGCTATATATGCTTCAGCACATGTCGTGTCTGATCGTCTCTATCTCTCAACTGGCCAATTGCGTTTATCTCCGTCACAGCGTCCCTTCCCGCGACGGCGACGACGGATGCGCCTGCGGATTACAATGTACGGACGGATTCAACGATATGATCCTTCTATTCCAGATTACTGTACGCGACTTGGACCTGGCGCTGATGACGGTGACAGCTACTACTGTAGTACGCTGGGGTCCCTTCGGTCGTCTGCAACGGCGAGTCCGTGCCTTCAGGAACGCGTTTTTCCTTTTCCCACCTCCCAGAACACCAACACCAGGCGGGCCAATATGCGATGACTCAGACACGACGCGCTGCAGGTTGGACTCTGCTTCAGCTCAGGCCCCTATGCGGAGGAGATGGGGGACCTCGACGGGCGAACATCTACCTACAATATACATCCTAAGTCCGAGTTGCTTCACTGACACAGGCATCTCGGTATTCTCGGGGGGTACACAGATGGAAACTCGGAACGTGATTTGGCGTGGTTTTCTGCATGACTTTTCATTATCTTCCCGATGTTGTTCCCACATAAAACTAGAGTAGAAAAAATGTATTGTGTATTAATGCCCACTGAATGCGTCCAGTTCAATTCCCTTTCCACAAAACAGCCCATTACCGTCGGGAGGAAGGATAGCAATAACGCTACAAACGCACGAAAGACTCGGAATACAGCGTCCAGTGTGCGATGCTGTAGTCCACGACAACAACGTGAAAAGAGACAATAAATAAATATAGAAAATGCGTGGTGTGCGTGTGTGCTGTGTGTGCGAACGAGTGGGTTTCCGTAACGATGAACGAAAGCGAATCTATACCTCGGACGCGAAAACTCCCTTCGTAAAGGTTTCCCCCGACTTCGCGTCTTCGTCGTATCCCTAACCTTTCGGGGTTTCGCCTTGGGCTCTGCTGGCCCAGGTTCAGCCTCTGTGACTGCCCTGGCCTTCGACCCCGACCGAGACGGTGGTTCCGCAGTAGCTGCGCTTCCTGGTACGCAAGACGACTCAGAAGGAGGACGAGCGTCCTCGTCCTCATCGTCCGAGCAGCCGGTGGGGTCATAGCCGAAAAACTTGCTGTCCGGATAGTCGTCCCAATGAATGGTAAGGCCAGCTTTGCGACGCATCCGCACGCACCGAGAAGGCGTCGGCATGCGTTCGTCCGCCAGCACGACGAACGGGTATCGCCGCTCGTCCGGGAGATCGTTATACTCCTTGGGCATGTCAAACTCGACGGCGCTAAAGTGCTGACCGACCGACTTGGGCGAGCGCGAGCCAGCCGATCTTGATGAGGCGCTTTCGGCATGAGCAAGCTGCGGTTCTTGTGCGAGTTGCGCATGTGCCAGTCGGTCGCGATGAGCGACGGCACGGGGTCGAACACCTCGGGCGCCTTGCACGAGTTGGGCACCGACTCGTACGCAAAGTCGGGTGTACGCTCGACGACAGGGAGGTCCATCGCGATTTCTGTTGGGACGGGAGAGACGGGTTCGGGAAGATGGTCCGGTAGAGGTGGTATCGATGGTATTAAGAGCGAAATTTGGTCATATTCGTTGAGGTGCAACGGGTGTCGAGGGATGGACAGCGAGTGGAGTTGATGGTCCTCTACAAGTGATCGCGTGAACTTTGGACTCATAGACGCAGTCGGCCGTGAGTCATGTTCGGATGCTTCTTCATGACAACGCTTTCTCGGCAATGTGGAGCCATCTGAGGGAGCTGAGGGAGGAGAGGGGAGTGCTGATGTCGGACGTGGTTATATCGGTCATCACAGCGTCCTCGCAGGAGACGGCGAGGCAATGATAAATGTGTTCAAGAGACGACGTAAGGGCATGATTAAGAGTGCTTTGTGACGTCAAACGTTGTTGTTGTCAAAGAAGTCACGAATGCGATGGGAGCGTTGTTCCTTGATGATGGTGGTGGGTTGACGAACAGAAAATGAATGTCACGCGCTCAGGCGTTGAAAGTTGCGATTGTCTTTGTATTGTGGGGGTAGAAAAAGCGACTCTAATTGGCTGATAAAAAGCGTTTGTCATCATTTCTATATATGGACCCCCAAGTCTTTCGTAGCGCGAGCGCGTCTGACGGTCTGAGTGCCAGCGGCGATCGAGAACCTGCGCGGTAGGCCATACACTACCTCCCTTATCCACCATCGCCGGGCACTGTGACCTTTCCAAACAGTCCCCATTTTCCTCCCGGTCGCTCATTGTCTGTCTTGTGCTCCATTTCCCAGTCCATCTACCCACCTACCGCCTCCCGCCCTTTTCTCAACATGCTCAACCTGCTTGGTCGCGCGTACTAGGGCTAATGCGGCCGCTGACCAGTCTATTCTCGAGGAAGATGAGGACGATGCTGATGGCGCCGCGTCTCTCAGACATGACAATATCGACCTCGAGGCACAAGCCGCCGCCACATCAAACTCCAAGGCCTCCTTGGCAACTTCTACGCTCGTGCAGCGCCTCTCCCGGGGCAGCACCGAACTTGGTGTACTCTGGCCAAAGGTTCGCGGGGACGATCGCATACAAGAGGAGTCGGAATCCGACGGTGAGGTTCCGCAGAGCTTTGTGATCAAGTCGCCCGTTACGCGCCGTAACCCCGCTCATGCCACATGCGCCACATGCGCCACGCCCTCAACGCTACCACACCCATTGGTCTCGCGAATATCTGTGCTCCCATGTCCTTCGGAGATTAATCCGGACCATTCACTGTCTCGATCGCCGTCTGTGGCCTCGCAACCCAATCCAAAGCGTGGCCTAGGTCCGAGTGTGCGCTGTGGAATTGGGTGAACGTGTACAACCTCGATGCCTTTCTTCAGGAGGTGTATATGTACTACCACGGGAAGGGGATATATTCTCTTGCCCTTAAGCGGGGACCGAACCTTCTGTGGGTACCCCCTTTGTATGATAGACAAGTTCGCTAATACCTAGCCCAGCAGAGTCGGGTTTGTTATCGCCTTCTCGACATTCCTCCTCCGTTACATCCATTATTTGCGCACACACTCTGATCAAGTCACAACTATCCGTTATCGTCGTCGAGCGCTGTGTTTCCCGGTGAGTTCTCTCATTCAGACTGCAGATCATATTTCTCATCGGTCTTGTTCTGCAGATTTTCGGGCTTCACACTCCTCTTCTTTCTCCTCTTTTACGCCTTCTACGTGTGGCAAGTCATTCTATTTGTCTAGAGCATAATGTGGCTCGTGGACATGTACCACTTTGATATCTACCACCTTCAAATACCCGATGTATGCCTCTCATTCATGTGTCACTACTCACTTCCCAAACATTTTCCAGGAAGATATCCAGACTATCTCCTGGCCCGAAGTTGTCCGACGCATCGGGGCTATTCTCAATTCCAATCCACTCACAGAACTCTCCTCCTCGTCTTCGCGCCCACGTGCCAGCGAGGGCGCTGAGTTGGATGCGCACGATATCGCGAATTGAACCATGCGACAAGAATACTTCCTGAACGCTCTTTTAACAAAGAACTCCTTGACCTGCGTGTGCCGCTCCATCGTGGATTGCCTGCAGAGGAGGGCAAAGGCCAGACACTTGTGCGCGCCCTGGAGTGGGATCTCCAATTTTATCTGATGGAATACTTATTTGATAGAAGGACGGGTGGGGGAAGTGTTCCTGAAAAGCAAGAACCGAATGGTGTTCATCGATGGGTGCGTCATTTATAAGGATATCTTAGGGCCCTGATTAATGCGGTTCTTCAGGCGCAGAAGACGCTTCATATTCATGGATATCACACCGTTCATCCTCTAGTTTTCGCTGCCTCCGTGTGCGCCAACAATCGTCGACTTTTTGCAAGTTACCGCCCACGTAGACGGACTGGGGTACGTTTGCAGCTTTGCCGTATTTGACTTCCAGCGACACGGCAACGTCAAGGTCCGTCACGCTCTCTATCTTTCATTCCTGCTTGCCAACTCTCACCTTTACATAAACATACACAGCTTGGTGCACCGATGAAGGTATCGGACGTGCGGCTGATGTCCAACGACAGAAAGATGGAAATGTTGTTCGTGTCGTCCCAAGCAGCGCGCCCAGGATGGATTCTAGCCGATCAAACTGGCTCGCTGTACCTCTCGTGCATCGCGGACCTCTCTGCGCGGCCCGCCGCAGATGATCACACGCCCCGCCCCCCGGGTATAACTGCCGCGGGCCCCACCACAGACTGCGATTGGGAGTACGGACGCGCGCTCCACGAGTCGTAGACTGCGGCTGTGTGGCTGCGCTGCGGGCCCATCGGTGGGAGCCTCGGATTTGGCGCGACATCGACGATGCTCGAACAGTCGACGGGGATGGTGTACCAGTCTGGGATAGCGCAGAGTGTCGCGCTGGGCGACTCGGATGGGTCCGTCACGTTCGCCATCCCGCAGCTGCAACACCCTCCGCCGTCTTCCTCTGCCTCATCTTCATCGGCGGAGAAAATGGCGCCAGTTCCGGTTACGGGCGGGAGTGATGAGCTCGTGGCGGACTCAGAGGCGATGTGCTCAGGTCCGAAGATCACATGTAGAGGGCCATGATCTCCACTCGCTGTCCATCCCTCGCCACCCGCTATACCTCAACGAATACGGCCTAATCTCGCCCTTAGTACCATCGATACCACCTCTACCGAACCATCCTCCCGAACCCGTCTCTCCCGTCCCAACAGAAATTGTGACGGACCTCTCCGTCGTCGGGCCGACATCCGACTTTGCCTACGAGTCGGTGCCCAACTCGTGCAAGGCCCCCGAAGTGTTCGACCCCAGGCCGTCGCTCATCGCGGTCGACTGGCACATGCACAACACGCACAGGAACTATGGCTTGCTCACGCCCAAAGGCCTCTTCCCCCTCATCAAGATCGGCTGGCTCTCGCTCGCCGAAGTCGGTCAGCACTTTAACCTCGTCGAGTTTGCCATACTCGAGGAGTACAACGACCTCCCGGACGCGCGGCGATACCCGTTCATCATGCCGGCGAACGAACGTATGCCGATGCCTTCTCGGCGCGTGCTCATGCGTCGGAAAGCTGGCCTGCCCGTTCATTGGGACGACTATCCGGACAGCAAACCTTTTCGGCTTTGACCCCACCGGCTGTCCGGACGATGAGGATGAGGACGCTCCTCCTTCCCTGCCTCGCGTGCCAGGAAGCGCGGCTACTGCGGAAGCACCCTCTCGCTCGGGATCGGGGCAAGGGCAGTCCTAGAACCTAAACCTGAGCCACCAGAGTGCAGAGCCCAAGGTGAAACGCCGAAAGGTTAGGGGTACGACGAAGACACGGAGTCGGGGGAATTCGGACGACACAGTGTGCCCAGTAACAGCGCGCGCAGGTAGCACGAGAACTATGTATGTTCACCCTTACGAAGGGAGTTTTTGCGTCCCGACTGAGATATAGATTCGATTTCGTTGATCGTCACGGAAATTAGCTTATTCGTACACACACAACACACGCGCATGCCATGCGTTGTACTATATTTTATTCCTCCATTATCACTTTTCGTGTTGTAGTCCACAACATTGCACACCGGACGCTGTATTCCTTCGTGTATTTTCAGCGTTGGCACTATCCCTCCTCCCGACGGTAATGGGCTGTTTTGTGAAAGTGGAAGGGGTATTAAACTGGACGCATTCAGTGGGCATTACAGTTACGAGTGGCCTTCATCACGACACCCCAATACAACTTCAGTACCCTTTTTATTTTAACTCATGTTACGACCATAGTTAATAGGTTTATTCGAGCGCGTCATCCGACCAAACATCCTCATTCTGCACCCTCATCGATGTGCAAGGGACGACCACTCCTCTGGCATCCTGCTGGACGCGGATTAAGATGCTCTCAGCAACTCGATCTCCCCGTCCGACGCCACCTCTCTCGCAACTACCACTGCCACCACCGCAATTGCGCTGCAGATCAACGGGAACCCCTTCCCCATCGATGCGGAGCTTGACCTTCTCCTCAGTCTCGATCCGCATCGCTACCCAGATCCATCTCATCCGAATATTCGGAGCTGGATCGCAGAACTACGTGGCTTTGCCTTCCCCATACCAAGTCTTCCTCGTTGTCGGATCAGACGAGGTCATCGATCTCCCCAGGCGCGTCTCCGCGTCCGCCTGGCGGACACGGTGGAGACGGGGGGGAAAGAGGACGGTTCCGCCTGTGTGGACGAGGCTCCACTGTTCCTCCCTCATATGCGGGTCGAGACAGGCTCATCAATCAGTAGCTGCAAAGGACCGAACGCATCGAAGCACTGCTAGGGCATCTTACTGCGAAACAAAAACGTGTCACATGACGTGCTGAAAGGGTTCACGATGGACTACGATATGAGCTTGAAAGTGAGGTAGTATGCGGGACGAACCACTTGTAAGATTTGAACTATGGAGAGGAAAAAGAAACATGTTAGCAACGAAAAAAGACACGCGTGCATGTGTCATGAGGAAGGGGAGAAGAATAGTGGGAGAGACAGGGGACGCACAATGTCGGAATGATCGAGGCCCAGGAGGACCAGCATCTCATCCACACGCTATCTTCGTTCTCCATGGCTTTCCTCAAAATTGGCTTGTGTAATACCAACTGTCATTCTCTGAGTGGAAGGGTTGTTCACGGATGCGGAGGAGGAAAACGGGTGGCGGAGGAAGAGTTGAGAGGGTCGAGAAGGAGAGAGTGGAAGGGCTCGCGGTGGCCCATGGGCGGCTCGATGACGTCCCACTGTTTCGAAAGTATGCAAATGTTGCGCGCTGCAAGATAACTGAAGACGTGGGATTGGGGAGTGAGCATATCCAGGGACTCTGTCACACGCACTACGATTTTCGAATGGGCCTATCCCTAGGGACCTCAGGTAGTACATCTGTGTGCCAGCGGCGGTCGAGAACCCGTGATGACATGGGCTTTGCTGGTAGACGATTGCCTTGCCTGCCTTTGAGAGGGATATTTAACCCAACGAGAGTCCGAGTCGGCGATTTTGGTCAGGATGATCTTCATTGTCACCTTCCCCGTGGCTGTGTAACCATGACACGTCGATGGCTGTGCAGAACACACAAAGACAAACGACGCATGCAAAACACGACCTCAAGGCTTGGATGACCACGTTGCTGCAACCCGCCTGTCTCGAGATTGATTTGTCACTCACCAGTTGCTACCCCACCTCCTCGAAACTTGAAACTGAACCCCAGTGCCATCACCAACTACCCATCCCTCAACGCATCGATAATGCAGGCCATCAAGGATACCAATGAGCGAAAGCATGTTGCACATCGAGGAAAGTTGTTGTGGGTTGAAGAAGGACGAGGTGAGTGACCAAAAGCAGGTCCTTCGTAGGATGACTAGTACTGAATTCGGCGGTGCAGATCGGCTTTACCCACGGACGACTATTGAGGCGCTCCCCGACGATGTTCTCCTAGAAACATTCGAGTTCTATCTGGATAAAGATGATGCCGATGGATTTAACCGCAGTCATCGTTATGATGGATGGCAAACGCTGGTACATGTGTGCCGCAGATGGCGATGTATCGTGTTTGTTTCACCACGTCGCCTGGATCTGAAACTTCTCTGCACTCCAAATCGATCAGTCAACTTGAAGACACTGGATATCTGGCCGGCTTTGCCTATTGTCATACTTGTCCAGGACATGCATTCCAAAGAGGATGTGACTAATGTCATTTCCGCGCTCAGGCATCACAATCGAGTGTGTAAAATCCGTTACTGGACCGGGCAATTTCAAGACCCCTTTTTGAGAGAATTTGCAGCAATAGACGAGCCATTCATGGCACTGACAAGTCTGGAGCTCATCTCTTCTGGACGACATGTGCCAGTCCTTCCCGATTCTTTTTTGGGTGGATCTGCCCCACATCTGCGATCACTCGAATTGGATGGCATTCCTTATCCCTCAATTGGAACACTTCTCTCATCCACCACTAACCTTGTCCGACTTTCCCTTTTTCGTATTCCTCATTCTGGGTATATTGCACCTGAGACGATTGTCCCTTGTCTGTCCATGTTGCCGAGGCTCGAATCACTTCGTCTTCAATTCGAATACCCTCGATCTCGGGCCCAGCGAGAAAGCCGACATCCACCCCCGCTCACCCGCGTAGTCTTCCCCAATCTAACCCATTTAACCTTCCGCGGCGATATCGAGTACTTGGAGGACATCCTGTCTCAAATCGAAACACCCATACTCGATGAAGCCATATTTTGGTTCTTCAATCAACTAGTATTCGACACTCCACTGCTCGGGCACTTCATCCATCGCACGGAGATATTCATGACAATCCCTATGGCACGCATACAAATTTTCAGTGAAAATATCGTGGTCACACTTTCGGAACTAGAACAGACAGCTGATTATGACCGGGAAGCCCTGCGTTTGTCCATCTCTTGCAAACCGTTGGATTGGCAGCTTTCTGCTCTCGCACAGGTTTTGAACTTATCTTTGTCTTCCCTCCAAACTGTGGAAAGCCTCGAGATCCAAGTACGTCGTAAAGATTGGCAAGGCGAAATTGAGGACATCCAATGGCGAGAACTTTTGCACCCGTTCACCTCTGTGAAGGATATGACCCTAACATACAATGATTCGGTTCGGTTTGTCGCACCTGCCCTTCAAGAGTTTGTTGGAGAAAGAGCAACAGAATTGTTACCTGCTCTACAAAATCTTTTCTTACCGCTGTGGAGCCGGCGGGCATCGGGGCCTGTCAAAGAAGGTATTGAACAGTTCATCGCCGCACGACAACTCCACGGACACCCTGTAACTGTCCACTACTACAGTAGGACACCAAAGTAAGGGGTATGTGTGTCGGGAGATCGGTAATCGTTCCCATCAGATTGATGCTTCGAGATATCTACTTATCGCCATTTTCCCTTACGTTTTCTTTCGACGCTGGAGGTGTCAACTACTATACTTTTGTTACTACCATGCATTCTGATCTCCTTGTATGAGATCTTTGAACCCAGTAGGCAGTATAGGCTATGACACCTGGTGTACCCGGATATTTATCTCGACCTCTGTGAAATGTGTTGTTATGTTGCAGTACATAGATCTAGGACTTCGATCGATTTTGAGTCAGACTACTGTAGTACCAGCGCTACCCCGAACGTATATGCCGCGACCATCAGCAGAGCACTCCAAGTCCCTTTACGGACGCCCAGCATGTCAATCACTAAATCAAACATCCTCCGAACGCAGAGTTTTCTTCCCATTTTTCCTGAAATGACCCCAAAAAAGAAAACAAAAATCGGCCGTTGCCAATCACAGCCACAACCGCCGTCGCGCTGGCAGGACGACAAAAAGTCATTTCCACGTTGACGGGCCTGATACCATCTATACTATACTATATGCTTCAGCACATGTCGTGTCTGATCATCTCCATCTCTCAACTTGCGAATTGCGTTTACCTCCATCAAAGCTTCCCTTCCCGCGACGGCGACGACGAATGCCCCAAGGATTCCAATGCACAGACGGAATCACGATATGATCCTTCTATTCCGGATCAGGATTAGGCGGGTTGAACCTGGGGCTGTCAGGCTGATGACGGTGACGGCTACCAGTACGTGCGTATACTGAGGCCCCTTCGGTCGTCTACAATGGCGAATGCTCGCCTTCAGGAACGTGTCTTTCCCTTTCCCACCTCCCAGAACACCAGCATCAGGCAGGTCAATCTGCGATGACTCGGATGCGACGCGCTGCAGGTTGGGTTCTGCTTCGGCTCAGGCTCCGACGCGGAGGAGATGGGGACCTCGACGGGCGGACATATACTATAATATAGATCCTAATTCCGAGTTGCTTCACATCTTGACAAACATCTGGGCATTCTCAAGGGGCTCACAGATATAGGAACTCGGAACGTGATTTGGTATGGTTTTCTTGGTCTTTCCGCTCCGCGGAAATGCGCCCCATCAAACCCGAGGCCGAATGAATGAATCCATAAAACGCGGCTTTTCGTTATCTTCCCGATGTTGTTCCCACATAAACTAAGATGGAAAAAATGAATTGTGTAACAATGCCCATTGAATGCGTCCACTTTTCCACAAAACAGCGAGGGATAGTAATAACGCTACAAATGCACGAAGAGACAATAAATAAATAAGATATAGAAAATGCGTGGTGTGCGTGTGTGCTGTGCGCAAATGAGTTGGTTTCCATAACGATAAACGAAATCGAATCTATACCTCGGGACGTGAAGACTCCCTTCGTAAGGGTGTCCCCCGAATATGCGTGCGTTTTCGTCGTACCCCTACCCTTTCGGCGTTTCGCCTTGGGCTCTGCTGGCTCAGGTTCAGGCTCTGTGACTGCCCTTGCCCTCGACCCGGACAAAGAGGGTGCCTCCGCTTCCGCATCCGTAGTAGCTACGCTCCCTGGCACGCGAGGCGGGGAAGGAGGAGGGGCGCGTCCTCGTCCGAGCAGCCCGTGGGGTCATAGCCGAAAAACTTGCTGTCCGGGTAGTCGTCCCAATGAATGTTAAGGCCAGCTTTCCGACGCATCCGCACGCGCCGAGAAGGCGTCGGCATGCGTTCGTTCGCCGGCACGACGAACGGGTATCGTCGCTCGTCCGGGAAGTTGTTGTACTCCTCGAGCATGGCAAACTCGACAAGGCTAAAGTGCTGACCGACTTGGGCGGGCGCGAGCCAGCCAGTCTTGATGAGGCGCTTTGGGCATGGGCAAGCTGCAGTTCTTGTGCGGGTTGCGCATGTGCCAGTCGGCCACTATGAACGGCACGGGGTCGAACACCCCGGGCGCCTTGCACGAGTTGGGCACCGACTCGTACGCAAAGTCAGGTGTCCGCTCGACTACGGGGAGGCCCGTCGCGATTTCCGTTAGAACGGGAGAGATGGGTTCGGGAGGATGGTCCGGTAGAGGTGCCATCGATGGTATTAAGGGCAAAATCAGGTCGTATTCGTTGAGGTGTAACGGGTGTCGAGGGATGGACAGCGAGTGGAGATGATGGCCCTCGACAAGTGACCTTCAAGTTTGGACGCGTAGACGCAGTCGGGCGTGAGTCATGTTCGGATGCTTCTTCGTGACGATGCTTTCTCATCAATGTGGAGCCATCTGAGGGTACTGATGTCGGACTTGGTTGTATCGGCCGTCACAATGTCCTCGCAGGAAGGACGAGACGGCGAGGCAAGAGGACGGAAGGGCATGATTAAGAGTGCTTTGTGACGTTGATGTTAAATGTTGTTGTTGCTAAAGTGACGAAAGCGATGGGAGCGTTGTTCCTCGGTAGGTTGACGAGCAGAAGATGGATGTCACGCGCTCAGGCAGTGAAAGATGCGGTTGTTATATGTTTCAGACCAAATACGCTTTGTGGTGGTGATGGAAAAAGCGACTATAAATGCGTGTTGCGTGCTTGATGCCAGTTCAACTTTGTCATCATTTCTATATATAGTTCCTTCTCCGGTGGTCACGCGCGGAGTTGGACGGAGGTCTACACAGTAGTGGCGATGTTGTCCTTGGCGTCATTTGACTGCCTTATAGAGCAAGAAAACCGGGTAAATACTAGTACAGTGGCCATCAATTTCTCTTCAGCAGTGAGCTGGACGTACCTCTTCCCCCCCTCCCACGGCCGATGGCACACTACGACATCTTTCGAGGGAGGCTTGCGCTCAAGTATCCTGCGTACGGACATGCTCTGTGGGAGCCAAGTCCGCCGAGGCTGTCTTGTCCCGTGGAAATCGGCGATGTCGGCTTCATACGCCAAGGCAGATTCCACCGACTTTTCAATGCCCTCCTTTCCGCAGACCATCCATCCCATCATTCCGGCGTACCAGAATATCACGAACCACTTATACCCAGCTTGGCCGATCACATTTTTCATGGCGTACTCAGCCCCAGCCATTACTGTTCGGCTGGGATCGATGTCGCCACCGGGCCAGACTTTTGGGCCTCTGGGTACTTGCATTACCTTTGTTTGATTTTCTCACACTAAGATTTTCTCAGCCCAGATGACCATCCCACCTCGTTTTTGTGTAAAAGCAGACGAGGAGGAGGCGCGGTCTTATCCCTTCCAGTACCGGCCCAACGCCGGGACACTCTTGCCCTGGGTACATTTGGCGAGTGGATGGTGAAACATATTGACCGGTGGTTCGCCTTCGCCAAAAGTCTTGGGCTGGGAATTGAGCAGATGGAAGAAATTGTTCTGGTTACGGGTTGCGATCGCGCGAGATCTTGGACCAATGTTGCTTTCTTGGAAAGCCGGGCGGATGCACAAGTATCTTTCGGGGTTAAAGTAATCCACGATAGGATTGATTGGCAATTCTCTCCCGAACAAATCCGAGGAGCGGTGTTAAACCAGGGACCTGTTGGGGAGGTAAGCAAGTTGTGTCATTTCAAGGCGTATCAACTCTAACACAGTTTTTGCATTTTCTCACATCTGTTAGAACTTACCTGAGAATCAGTGCATATTTCTCCGAGGTTTCCGTGTCACTCGTACCTTCGGGATATTACCGAAGCATCTTAGGGCAGCAGCCGAACCCCCAACAGATGCAGACGAGTACGACCCAGGAATGGATAGAGAGCTTGTATTGATGCCCAGCGTCCCGAAGGTGAATTTTTTCGATTGACAGGTTTTGTTTGGCGACCATTTAAATCCTCCAAGGACCAGGACCCCCTGCATTTCCTATTCGAATACATTGCTGCGGTGAGTCATGATGATCGAAACTGTGGTGAGATCATCTGGTAAACTCGGGCTGCATAGGGGGCGCCTGAGTGTGACATGATCGTTGTTCATGATGACGATCTTGCCCAGATCAGCGGCATTTGTGATAGCAGTGTAAGTAGACGTCATACTTTTCGTTCTATCGTCGCGCTCATGTCCATAGTCGCTAGAAGCTGCCCCCCTCCAACCAGATGCAGTGAGAAATTACCTCCAAATGGCCGACGTAGAGATACACACATCTCTATATGGTAAGGTCTTACTAGCATTACAGCATCTCTCATTCTTACATCGGAGAAAGATTTGTCGCCAGCCGAAAATGGCGATCCAAGAATGATTAGAGTAGCCAGACTTGAGGTTTTGTCTCACGCCGAACAGGGTAGGTTTTACGTTCTCAGGTCGTGAAGGTTGGATTGCCTTGCCTAACTCTGTCGCTCTACCACCAAAGGGAAAGCGTATCCCGTTGAGCAAAGTCACACATACACATCGGTTACATCGGCCAATCAGCCTTTACTCCTGGAACGTGTCAAGTACACCATTGGCATTGACCCACTCCCCGACGTTGTCCTCCTAGGGATATTTGATCATTACCGAGGGGACAACGAGTACTTCACCCCGAAGATGTGGAACCCGCTTGTGCACGTATCTAGAAGATGGCGCCATATCTTCTTTAGTTTTCCACGGCGTCTACATCTGCGACTTCTCTGCGATGTCAGAACACCAGTGAGGAAGTTATTGAACATATGGCCACCGCTGCCTATCATGATACGCTATTCCCCTAATGAAGACCAGGGTGAGGGGAATGTCATTGATGCACTTGAACACCATCATCGCATATCCTCGATTGACTTCGAAGGACTGACAAGTCATGTATTAAAAAGATTCATTACAGTCATGCAGGAGCCATTACTGGCGTTGACAGTTCTTCGTCTCCAGTGTTCGGATGAACTGGGATCCGCCATTCCCGATACGTTCTTGGGTGGGTCTGCCCCTCGATTACAAATATTAGCCTTGGAGGGCATTGCATTTCCCACATTCCCCAGATTTGTTTTACCTGCCACTCACCTTACCAAACTCCAGCTTCAGAAAATACCGGATGCCGGGTACATCTCTCCTGAAGTGATGGTCACTTGTCTCTCTGTGTTGCCCGAACTCGAGGAGCTTGTCATTGGATTCCAATCCTCTCATCCGATCTCAATAGATCCGCCACCATTGACGCGTGTCATCCTTCCCGCTCTGACATATCTTGAATTCAGAGGCGTTTGCGGATATTTGGAGGATCTCATCGCCCGCATCGACTCCCCTACACTTCACAGCCTCGACATATGGTTCTTCCTGGACCTCATCTTTGACATACCACAACTCCAGAGGTTCATTCGTCACATGGACATGCCAGAGCCCTGCAAACGAGTATACATAGAATTGTACCCGTGGTCCGCGAGTATCACCTTTGAATTGCCCACACCACTTCACCTGGGAGTCAAATGTGAGAGGTTAGATTGGCAGGTTTCATCGATGGCGCAGCTTTGCAACGGGCTTTTCTCTCTCCTCTCCGAAGTGGAACTCCTTGAGGTCAACGGAGACCCGGATCTTCAAGTAGAATCGGAAGTCGAGTCCATGCAATGGCTGGAACTGTTCCACCCATTTACAGCTGTGCAGGGTCTGTATGTATCCAAAAAATTGGGCCCACTCATTGCACAGGCCCTGGTCACCGGGGAAATGGTCACCGGGGTGTTGCCTTCGCTGCAGAGCCTTTCTTTGGGGGGTCTCGAGCCAAGTGGATCTATACAGGAAGTCTTAATGTCATTTTCCGCCGCACGCCAAGTCTCTGGTCGCCCCGTGATTGTTAAACGCTGGGAGCAAGACCCACATCGGGACCCAGAGGATGACGGCCAGTAAGTACGTAAGTGCTTGTTGTTCTCTGTGTATCGCGCATCAGTCTGTTTATCGCTTAACAGTGCTGGTGATGGAATGGATGCTGAAGGCAGTCGGCGGATAACACAAGGAGAGTATGCGATGGAGGCTCACTAGAAAGAGAAAAATAGAAGGCGAATTATTTACTCGACATTGCGTGGGGCGGTGACCATGGCTATGTAATTGTAGGTGTTGGCATGGAGTATTCGGAAATGCTACAGTAGTGTTGAAATTAGTGCTGTTATGTAAGTGGGTTAGAATGGAGGTAACCCGGAGATAGATAGCAATTTGCAATTTGTACAGGTAGATAAAAGAATGATAAAGGAGTCCATGACCAGAAATCAAGTGGTTTATGAAGGTAAACCATGGTAACGATACATAAAAATCGTCGATTGTGCCGGGTGTCGGTATGATTGAAGATTGATAAACCGGTCAAGGGGAGTGCGTCCGTGTCCGTGTCAACCCGTCACCTTGCGTGTGGCTGTTACAAACGCAACCAGGATGGCACCCAGTCCTCTGCCTTGACTCTCGCCCCTACATGGGCATCAGCCATCCCACCTGTGTGGAGTAGGCGACTGGATGTTCGCTATCACCCACATGAACCTCCGCTGGACAGAAAGGCTGTCGCATTGAGCACCATATCGTCGCCGTCGCCCGAATTGACAGTCATGTCGGAAGGGTAGACGGTGCGAAGTGACAGGGATCCGCTAGTACTACGGGACTACTGGAGCAAACGCTGCGGAAGGACGCCAGGAGCGCGTGGGTCTGTGGTAGAGAGGAGAAGTGGGGGGCACAGTGGCAAAAGGGGCGGTGTTGGCAGTGGGCGGGCGGTGGTGCGGATAAGACCTTAGCTGTGAAGACGGATGCAGCATGCGCATATATCTGTAACGCAGGTTTCTCGGGTGTGCGATGCTCGGAGGTCCGGAGGAGTGGGAAAGACGGCAGTACCAGCGGGCGGTAGTTGTGGTGATGTGTAGAGATGAGGGCGCGCGGTAGTGGTGTGAGCACGAGAGACGGGAGAAAGGGAGGGGGGTGACTCGGAGGCGGTGAGCTGGTCCGGGGCTAAGACATCAAAAATGCTACCAAAGGGGAGAGGGACGATGTGGCGGTGCGGAGACTTGGGAGATTGTGGCAAGCTCGGCCCGACCCAACCGAAGAATAACGCTCACGATCAACATCGCTCCAAAAATCCGAAGAAATAGGGTTATATGTTCGGAAGAGTAAATTCATTGTTTTCTCCCTTTTCACCGTAATTTCTGGCCTGTTTCATGCCCACAAGAAAACCCTCCACCCAAGTGGCACCAGGGTCCAGGCTCACACGGCGCGGGCTCGAATGGAGGATGTTGACGTCTCGAACACATGGCCAATTGACTGCGATGTCGATGAAGGGGGCGAACACATTGCCAACACCACCCATTGTCATGTCCACTCCATGTGTCCCCATGTCCACTCTGCAGCAACCACGAACTTCACAACTCGGAGCTACGCCACCAACACCACGATGCGCCGGAAACGCAACATTCACACACCCATCTGTGACGACGACGCCTGCTTACCCGCACCGCCCTACGACCCATGACCTCGCACCGCTGAGAATGCCACCATGTCGCGTGCTGGTACGATGGCAGACTCGAAGACGCACACGGAAGTGATGGTACGATCCGACGCCGCTACATGGGAAGCCACTTGCGAGCATGGGAGCACACTACTTGGTCTGAGGGGTGTTGGAGGGAAGACAACGTGATTAACATGTGCATTTGCATGGGCTCGTTAACAGGTGAGTATGGACATTGGCAGGTGTTTCTGAGGTGTTTCGTTACCCCATAACTTCGTTTGCCATTCATACAATAGTTTTATAAACTGTAGTTTTACGATACACATAATCCCAGCTCTTTACCGCGCTCTCGTGCGTCCTGCTTCACTTTCATTTCTTATGTTGGTGACTGTTCTCCAACATTGCCCCAATCTCGAACTCTCCACAGTGGAGTGGACCAGTGGTTGATCATCTGGTTGTTCCCAGCAATTGTAGACTCCCTCGTCTCTTATCCTGCAAAATCTCTCAGCTCCATCCGATGGAAGATCAGACTCGACTGCCTCGCAGGTCTCATGTAACTTTATACATCCAAGAGAACTCGGATATGCCATACGAAGTAGTGGCCCACCAGTCACAAGTTTTTGGTCAGGATTTTCATTGTCGCTGTCGCCTTCCCGGCGGTAATGAGAATGGACGCCGATACCGGGGACGATGGCTGTGCAGAATACAGTCACGGTACACAAAGACAAACGAACGACGCATGCCTCAAGGCTTGGATGTCCACGTTGCTGCAATCCGCCTGTCTCGAGATTGATTCGTCACTCACCAGTTGCTACCCCACCTCCTCGCAACTTGAAATTGAACCCCAGTTCCATCACCAACTATCCCTCATGGCATCGCTAACGCAGGCTGTCAAGGATTCCATCGGGGGAATGCGTTTTACACATCGACGAAAGTCGTTGCGGGTCAAAGAAGGTCGTGGTGAGTGACGATATGATGCAAATCCTTCGAGAATAGTTACCAAGGAGGGTGGTACAGGCCGGCTCTGCCCACAGGTGACTATCGGTGTGCTCCCAGACGATGTCCTCCTGGAAATATTCGACTTCTATCTGGGTAAAGATGATGCCGATGAATGTCACTACGGCCATGATTATGATGGATGGCAAACGCTGGTACACGTGTGCCGCAGATGGCGATGCATCGTCTTTGCTTCACCACATCGCCTGGACCTGAGACTTTACTGCACTCGACAACGATCGGTCAACTCGAAGACGCTGGATATCTGGCCAGCATTACCTATCGTCATATTTGCCGGCGGCGTGGTGTCCAAAGAGGGTGTGACTAACATCATTGCCGCACTCAGGCAGCACAATCGGGTGTGTAAAATCTATTACTGCAACGACCAATTTGGCGATTCCTCTTGGAAGGAATTTGCGGCAACGGACGAGCCATTCCCAGCGCTGACAAGTCTCAAGCTCTTCGCTTTTGGACAAAACGTGCCAGTCCTTCCTGATTCGTTTTTGGGTGGATATGCCCCACGTCTGCGATTACTCCACATGGATGGCATTCCTTATCCATCGATCGGGAAACTACTTTCATCTACCACTAATCTTGTCCGGATTTTCCTTCGCCGTATTCCTCATTCCGGATATATTGCACCCGAGACGGTTGTCCGTTGCCTGTCCATGTCGCCCAGGCTCAAGTCACTTGTTCTTGGATTCCAACACCCTCGATTTCGGGCCCATCGAGCAAACCAACATCCGCCCTCACTCACTCGTGCAGTCTTCCACAATCTCACCTTTTTGGACTTACATGGCACTGTCGAGTACTTGGAAGACATCCTGTCTCAAATCGAAACACCCATACTCAACGAAGGTTATTTTCGTTTCTTTAATCGACTAACATTCGACACTCCACTACTTGGGCAATTCATCTGTCGCACGGAAGCATTCAGGTCATTCCGTACAGCACGCATACAATTTTCCAGTTCGACTGTCGGGGCCACACTTGCGGGACGAGGAGAGACGGTTCATAACGGCGAGAACACCCTACACTTGGAAATCACCTGCAAGCCGTTGGATAGGCAGCTTTCTGCTCTTACACAGATCTTGAACTCATTCTTGTCTTCCCTCTCAACTTTGAAAACCCTCGAGATCACCGTATCTAATAGAGATTGGCAAGACGAAGTTGAGGTCATCCGATTGCGAGAATTTTTCCGCCCATTTACCTCTGTCGAGAAACTGGTCCTACAATCCAAGGATTCGGTTCGACTTGTCGTACCTGTCCTCCAAGGGCTCGCTGGGGAAAGTGCAACAGAAGTGTTACCTTCTCTACGAAAACTTAACTTAATGCCATACGACCAGCAGCTATCGGGACCCGCCAAGGAAACCATTCGGCAGTTCATCACCACACGACAACTCTACGGTCACCCTGTATCTGTCTACAACTTGGGATACCAAAAGTGAGGGGTACGTGCACCGGGAGGTTGGTGATTGGTACGTGCTCTCTGCTTCCCATTCGATTCATGTTTTGTGATATCTACTTATCGACATTTTCCCTTACCAATTTTTTTCGATGCCGGAGGTGCTAATTGCTATACTTTTGTCACTATCACATGTTCTGATCTTCTTGTAGTATGATATCTTTGAACTCAGCATGCAGTATGGGCTGTGCTACCTGGTGTACCAGGACATTTATCTGGACCTCTGCAAAATGCGGTGTTATGTCACAGTACAGCACGTGGATGTAAGCTTGCCATCGATTTAGAGTCAGAACTGTCTGTGGCAGTCGCACTCTACTCCCTAGTACTGTATCTAACCGAACGGCCCACCGTATATCCAGTGCTCAAATACATTTGGTTCAAGTTAAGATCCGAGCCCCTGTATATCAGAGGCTTTGTGGATTCGGGATTCGACCCTGGCCTGCGGAAAGCCGCTGCTTTACTATAGTCGACATGAAACTAAAATAGGAAAAATGTATTGTGTATTAATGCCCACTGAATACGTCCAATTTAACTCCCTTTCCACTTCCACAAAACAGCCCATTACCGTTCTGGAGGAGGGATCATAATAACGCTACAAAATGCACGAAGGAATACAGCGTCCGGTGTGCGATGTT
>Ga0307512_10002506_pt1 | contig 23012 bp, 24 predicted proteins | sample 14_EM_MG_FD_200267 | JGI IMG/M metagenome (GOLD analysis project Ga0307512, IMG submission 200267) | Populus trichocarpa ectomycorrhiza microbial communities from riparian zone in the Pacific Northwest, United States - 14_EM | ecosystem: Host-associated > Plants > Roots > Unclassified | place...
AACTCCACTCAGAGCATTTGGTTAAAGCCTCACAACATCAAACTTGGACCTCGAGTAACATATAACAAAAACTGCGCAGATTCGAACAATTCTTTGGATAAGACATACTGTACGCAAGTGAGTCACTCGTACGAGGGTATATACATTCCAACCATGCCAATAAGAGACAGCCATGGTCACTCCGCACGGGATCGGGCTTGTATTTGTACGTGCCGGTGATGAATCTGGGCTACGAAAGAAGCCCTAGATAATGATAACAGTAGGGAAGATAATACTAGTAGGATTTCTGGGTGAAAGTGTGATGTAATCGATGTTTAATGATTTTGAGTGCCCAAGAAGATATTGATTGTAAAGGATACAAACGCCTCTCACGGCCGTGAAAAATTAAGAATGCAGACAAAAAGCGCACCAAAACCCGGACACACAACCAATGAAGACGAATAAAAACAATCCCTGTAGGAGAAAATGGTCAGGTAAGAATAGATAGGGGTTCTGATAAATGCAAACAGAGCAAACAATGGTCAACAACCAGCAAGCTAGTACATATGTCGTATCAGCACAGCTTGATTTAAGATCCAGCAACTGAGTCCACTCAAAGTTCAATATAAACAACCCTCGCACAAAGCCCTGTTTATCCAGCTGTCTGCACGCCGCCAGTCTTGAATCGTCTCTTCTCCCCCTTCGCTGAGCTACCCTTCTTCACCTTGGCATCCATGACCACCGTAGGAGCGCTCACCTTACGCCGCACCTTCTTCGGGGTCTGAGTCGCGGGGACATTCGTCAACAACTTCATGGTGACCGAATCTTCTTCCAGCCCGGCCGCCCTAGCTTTTTCTACTGCAGTCATCCCACATCTATCCTTCAAAGTCACGTCCACACCCCACTTCCTTCCTGCCCTCGCCATAGCCTTAACTACACCCCATTCTCTCGCCATCACAGCGCGATTCAATGGCGTCATCCCATCCCCATCCCAAAGCCTGCTCAACGCCCCCCTTGCAAGCAGCGCCTGGACAACCTCCACCCTTCCTGCTGTAGCTGCAGTATGCAGCGGGGTCCGGAGGTGACGATCTCGGGTATTAATGTTGACTCCTGCACCAAGGAGGAGCGTGACCGACAATGCGGTGCGGGCGATGTGAAGAAGTGTTTCCCCGGTTAATAACTTCTCTCCAAGGCCGACTTCACGCGGGCAAGTTGTGAGGAGCTCTCGGACGACCTCGTCGTCTCCGCCGGTCAGGGCGCGGCAGAATAGTGTTTTAATGGTGGGGAAATGACGCAGCTTCGATGGTAATTTGGCGAGGGAAAGGAGGTAGGTCACGATTTTGGGGTAACCATGTTTAACTGCGTAATGAAGCGGCATGAAACCGTCCTTGTCTGTAAAGAAAGGCTTGACCATCACTTTATCCACCAGTAGCTCCACCACCTCTGATTTCCCGGTGGCAACTGCATGGAGGAAGAAGGCTCGATACTCTACGTCCCAGTTCTTGTGTTGGTTCTTGTGTTTGTATAAGTTTCGGTCACGGCAAACTTGTCTTATCAAATCATCTCTAGAGATATGGCTGGAATCAGAGCCAAAGGCGAGGAGTAGCTCGACTACGTCCATGTTTTGTTTTAAGAGCGCCTGGTGGAGAGGAGTGGTAGACCGCACATTGAAGCGCAGCTCCGATTTAAGGTCGAGTAGGAATGCGCTGCCGGCCAGGAGGAGGGAGTGGGTTGGAAGCAGTCCACAGTTGAGGCGACAGCATCGGTGCAGGGCTGTGGCGCCATCGCTGAAGATTATTTTAGTACCTTTCTTATAGAGTGCATCAGTGAGCATGAATTGGAGACGCTTGCAGGTGCGGACTACGCCTCTGGATTAGCTTCAGATACGAGAGAGCAGAAGGAGACAAACCGAGGGAGTTGATGGAGTTGGGGTGTTCGAAGAATGAGCATATGTGGAGCAGAAGCTCGATAGGTAAAGACAATAGCGGCATTTTAGTGAGAGGAGGAGGGAACGTTGTGTCGTTGTGTCGTTAGTGGTAGATGGAGGGGAAAGGTTATATGTGGGGTTAGAAGAAGCAATATTGTAGTTTCGCTGCGGGAGGCTAATGGAAGCTGAGTGCTGTGAGTTGCTTGGAATTGGGAGCTGAGAGCTGGGAGTCGATCGCCCCCAGATGTTTCAAAGACGATTGATTCCTGCAATTTTGTAAAGTATAGATGCTGTTGTGCGTCACTGCGACCTTTAATCGACTACTGGCTGGCGCGGGCCGGGTTCAAAGACGTTGAATCTCTGCAGGTTGGTAAAGAATGGTGAGTCCCTACGATCTTCAATCATCCTCCAGCAAGTGCTAAAGACTTTGAATTCTCCAAGACACTTTTGCATGGACTTGATTAGTCTGCAGGGCTTTCGCCAAACGTCATAAAGGCATCCAAGTTCGCCCGAGTTTCTAAACTAGGCCCGTTCTTGTAAAGATAGTTTGGTTTTCGCGATGTTGGTGGGGTGTCTGCGGTCCATGCGGGGGTGATTCACTCGTTGTAGATGTGTAACGTGAGACGGCCAATCATTTGTTCGGGTAGAATTCCGACAGCATCTCATAGCGCTGGTTTGCAGTGCCCTGTTGCGGTGAAAGTCGACTGATTGGGATGCTACGGAGTGGTTAACTATCATACTGGAACTAATGGCTGTTTGATGATCGTTCATCCATTTCTTTGGATGCACCTAAACTCAGTACGATGGGTTACGTATTCTCATCGAGATGCATCGAATGCTGTCTCGTGTATGGCTAAATCGTGTAACGTGAGACGTGTGATCGATCGACGATCGGTCACTTTGTCCTTTTTGTCCCCCGCTGAAGATCATACATCAGGAACCGAACAGCACGAATCTCCTGGCATACAGGCATCTTCCTCCCCAGAATTCCATATACTCAAACCGCTCTATATATTCAAATTAGCTTTCTATCGACCTGGACCCTTACCGCGCGCTGGCCACCTTAACTAGCGTCATCGCATCGTCATCATCGCGCCTAATCTATCTATCTAGCCGTCTATCTAGTCACCACCAAGCAAATTCTAAATGGACGCCCTTCGACTTCGCCGACAAGCTTTCTCTACTCCCTCCTCCTTCGAATGACAATCCCCAATGGCCGACAGCCTCTACGCTCAATACCACAATACGTTGCTGTCAGCCAACACCCCACAGCCCGCTCAGTCCCGAAAGGCCGTCTTTGCGCGCCTCGCTCAACCCTTTCCCTTTCTCGGTGCCGCCAGTCGCCCGCCCAGCTCCTCCGGCAACAAGGAACCCACAACAAATGGAGGGCTTGGCGGGGGTACCACAAGCGTCACCAGTGCTTCGTAAGTCTCCACGTTTTGCGCGCACTATCACTCCGGCCCCCGGCAGCTGACGACAGGAAACAACAGCAACCATCTCAATCATCCCCGAACCCTCAAGTACGATCTCAAATCTCCCATCCTCGCTCTCTCAGCGAATGTCGACGGCGACCGCGTAGTCGTCGCAGGCCGCGAGATCATACGCATCCTACGGGTTGGGGTTAACGATATCTCCGAAGCGGCGAACCTTCGACTCCCGGGAGAGCAAAGGAGGCACTTCCAACACGACGTGAAATGGGGCCCTATGTACCAGAAGAATATTATTGCAACAGCAGGAACGAACGGGACGATATGTTTGTATGACATTAAGGAAGGAAGGCTGGATCGCACGCTTAAAGAGCATGGGCGACAAGTACATCGGGTGGCGTTCAATCAGGCAAATGGGAATCTACTACTTTCGGCAAGCCAGGACGGAACGATAAAGCTATGGGATTTAAGAGAGAAGAAAAGTCGGCACACCTTTGTGGGTAAGGCGGACGCAGTTCGGGATGTGCAGTTCAATGGACGAAATGCGACCGAGTTTGCGGCCGCGTTTGATAGTGGGGCCATTCAGGTGGGCTTATTATACTCATGCATGGGATGATCAATGAACTGACCTAGACAGAAATGGGACTACCGCAAAGAATCAATATACGAGCGGAAGATTAACGCGCACAATGGACCTGTATTTGTGATCGATTGGCACCCAGATGGAAGGCATTGTGCAAGCGGAGGTAGAGACCGAACGATAAAAGTGTGGGACTTCACCGCCGATGCTCGACGACAAGCAAAACACTGTATCACGACTATTGCTTCGGTCAGTAGGATTGCTTGGAGGCCACTTAAAAATGCGAATACCGAGACCACCCAGCTGGCGTCCTGTGCCATCAGTAATGACTACCGAGTTCAAGTTTGGAATTTCAAGCGACCTTTTATCCCCACCAGAATTCTGGATGTACACACCAATTCTACAACTGGGATACTTTGGAGAGATGATGACCTTTTGTGGTCCTGCTCTAAAGATTTTACATTGGTTCAGAACGATGTCCCACTTGCTCCAAAGCCTATCCATTCAATGTCCCATAACGCATTTGCTTGGGCACCAGATGGAGGGTTTACGTTTGCAGCGCAGCGACGGAAAAAGAATCGGCACCACGGTACACCGGGGGCAAGGGTCACATTTGATCTGGATGAGGATATAATTCGGGACGAACGACGGCCTCATGACCGTAGCAGCTCCTTTAGATCGTCAAGACCAGCTGTGAATCCAATCAATATCTTTGATACAGCATTAGACAAGTTTGTGCCTTCTCAGACCGCAGCAAGGGTCTCAATGCCGTGCCTGTTTGATAAAGAAGCGTTTGATTTTTTCGCGGAGCGCTACGTTATCGACATCAATGGTGTTGCGGGAGGAAAGACGATGACCTTATCCCAGGCATGTGAGAGAAACGCGCGGGTAGCTTGGAGGGCACAGAAATACCGCACTGGGAAGTCGTGGAAAATGATTCAGCTCGTGGTCGCGTCGGAAGAGGCAGCCGCTGAGGTAGCGGCTGAGAGGATGAGAAAACAAAGACCAGAGAGCATATCCTCTCAACAACTTGGTGCATCGGTTGCCCGAAGAGCGTTCGATTTCGATGGAAATTATTCGGTAAGTGCGACTGGTGGTACTACCCCAATGCCGGCACACTCGCCAAAAAGCATGCCCGTACAGCCCCCTGAAAGAATCGATGAACAACTTCTTCGTATTCCTCCCGCAGCATTCGGGATTAGTCCTTCGAGTTCCACCATCTCAACCGATGGCGAGGGTTCTTCTCCAGATTATAAGGTAGCCGAAGTGCACTCTGACAGCGATGGACTCGATAGCAAGCAAAAACAGCCTCGACCAAATCTGACTGTCGACACCAATACTGTAAGTCAATCACAGATCAAGTCATATGACTTAGCCGCGCAGAATGGTGAAAGCAACATCGGCAATGGTACCACGACGAAGGGTCACAACCCCCGCCCTTCAATGGATGAAAACCACTACCTCCCACTCCTCACCTCCACTACAGAACGTACCGACCCACTGGGAACATCTATGTCCTCGTACAAGCTCTCCTCAAATGTTGACATCAACCACACAAACCACCAGCACTCCACCTCCTCATCGATCGGCTCCCCCAACCTCCCCCGCCAATTCTCGGCCGTCAGCGAACAAACCTCCTCATCCTACGGCGTCCTGGAATCAACTCGTAGCGACTTATCAGACTCAGTATCCCCCCAACACTACCCGGCAGAAGCAACCGCTGCGCCCCTCCTCCCCCCAATCACGGAAGAAATGCAAAACTCTGCTATCGCCTCCCCCCCTCCCCCCGAACCCACCCTCCAAATCCCCATCCTCCAAACGCCCGGCCTAGAAACTAAAGACCTAGACGCCGAGGAATCCGAAAAACCGTGGTCAGCGCGGCACCTGGTTGACCAGCTCTTCACCTACTCCATCGGCATTGGTGATGTTCAAACTGCCGCCGTTTTACTGCTCCTCCTTCATCCGCGGCTCTCGCCACCTCCGCAGCTGATCGAAGAGGTGCTAGACGGGTACCTCAATCTTCTCACACGCAACCGGCACTTCTCGACGGCGGCACTGGTGAGGAAGTTGGCCCCAAGCGAGACGTTGAAAATGAATGCGCAGTTCGGCGTGGATGTGGACCTGAGTTGTGGGGAGTGCGGGAGGGCGGTGGGTGGACGGGGCGGCGGGTGGTGCGAGAAGTGTGCACGGAGAGGGGGGGCAGAATGTGTTATTTGTGGTGAAGTCGGGAAGGGACGGAGATGGACGATGTGTGCGAACTGTGGCCATGGAGGGTGTGAGGGGTGTGTGAGGGGGTGGTTCTTTGAGGAGGAGGATGAGGGGATGGAGAGGTGTCCGGCTGTTGGGTGTGGGTGTGTTTGTTTACCGAGATAGAGGGGTGGGGGGCGGGGAGTAAGGTGTTGTTTACAAAGGTTGCGGGCGTTTTGCGGGAGTTTTCTAGGGTGAGGTTGGGGGTATTCGTTTTGTTTTGCGCGGTTCAATTTTGGGAGTGTGTAAATGAGCAATAAGAGGGGAGATTTTGGATCTCGTGAACATCCTGGCGAACTATTCCTTACTCACTTATCTCTTAGTGAAATTTATGCACAGTATCTAATATACCGGTATTGACCTCGGCCTTACTTGGTTGATCTCATCGGCCTTTCCCTGAGCGCGGATGCTTTCTCGGTTTCATAGCTGACGAGATCAATGACCACGGGTGCTCTGCCTGAGCTGGGTGTGATATTGTCTGTGATGATACTTCTTGAAGAATGAATGGTTGCAGAACAACCTAGGCTCTCAACCTAAGTAGCCAGCAACACGAGAAGGGACCATACCTTCCGGCTCCCTTTGTGGAGGTTTTGACTGCCTAATTTTACATATCTCCCCATCGCTATCCCGCAATGTCACCACAATGCTCAGATACTCGCATAATAGCATGACATTCCGTTTCGCAAGCAAGGCGGGAACCGCGTAGCAACAGAATAGGAGTTGTTATTCGGAGGGAGGACGACCGTCAGGATCAAAGAAATGAAGAAAATCCCTTGTTCTTGCAGAGGGAATAACTATGGTGCTTGAAGCCTCCTTTCCCGGCCTCCAATACAGAGATGGACTCGAAAAACGAGGGCACTGGGACATCCAACTGACCAGTGTTACAAAATGGTCAGTCCAGCCAGGTCTAACACTAGCCGATGTTGGCCTCTGGCATGGTAAACTGGTAGAATGAGGTCAGGTTCAGCCCACCAGACTACACAGCACAATATCGGCAAGTTAGGCAGTTCGGCTTCACCTGAATCGACCTGGACCGACCCACGCCAAGGTATACACTTACAAGTAAGTATACGCCTCAACACACGCTACATATTGTAGTAAGAGGTTCTAAAAATTATGGCGGACTTTTCCTCGGTTTGATCGATAAAATGCATCCTTAATTTGTTCTCAATGTGCTCGTTCCGGCGTCTCTGCGCTGAACTGGGGAAGAATAGGATTTTATATTTGGTAGAAATAACTATTATAGCAAGAGATATGCAGGCCTGCGGCCGGTGCCACCTTCACGGTTCTTAGTGGTGTGATTCTAACGAGGCTCCGGTGCTCTGAGGTAACAGCTGACGCAGTTGCGGTTGCTCTTGAGATCTGGGAATCAAAGTATCTTTTCAGCCTCGGCCTAAGAATCTACCGCCTTCTTCCGTGATTTTTTGGTCACTATAACTGCTTGAAGCAGGATTGCCTCACCCTGAGTGCTGAGTTGAAGGCGGTTTCTGTTGACTAAGGGATTTAGCCCGAAGGCTACCAGAACTAAGGCGAGCACTAACTTTAACCCGCAGGCCATTGGGACTAAGGCATGCACTAGACTTAGCGGGCTTGGTACGGAGCATATCTCCCCGCGAGCCTCGGGCCTGATTAGTGCTTGAGATGATTCTTTCCTTATGTATGTCTATCTTCTTCTCTCTCTGTACGATAGACAGTTCAATGATCATCTTTCTCTCCCTCCTCTGATTGTCTCATCAGTTTCGCCGACAGGACGGAACAATATGACCGGTGCGGTCTGTTGCGATGATCTCGCTGGCCGACCTTCACGACAAGGGATGCCAGATCTCCACACTTTACACACAGCTGATAGGTCCACGAGAACCTGTTGCAAACCATTAGTTAGAAGCGTTGAAAACGGAGGGATAGCATGAAAGTGCATGACTCACTGGTAGGGTTTCACAAATCTTGTGGCGTGTATTTGTATGATTGGCTCGGTTTGCTTTGCTGTTTTTCGTGGTTCTTATTTCGAGGGATGGGAAGACTACCCACCCGAAAGCGGTGGAGTGCGGCACGGGACGAGGTGGAAGGAGGAGACCGCAAAAGCGATTTTCGCAATCTCGCTGGTGAGATGGTTGCTCGTGTTGTGGATAAGAAGCTTCGAAAAGTGAGGAGGCAGGGTTTACAAAGGATTGAGGAGGGCCCGGAAGGACTGGGGGTCGATGTCCCAAGTTCCGAGACCGGAAAGAGCTCACCAAACCGGGAGTGTATGAGAGAACACATATGTACACATATGACAACATATGGAGTCATATGTCGGTATCTGTATTACAGTCTGGATCTAATCAGATCGCACCTCACCAAACACCTATCAAGCACCATCTGCTCAAGCATCCCCATCACCTGTTCAACCGTTCCCACCAGCCCATGTGGCTACATATTCTGGCCCAACTCTAATTTGTCCGAAGAACCCTCAAATTGTACGTTCCCTTCTCGGTCACATACTTTTTCTACTCTTGAACAAATGGTACAGTAAACTCACCAGGTGTTTCAATGTATGTGGCGATTTTTCGCATCTCCGTCCTCAAATGACGGTTTCTTCTCTGTACCATGGCGTGTCAGTTCTGAGATGTTATATATCACTCGAACACGATGTTTACTGATACGGTTGCCCGCTGATAGAACAGCCCCGAGCCCAACACGCCACAAGTTGTGATCTCTACCTTCCGCGATTGGGCATCCGGACGGAGAAATGGCGGCACTCAGTCGAAATATTTCGGCTATCTGGTCATAGTATGTCACTCACGAAGTCCTACGTTCCCAGCCATCCTATATGCAACCAATGAAATCCTCACTGCTCTGCTCCAGCAGCCGTACCCCAGTCTACCACCACTTCAGTTACCATCCTAAGCAGTAACTGCCGCATCCGCCCAGTACCTCGAACACCTGTTCCTGTTCCCTCGATCCTGTATCTACATCGTCAATTACAGCTCGCAGACAATCGTTCTTATACTCAGGGGCGCCAATCCGTGCTTCATCAAGAGAGGTCGGATTTAGCGTTGTCGGTGCTACTAGTGCAGCCACGTTCAAGGACCCCAATATCTCCGCTTCCTCCGCTGCCGCCACCCAAGACCGCGTTCCTACTCCACTACTTCTAGCTCTCCAACGGCCCGCCAGAGATTCAATTCCCTTCTTGTTCGGGGATGTTCCCGCACGTTCCACCCCTGCGGCCCTTCTATCTTGAAGGCACCCGCTACATCCTTTGCAACTGCCAATCCCGCTACTATTACTAATGACACATCCACATCCACTACATCTGAAGTAGGTGGAATAGTGGGAGTATTCTTCAGTCCGGTGACGAGAAAATAAATTCTGCTAGGTAGCCGAAATAAATGCTTAGAGCACGGGTCCGGAACATCTCAAACCGATTGCTACACCTCACACCTAGGGGATGAAGGGGGTCGGTGGGGAGGCTACAACATGAACTTTTCCTTTGTTGTAATTGGAGTAGCGGGGAAAATAAGAAAAATGTATGCCATACCCGCAAGCGGGTGAATACATAAATCTACATCCTTTCCCATACTATACAAACCCAACTAACGTATCATTTACGTTACATCACTTCAATACTTAGTGCTAAGGTACAACTCTCCTCCGAGTCTTGGTCAGAGCTCATGGAACGCAACTGCGAATTGATTGCATATTAGGAGCACTCTATGGGACAAAGAAACCATTAAATTCCACTTCAAACTTCACATCAAACGCTAATGTAACCTTCCTCAACCAAGGCATCCGATCAACCCGTATACGTGACAGTGACATCTAGTAATAAATATATTGTAGATCTGATATGGTACCGGTAACGATATCTACCGTCGCCCAATAAACTGCGACCTCTAAGATGCCGTTTCCATGTGGTCTCAGAGGATATAGAGGATATAAAGGCACTTGGACAGCTATCTTGTGCTATCTCCTGAGGTCTATGTCTATTTAGTCTAGCGCCCATCCGAACCCCGACCTTGTAAAACTCACCAAAAACCAATCAGAACTCTTATGCGAACTTGCAGCATTATTGGAGGATAATGAATAAGAGGATATCATAGAGGGAAACGACCGCGCCGCGAGCAGTCAGAACGAATCGAAAAATTGGTGTTTGATTTGTCGGGATCACTTATCGAGTAGAATTTGAGCTTAGGGGGGATATTCAATCATCCCTAGTTCATGCAGTTATCGATTGACAAGAAGTCTTTCCATCTCCGCACACCAGGAGCCCTAAACCATGAACTCGCAGCAGTTGTTTACACCACTAGGTTTTTCTGCATGCGTGCAGCTTTCATTGAAACTTCGGGGTAAACCGTTACGTTACCTGTCGATCGTTTTAAGATGTTCCGCCGCCGATATCTCATCTCGGATGAGGCCACGTTGATTGACCATTCGTCTCCTGCAAGATACCAAAGGTTATCAAGTGGCTAAAGGAGTACGTCCGACAGTTTTCTAGACACCCGACGAAAAGGGTTTAATAGTTCACGGTCACCCTATGCAAATCACGGGTTTCAAATCGTTTATTAAAAATTAACTTAGAGAAGCAATCACGAAAATCGGTACATTGGGGGTCAGCCCAGCAATACTCGATGCGATCAGGATAAGAAATACTGTGCGCGTGCAAACCATTGCACTACAAAGCCCTTAGGGTGTTAACTACATTCATGATGTTGCGATATGGAGTGGAAAACCGTGTGCATATACTATGGTATAGAGGAAGAGAGAAGGAGAAAGACTCGGCATATATATAGATAATCTTCGCGTATATCTCCGGGTATGCTGGCGTTACCCTTTGCCACCATTGCCGCTCGCCATTCTCGCCACCGAATATTCAACTCATGATAAGTGGAGTAACCGGGTGAGATTCTGAAACCGAGTCTAATGTCGATCTTATTGAATGTTAGTGAACGCCAGGATGTAGTACGTTATATGTTCGGGTATGGTTTTTCGAAGCCTGGTTCCACGTATTTTGTTGCCCTGAAATCATACCTCCCGAGTAAGTTGTATGTTGAAGGCGGCCGAAAAAGGGAACTTGGGTTAATTTTCCGGTCCCTTCGCTGCGCATGAACCATGTCACATTCCAACCATCCTGTACCGTAGGAGTGTTGGTACTGTGCCGCACACCCAAGAATCAGTGCAGAATCTCTGCCCGCACGATGCAATTTACCGTGCCGATTCTAAGGCTTCTAAAAATTGTCGCGATAACTGCATGGTCGAGATCACCAACGTAGCCGACCAAGTAGGTAGCTTCCCTATAAGAGCGGCAGATGAAGACTTCCAGCACGCAGCTATCCTCAGACTTAAAACAACGTTTGACGATACATAGGTGATAGTTGAACCTGTTGGCACAGCTGATGAGTAGGAGATGGCGGACGCAGGGCCGGGCATGATACGGAATGCGGATCATGATAATCTCGCCCTTGACAGGGAGGCGAACCTCTCGTCACGAACCTCGTTGACGTAGGGCAAACAACAGCGAAGAAAGCGTTAGAAGTGATGTTTAACATTTCATGGAAGCAGTTGGAGAAGGATGGTGGTGGGGATAGCGAATCGAATAGTAAGTAGAGAGCTCCGTTGACTATTTAATCTATCTAATCTAATCATACTAACCCCTGTGCGGCTCTGATGTGCGGCTCCAGAGTTGAGCAATCAAGTATGACGTCAGTGATGTAACCTTATGAGTGATGGAGAGCAATTTCAACACCTGAAGCTGAGTAACTAACCCGTGCTCGCCTATACCCACCCAAGTCCTTCTTCTTACCATCTTCTTTGTGATTGTGAAAATCGAATTACGAAGTCAAGTGGCGAACTTAGCACTCGGCAACATGAGTATGCATAAAGCGTCCCATTGCGCGGAACCTTGACATCAATCTCACCACGCAACATTAACAACATCAACAACTATAACTGCAGTTCGACGCATTTTCGCTGTGACATCCGTTATGGCACCCGGACTTCGGTTCCCTCTCGTTCTCCCCCTCCCGCATTCACCTACGCTTCTCTTCTTCAGCCTCCCATCAGCTCCTATCTTTAATACCTCCAATAAACAGCACTGAAATATATAGTAACTCAAGCAATAGTTAAGGGACGGCGCTCATCGGGAAAAACAGGTCCGCACTCGAGCGAGGATTTCCCGCTCAGCTTAATGGTGGAATCCCCATCCCTCATCTCAACTCCACGAATATTTCCCCGATAAGGTTGATTGTTTGACGTCAAATGATATACTCTACTCAATGAGCTTTATCAAGCCGTGGTCTCCGATCTTGGCTGGCCACAGGGAAATCCTGTCTTGGCATAAGCACGGAACAGAATTTACACGGGATTCCTGTCCCGTTTTCATCCCGTGGTTCAGCCTAATCACTGAATACCGTCTGAAGCCAGCTCCTGGCCAGTCCAGATCGACCGTCTCCAAGTGCACCTCCAAGTGGTCCTCAGTGCTGTCTCCAATTGTGCACCTAAGCATCATCTCCATATGCACTTCCAAATGCACCCAAACATTGCCTCCAAATGCCCCCGACCGACCGTGCCATAGCAGATCGATATAGATAGTTAAAGAATAGATATATAATCATCTACAAACTTTTCATAATCATATTAGTCTGAGTGGCGCAAATAAGTCTGAGCGTAGGATAAGTAAAAAATCCCCACTCGGGCGCACGGTTGGTTCCGCTTGAGTCCGAACTCATTTTTCCCGATAAAGGGCTTCTTTGGAAGTTCTTTCAAAACACTGCCTGATTAAACCTCTGTAGTCTAATATTAAGCGGGTGCGAACTTCAATGCTAACGTGGGGTACAGCTTACCTAGTCCACCACTTGCAAGTATCATGGATAACTAGCTTTCTGTGTTAGGCTCAGAGATCCCGTCATCGCCACCTGGTGCCCCAGTCAATCTCTTCTATTGGTTGCATAGAACAGCTCCAAGTAGGTTGTACCAATATCGTGGAAAGAATGTGCCCAGTTGGGAAAAAGTAATCTGAAGTATTGTATCATCACGGTTGATTGACGCAGCACTTATAAATAGGTCTACCTTGGCGAACCAGCGAGTAACTCGAGATAATACGGCAATGTCTTGGTGTCACTACGGACCTATCATCGCAAACTCCTTGTCATTGCAAAATTCAGGCGGTCGGTAAGATAGATCAAATAAGAAGGAACCATCTTGTCATGTCAAGGACCCGAAAAAGAGTTCAGAATCGTCAACACAGTTAAGTAGAGTGGATTTCCGAGTACAGTGAGACATCTCTTAGCAATTGGGCCGTGATAGCCGCACAAATCAATGTCTCTTGTAATTCGCACTGCATATTCTAGAAAATCATAAAGACTTTAAGCAATAAAATAAACATTAACAGAAATTAGAAAAGAAAATCCGTCCCTGCAGAAACCTCCGTCAATCAACCCCAACCCTCTACTCCACAAATCTAACTGCTCCATCTGCCACAATCCCATCTAGCACTTTGGGGGATGAGCCTGCACGGACGAAGGCGTCTTGAACAGCTTAATCTCGGCCTTTCTCCGCCTCGTGAGCCCGGAGAAAACCCTCAAAGGAGAACCCGCCTTGTTCCATTTAATCAACTATTCCCCACTCGTTAGCCTCCCTAACCCTCAGCTTCAGATACATTCAAACTTACCTCCTGCGAAGCGACAATATTCTTGTTCTCCCCGCGGTTGAGTCTCCTCACCAACGACGAGGAGCGAACATTTCCGCAGCCAACATTGAAAGCCCAAGAAACCAGCGCTCCGTATTGGTTATCATTAAGCTTGACGGAGTCATTGATAGCGCTGGAAACACATGACTTAAATGACTTTGCGTCGTCGTTAAGGAGCTTGGCGGCAGTGGTCCTGGTGAGCGGGAAGCTGTATGGCACTTCCTTGCACCCCTTGGTCTTGCACAGATGGCCGTACCCAACCGTGGGTAGGCCGACGGGGTCGGGCTTGGGATAGGGTTCAAAGCCTTCGAATTCTTTGATCAGGTTTACGGTGGCCGCGTTGATGTCTGGTGGCCCGCAGGAGCTTCCTCCGCCAGGGCTACCGCCGCATTTGGTGGTGAAGATGCCGGCGTGACCGGTGGAGACGTAGTAGTCCGACACGTAGCAGCCGTGCTGCGTTTTGTCCCAGACGTTGGAGGTTTCAACCTTGGCATTTTTGTCAACAGCTGCAGATACTCATATTCCCCTCCCGAAAGAAAGTCTTGGGGGACGGTGATGGGGGTGCTTACCTTGGTGCCGGTGGTTTGGCAGGAGATCTTGATATCGTAGCCCTTGGGGTAGGTCCTAACGATCGTGGAGGATGTGGAGGGGGAGGAGCGACAGTTCAGGGTGATCTTGGTTGGGTAGGCGGCGGCACTAAGGGCCAAGAGAGAGGTGGCAGCAATGACAAGGAGGGAATGCATTGTGAACTTTTGAAAGCAGGAAATTTATGAAGAGAATGTGAGGTTTTCAGGTCCTAAACGAGGGAAGCTTGTTGCTGCTGCTGCTGCTGTTGGAGTTGATGTTAATACCCCGTTCTGAAGGGACATTTATATACCCTCTTCTTGCTCTATAATAGGCCACATTTTGTGCATCGTCACTGCCAATGCCTCCTTTCTCTCGTATTCCAACTACAAGGAAGAAATCGTTCATGACTTCATGAGCATGAGGCAGATTCCAGTCATTGTTCCCCACAAGTGCAGCTTTTTCCTGGTAACTCGCTTCAAACCCCAGGAAAATTATGGTAGTACACGAAGGCGATTGCCGTGTTGCACTCGGTGGATTCTCGTATATGTACCGAGTTCCTGAAACGCGGCTATTCTGGAGTTCGTTACACAGGCGCCTTGCGCAATTAATATTGCAAGGGGAGAGCATTCAAAGATTAGCGAACCAGTGGAGCTGTCTGTACCTGCATATAATATGTTCTCGTATTCCTTCTCAAACTATTTGTACCACGTCAGCCACAGGTTCCAGGTTCCGGGGTCGACGAAACTGCTTAGTATACGGTGCTGCTCTATCAAAGGTAGGCTCCCTGCCAAGCCCCCTCGCTTTATAACACAGGCTTGCATTGAATACGGTTCAAGACCTGAAAATATATTGCCTGTGGCAGTGTACGGCACTGGTTTCGGAGACCCCGAGCCTTCGTTCCTCGAGTTATGCAGAATTCCCGGACACAAGGCCTTCATGATCACCTCCCCGTCATCGAGTAACACGGAATCTGGAATTGCGTAGCGTCGATACCATATATGTCGGTACTGGTTCCGGGATATTGGTGCCGATAGCTCCGGTTTTCTTGACGGGATCGACAGGAGCTCCGGAGGCCTACTGCCGAGACTACGCATACTTTCTTCTGGATATCAATGGACAGGTTATTATGGTCAAATTCTCTCGTCAAACTTCCCAGGCAGATTTGAGACAGACATCCTGCAGCTCAAGTCAACTTCATCACCAAATTTCCTGATATGCGCGCCTTTAGACAACATACCCATCCCTGTGAGCACTTCTTGGATGCCAGCCCTCACCTCTTGTTAATGGGTAATAAACTTCCCCTCCATCACAAGTCCGGTCAATTCCCTGCTTATATGTGCCACCTTGTCCTTGTACGCCATAAGTATTATTCCCATGACAATGGCATGCTGATAAACCTGCGTCAGGTAGGTCGACTGCAGTACTGCAACAGCATCATTGCTCGAGTCATATCCCGAAATGGCACCACAACCGATGATGTCTCTCTTTCACGCGAATCTATTGGAGAGCGGGAGGTTGGGACCTGCCACATTTTCAAAGTAGCTACGCAGTTCAGCGAGGAGCGTTATTCGGGAGGAATGGGTTCATACATATCGATATAATCCGGAGTAGTTTCGATAAGTCTTCACCAAACCGTAGATATATGTGGTTCAAAGCGACATCCGGATTCAGCATGCCCTAAAGGAACGCACATTTCCCGTCATCCACGGCAATTTTCGGTCCTAAGAACATTCATTGCGTGCTGCACTACTGAGGAGCTAGTTACACCTGCAGCCGCGGACACGACGAGGGTTTGGCAGGTTTCCTTGGTGGCTTCGGTAACCAAGGAGGGGACAACATATGCTGTTATTACTTATTCTATATTCTATGTCAAGTTTGTCTCAAGCGCAGAGGTTGGTGGGATCGACTGCAATATGGCTAGATAGCTAATCTCTACAGCGTAATTCATACATGCAATGACCAGGTAGTTACTTAAGTAGGTACATGATTTTAATCAATAATTCCCTGGCTGTGGTGTCTTATTGAATAGAGGTATTGTATTTAACTCTATATGCTCCCGAAGGGATGAACTTTCCCGTTAACTTCGTTTTGAGGATCCATGAGCGGGTTGTAACTGGATGGTGCCATTGTGTTGTTAGTTACAGCTTCCCTAAGGTTATCTTCTGACTAGTGTTCTCGATAGTTCCAAACTGCAACTGTATCTACAGACACCTGTCTTTATAATGGTCCACAAACTCTACATTAATCATTAATACATAATGTCAAAACTCAGTTTAAAACCCCAAAGTAACCTGCATTCTCTATTGTGCAACAAATGAATCACCTCATTTCTTTTCTTTCTCATACACCACTTTTAGTCTCTACACATCTGTAATTCGTCACATCACTAAAGAACAAATTTAACACCACAAACATGGTAACTAGGTACTGTCTGTGAAACCCCTATCATTCATCCCAATTCTCGGGTTTCCATATAATTGCTGCAGCTTTAGGGCTTTTGTACAGGCCGCTAGCACTCCAGGATTTGCGACACTAAGCACGAATTAGAGTTCTATCAAGTATGACATCCAGAGGAGCACTTCCAAAGCTGTGTGTGACATAATTAGCACGGGGGCAGCTCTAATATAATGTCAAAAGGGCATTTCATCTATTAGAGAGGTACATTTGCGAGCCTCTTTTCTCAGCTCCCGAGCTATTCCCTCACTACTCATAATGTTCGGGTGACATTACATTTCACTGTAAAAGCTGAATTTCTATGTTTTGACTCATTTCCACAGTTGAATTCTTAATAGGCCCATCATATAATTGCTAGCACGCACACAGTATATCTTATCCAAACCTTATTGTTAGAAGTCGCAGTTCGAATCTGCGCGGGTCCATTTTTTTGCGCTATCGGTTCCTTTCAATGGGCTCAAGTCTATAGATCTACTTACCTAGGTTGTCTCTAGGTACTAAAGTTGTTTTGGGTCCTGTGGACAGATGACGTCAGTTTTGACGTAACACCAAATTTACTCAACAACTGATCTTCCTAAATACTTATTAATCGAGACTGGCTACAAACGCGATAGTGAATCAAATAGCTTCACAAAAACACTGGCCCCGTTGCTTCAATATAGCCTGTAAATGAACTGCAACAAGAAAATACAAATAACAAAAAAGCCACTAGGGATTTGTTGTTCAGTTCCCATATTTTCCCTTTGTCTCGTTCCCTTTGCCTCATCCTGTGGATAAACGAGGTACGAGTGGCAACACCACTAGAGGCTGAGCACGAGACAAATTTCCCTCTATATCGCAACATTCCCCATGCCTAATTAAATCCTCGTTTTAGAAACACTTGAAAACCGCATTCTTCCATCCTCCACCTTCAGCAGCACCACGGGGACATCAACCCTAAATGCCTCTTCACCGGGCAAATTCATTGGAGCCGAGAACCCGGCAACCCTTACAACCTCCGCCCCACAACTAATAGCTGGACACTTCCACTTCTGTCCCGCCTGCGCCTCTACCTGCTTCACACAGGAGAAACAGAATTGGTGATTGCAAGGACGGACACTTTTTACTCATCAGCAAGGGAAGAGAAACCCAAGGAAGGGGGAGCCTACATGCAATCGCACAGTCTTACTTTACAAATGCCACACTGCTTTGGGACTTTTGTATCCGCAGAAGAAGCTCCAGTAGTATCAACACCAATCTGTTTATCCATTTCGCTCACTGATTTGACCGCGTCGAGCGTCTCTGAGCCATCGATTCTGTTCTCGGTATCTTCCTCGACGACGAAGAACGGCAGCCCGGCGTCAACATAATCTTTAGCAGTGATGGGGACATCGTGGGGGACGATATGGGTTACTGCTTCAAAGGAAGCTGGCGAGAAAATGTGGATGTTTGTGAGGCGGGTGCGGGAGGTGTTCCACGTGTGGCGCGGCCTGAAATCAGCTACCAGGTCTTGGATGAGTTTTCCACCGGCTGCAATTCCCATTACTTCGAGCCTGGGTGCAGGTTCTATGGCGCTGTTTGAAGCTTCCAGGGTGTCGTCCGAGTCGATTCCATACGCGAAAACTAAATCATCGTCCAAGTAGAATTGTCTTAAAGATTGTGGAGCTTTGGGACTTTGGAATACTTCACACGGTCTGGGAAGCAATTGACACGGTCTGGGAGACGATTCAGTCCGCAAGTTTGATGAAATGCAGTCGGGACCTAGTGTACCACAGGGTCTTGACGGTGCGCCATACAGGTGAGGCATAGTTGTAATGTCCGGTGAGTTCGAACGGTAATAGCGGGTAGCAGTAATGTAACTAAGGTATTCCGCCTGCATTTGGGATCCATCAGTCTCCACCCTCAACACCAAAGACCGGTGTAGCAGATACTTTCAGAGCAAGACTGGCAACCCCTTCGGGTACCTCCTCCGGCCCCAAAAATTCCCTGAGCCTCGGCGCACGGCGAAACTTCCGGGGGGTAAGGGACATAAAAACCACATCCCCTTCCTTAAGCCCGTGATCTCTGGGAGTATGTGCTTCGTCGACGTAGATACACTTTCCGGTACGATCCTCGTTCCAAAAAGTTTTCGTGCGGAGTTTTTGATAAGCTGGCGTCACTTCAATCTGGAAACCGCCAAAATTCTCCTCGCCGGTGACTTGGCCTTTGTTTGTTTGTTTGTAATCATATTGCATTCGGCCGCTGGCGGCCATGGCATATCCCGTACATATTTCCTCCCCGCTTCTTCCGTAACATAAAGAAACAAAAGCAAAGTTGCGAGTCCTCTTCTCCCTAAAACAAAAGAAAACCGCCAAAAACAACATCAACTTTTTACACCCCCCCATCACTCAACTCCTCGTGATCTGAGTTCTCCGCCTCCTCCACCACTCCGCTTATTCTACCGACATCTGTACAAGATAAAAAATCCATCAGAGCCTGCGAACATTTTTCTTCTGCAAAAACGAGAGACATTGGCAATGAAATCTTCAGCTTCTTCAAAACCTTTTCGACACCCTCATACCCATCCTCCCCCTCTTGCCCGTCAACCCAAAGCCTTTTTTGTTTTCGTTTCCATCTTTTGCACCACTTGAAAAGGTGGTCCCTTGTCTGATATTCGTGCCCACACCACCAGCACTTCATATCTCTTCTTTTTCCGATCCGCAATAGGTATTTCGCTATCAGTGCATGTCCTGACTTAAGCTGATAAAACCTCGCCGCAATTGTCTTTTTAGCTTCCATCACCGCACTATTACCTCCCCTCTTTACCAAATCATACCGGTAACTGTGCTTTGACTTCTTCCCCAACTTCATTATTTCTTCTTTACTTTCTTCCCACTTCACCTCAGTCAACCTTCGGCTAACGTGAGCAAAAGAAACATAATCTAAAAATGGTAGCGGATTTTGCGTTTCGGTATAACTGCCGCAATGCTTATACGCCGCCTTTGTTGCTTGCTGGTCTGCTTCTTCATTGCCTTCTATCCCCTTATGCGCGGGTACCCATTGGCACTCCACTTGGATATTTTTTCTGGCTAATGCATCGACCCAATTCATCGTCCGTAACGCTAGTACCTGTCCTGGTCCTGGCTCGTCTGATTGTATTCGTCTTAAAGTTGCCTGGGAATCCGTAAAAACCGTAACCCTGGTAACCTCCTTTTCTTCTGCCATCTCATCCGCAATTTTCATCGCTTCCGACATCGCATACATTTCCGCATCAAACGCTTCTTTCTGTCGACCTAGGTGCACCCTCCTCTTTTTCCACCTTCCTTCCTCTTCCCATACCACTGCACACCCAACCCACTCATCTTCTTTTCTTGATCCATCAGTCCAAAAAACAAGCCCATCCCTTTCTAACTTCGCTTCTTTCATCGCTTGTTTCTCATCCTGAATTATCACCTTGCCCTTAAGGCATCTTTTTTCCATTTGTAATGACGTCCTTTCATAACTCCTCCTCTCGAAAGGTTTATCCTCCGGGATCAACTCATCAATCCCCTCCACCCTCTGTAAGACATTCCTTTGTACTTCTAACATTTTCCCTCCGCCTTGAGCGTCGGGCATCATCATTTGTCTCAACTTATACCGGCGTACCCGGTTATTCAGAAGAGCCTTTGCCGGTCGTAATCCAGCATCATTCATCAACGCTCCTTGAGGTGTCGTCCTAAAGCATCCGGTTACCCTTCTGCCCTGCTCATTCAACAACTTTTGTACCTCCTGAGCTTGATTTTCTTGTCCACGCCACCACAATTCAGACCCATACAACACCACTGCCTGAACCGCCGCAACCTGAATTCGTTTGCATCCTTCTGAGCTTAATCCTTTCTTCGTCATCAAGGATCTTACTCTATTTTGCGCTCTCCTTGCTTTCGCTAAGGTCTTTTTCGTATGATCATTCAGGGTAAGCATATCATCCAGCCATACCCCCAACCATCTTGTCACTTCTTTATTGTACGGAACCTCATAACTTCCTACCCTTACTCGGGCATTCATCTTCGGTTCCTTATTCTTTCTTCGTGGTGTGAACAACATCGCTTCTGTTTTTTCGATGTCGAACTGACAGGCATTCTTCTTTGCCCATTTCGTTGTTTCCGCGGCGCATCTCTCCAGTCGTTTTGTGCATTCCCCCACATCCTCATCTTCCACCACCCATGCCACATCATCGACAAAAGATATACCCTTACTTCCACACTCTTCTTCTTTAACTTCAACTTGGTCGAACAACCCCGAAAGGTATATAACAAAACGTACTGGCGATACTGGTGACCCCTGTGGAACTCCCGTTTCCACCTCCATACTATCTCCTTCCTTTCCGTCCATCGACATAATCACTTTTCTTTCTTCCATAAAGCTTTCCACCCACCTCACCAGGTCGGCTTCAAACCCCATTTCTTCCATTCTTTTTATCAAGTTCCCCTTCGCCACATGTGGGAAGGCTCCCTTAACATCCATCAACACCACTGCCACGGTATTCCCCCTCCCCCACGCTTCTTCTACTCTCTTCATCAACCTTCCAACTGCATCAATTGCTGACCTTCTCTTTCTGCATCCGAACTGTCCGTCATGAAGTAACCTCCTTCACTCACACTCCTCTGCTATTGCGTTGGCTGCTACCTTCTCAACTACTTTTCCCAGACAATTCAACAACGTTATCACCCTATATGCCTTGGCGACTCCGTAATCTGGTTTATTCGGCTTCGGTATAACCACTCCCCTTGCTTCCTTCCAAGCTCGTGGGTGTATTCCTAACCTAAATGCCACTTTAACAATATTAATTATCCTGTGAGAATCCCAATCCCACAACAATCGTATTGCCTTAAACCCCAACCTATCCGGGCCGGGTGCCTTTTGGACCGACTGATTAAACAAAGCCTCTCAGATGTCTTCATCAGTAATCTTTTTCCACATTTCTCCTCCCTCCTCTTGGGCCTTTCTCTCCACACCCTTCAAAGGTTTCGGAAATGCTTCTTCTTTTATCAACTCCTCCTTATCCTCCCAGGACTCCGCCACCTCTCCAGTCCTAGATTGCAAAGTCTTTGTCGTTTGTTGTCCGCCTGGTTTCGTATATCTCAACGCCTGCCAGACCTGATCTCTTGTGGCCGAAGTTAGAAACTTCCTCCACATCTCCGTTTTCGACTGCCGGATCATTCTTCTCAGATTGCTTCGCTGCTTCTTAACTTGTTGCTGCGACGCTTCCCCTCTCTTTCGAGCTCTTTTTATCGATCCCAAAATCTTTCGGTTTTCTGCGATCTCTGCCGTCCACCACCTTTTTGATCTCGCACAAACCTTAGCTTTTTTGCAGCACCTATTGAGATGGTTAACAAAGTTCCGCTGTATCCACTCAGCCTCTCTCTGTAACTCATCCCCACTGCTACTCTCATCCAAAACAGGTCTCTTTGAGCTCTTATCTTCCCATTCTTTTTTTGCTTTTTTATAATTTTCCTCCTCCTCCTTCGACTTGAGCCCATCGATATCCCATCCTGTAACTTTTCTTGACACTTTAACTCCTTCCCCTTCATCCCATCTTAACTGGGCACACACAATCGCATGATCTGAAGTAGTTGTCAAATCTGTTGACGTCTCTAACCCATTAGCCATCGAGGCCTTAGTGATAAAGAAATCAATAAGCGATCCCGTAGTTTCGCCGTTTCTCATATTCGAATGGGTTTCTTCCCCGTCCGTAACATCGATCAAATCGTACTCATCCATGAGATTTTCCAAAAAGTTCCCATCTCTTCTTCGTGGGCATTGCGGATCCCATCTATCACTATGAGCATTCCAATCTCCTCCCAAGAGGATCTTTTCCTGTTCCATAATCTCATTCCATCTAGCTGTCTGTGCCGGTCTGCCTTGACTTCTCACTCCCCCCTCTTGTCTCAGCTGATCGTACACATTCACCAATCTCATCTTTCTACCCGATGGGTATTTTATATCAAACACCTGAACATCTCCTTCTCCCCCCTTATCCACTTCCGAAAACTCCAGGTGTGTATCTCTTCTTATCGCGGTCATGGTTCGTCCTCCCCTAACCAACCTATATCCTGGGTGACTAATATTGTATCCTTCTTTTTCCACATACTGTTCTTGCATCATTACAACATCAGCCCCCCAAACAATTCCTGTTTCCAACGCCATCATAGTCGCCTCATACCCCCTTCC
>Ga0307512_10002507_pt1 | contig 23001 bp, 18 predicted proteins | sample 14_EM_MG_FD_200267 | JGI IMG/M metagenome (GOLD analysis project Ga0307512, IMG submission 200267) | Populus trichocarpa ectomycorrhiza microbial communities from riparian zone in the Pacific Northwest, United States - 14_EM | ecosystem: Host-associated > Plants > Roots > Unclassified | place...
CAATCATTGAGTAGTGGGCCGCCACACCCCCCCCCCCCCACTTGCGTTGAGCCTCTGCTGTGATAGGAACTCCTGATTTTCCATCAGCGCAGCTTGGCGTGGATTGACACCATTTAATGACATTCCATGCTCAATTCCAAGTCTTTCAGCACTTCTCCTGCAGGATAGACACTCCTAAATCCTCTCCATCCAGATTGTGACTTCTGAATTTCAGTCTGTGCACCGAACCCACCCTTTTGTTGCTTCTCAGCTAGGAAGGGAGCACCACATTGCCCCCCTGCACTCCTTGGAATGGATGGTTGCTTCAGGACATTTGTAACACCGGAGGAATCAACTCCAACATAGACTCAACTAGAAGTATCCCTTCTAAGTATCCCTCTATCTTGTGTTGTGATCGGACTTGATATTGGACCTATACAAGGACTAATTGCTGGTTCACTTCAAAACTTGACTCAAGCGCAGTGAGTTATGTGAATAGAACAAAGGTAGAAGGGCTTTCGAATCCGAATATATTGTTAAGGCTTGTTCTCCATCGTGAGAAGGTTGCCCTCTATACCAGCAGAAAATTGAGAGGTCTCTATACCTTGTCCCTCTGCCCTTTAACTGCTAATTCTAACTACGTTCTTATCTAGATAAATGCTCAGTATCCTCTGGTCCTCCAATCCACTTGCTCAGATAACCAGTCTGCCTGAACTTCCTCCGAGCAAATGATATCCTTCCAATCCTCCTGTCCTTCTGGTCCAAATGTATCCTTCTGATACATATCTCCAGACTGATTGGTATCCATTGGACTGTTGTCTTCCGGACCATCTACCTCTTTGTACCATTTAACAGCCTTCCTTCATATCATGCTCAAGTATCTCTATCCTACTGGCCATAGCGGACGCTAATCGAGAGTTACTTTATATAGTGGTGATGATGGCTGGAGTCAATCTTTATCTCTATCAATTGAGAATATACTGATGGGTGTTTGCACTGTATGAACACTCCATTGCAACTGTGACAATGCTCGAGGGCGGGTAGTAACAAGGTAGTTGGCAGCTTTGTGCCTGGCGGTTATTGGTGTGCCGATAGTGCTGGCTTATAATTGATGAACATTATTCAATCGCCATATGACAACATCATCAAGTGATCGTTCATGACCCCAGAACCGTGTCCAATCCCAAAAGTGTAACAATATTACTCAGTGCTGCTTGGCACCACATTGCAGTGCTCCACCGATGGGACAGGCTCTCTCCAAACCCCATTGGTGCTCCTCTGCCAGCATTGGAACTCCTCAAATACATACCAAGCTCCATACTGCCCTTTCGGCACTCCTTCACTACTATGGGCTCAACTCAGCCGCAATAGATCCTCCTCAATCGCTGCAACAGTTACTCCTCATTCCCAGTTAGCACTCTGCAGCCTACCATGGAACTCATGTATTTCAGCCTGCACTCCTCCAACATCTTTGGTATACTTCTCTTTTCCACACAGCACTCCATTTCTGGCACTCCCCTTTTTCATCTGAATATATGATATCATTTTTCAATTCCCCATTTTGATATGCAGCTAGCTAACATATCATTGCAGCTTTGTTAGATATCACAAATTGAGCCTCACAACAGTGGAATTCATTTTCATCCTCATGCCAGGTTCAAAGTATCAACAAATACAAGGAGGGCTTCCTGCATCTTTGCGCTGTTGATGAATTCTGTGTTGCTGGTTTGATTGGCTCTTCATGAGATGGGAGATGAAGTCAACAACATAGACACAGAGTTCAATTGATATTATTTGATTGCTTAGTCACGTTATCGTTTCAGTGTCCCAGCTTGTTCCTTTAAATCAGTAGTCTTTTTCTATGGTTCCTGAAAGCAGTGATGTAAAACATTGATTGTTGAAGAAGATGGCAGCTAGTATAAGTATGCTGTAGAAGTAACAATGAGCAACAATTGATCCATTGTATTTGTGTTGGGCGGTAATCCAATACTCATGTACAGCTGGAGAGTTCCAGAAAATACCTCCAGTCCTGCCAACAAATATCCATCAGATCTGAGGCATCTCTCAGAGATTGTTTCGGATTCCCCAGTCAGATGAGCTACACTCTGAGGTGCTCTCAATATTCTCTCTGGTGCGCTGACGTGTTCTGAAGCTCCTTACAATCACTGCTCCTAGGGCACTCCTATACTACTCATTCGAAATCCAAGTTACTCCAAAGGCTGGCGAGAATGGCCATCTTGGGTCTGATTCTCTCCTGAAATTGACACTTCAAAGTTTTCACTGTACCTCCTCTCATACACTTGTCGAGGCTCCCAGTGACCAAAATATGACATGCTGATTGATTAAAACAATATTAACCTCCGAAATGTGATGAACTGTGACACTACTATACTAACCTTGTCAATGTGATTAATATAATAGAACCAACACTAATCTTCCAGAGGGGATAAGCCAAAAATATCAGCGCGAACCCTATACCAGAATGTGAAAATGCAATTGACACAAGCCATTATTGCAACAATGAGGATGAAACTGATCCAACATAGTATACAGAAAGGGAATATATTATGCTGGCAATTATATCATAAATGCTAATACAGATAGTACAAGTTATTGGGTGGGTTACAAGGAATGGAATACAATGAATACACTATATAGCAGAAAGTTATAAGAGAAGCATTCAATTGATATTATAGCTGGCCTCACAATAAAATAAAAGTAAGAGTTCCTCTAAAATTGGCTGATAATTGATTCAAATCTTCCTTTTCAATCACTATCTAACTAGTAAATGATGGAGATTATCAATTATCATCAATTTCCCACACCAACAGTGATTTGTTCTCCAAACCACTACCAGCAATTAGAATGTTGACTGTACATGCTTGTTCTGCTTACACCACTGCTCAGTTCCATAGCCCGGCTGGATTCATTAGACATAGCAATTCCATGAGTTCTGAGTCCTGCAACAAGGCATGATCATATAGGGCTGTGTCCTTTAGCCTTGTATCTGGTTAAAAGTAATCGATTTCTTTTTTACCCTTTACCTGTGTTAACAAATTATGCCCAATGCCACTCAAAGAGAATTATGGCTGTCCCAGTCTTCAGGAAAGTGCATGTTACCAACTTCAACAAAGTATACAACCACCACTTATCCGACACTTGAACTATTCTGGCAATTTTACATATCATTATAATTTTCTGATACTATGAACTTCAAATAATAAAGGATAGTATTGTGACAATCAAAGGAAATTTGATAATGAACTGAGAGTAGTTGAAAGAGAAAGTTGTAGCTAACTTCTACTATACTTATAGTCAAGATTATATATATATTGGATTGTACTTGAGTGCACTGTGAAATGAACATCAGGAATGTGAAGATGTCAGTCTATTGGTAAGCATGCTTGCATATGACAAATCAGCCATATTATACTTGACAAGATAGTCTTGGCTGAGTACTCAGAGGTGAAAGTACTGCTAGGGGCTCGCCCACAAGATTTGAGTACAAGGGTGATTATGAGTCTCCAACTGGATTCCAAATACCCCTTGACAGTTAAATATACCAAACTTCAAAATTATATCATCAACAAATATCTAACTGCTGATGTCATTGCTCTTCTAGACTCTGAACAACCACATACAATGCCAGGAGTTCAGCTGTAAATAGTTTCAGAGGGAGATCTGCTCTCACAATTGCTAGTAGTGAGTAACCTTTCACCAACTTCATACCAAGAAATCCTTACACAAGCCAAACACTAGGTGGAAATAGCCATTGCAAATACCAAAAATACATTAGACATAAAAATGAACAGGTTAATAAATGGCTCAGAGACCTGGACCTTGCTGATTTGCAAGGTGAATAAGTTAAGACATAGTGGCTGCCTGACTGCCAGGGCATATACCATTCAAGCTGACCGTTTACCCCTGTTTATCTCAATTAGCTTTCCATCGCCATCTACCCCTGCATGACCCATACACTACTGACTGTAACCCAATTAGTAAGAATACTCAGTGCAAGATTTGGAATGCCGAATCTATTATAATTAGCAATAATACATCCACTAATTGGGTTGTAATATACCTACCCATCCGGCACAGATTATCATTCAGCTTTCTGTATGTACAGGACTCACTCTATGGTCGTAGGCAGGAAGCAGAGGAGTTGTATCTTGGTAGCAACCTGAAAGGTGGTTTGTAAAACCAATAGTATACCTACCAAGTGGCTTGGCAAGAAACATAGGAATGTAGAGTAGCAACTACACCAGTACTACAGTTGCTACTGCTGCAATATGTTAGAAGATCTCAGCAATTGTACTGAGCCTTTGTTTTAATGGCCTTTTTGCACATCAGGAACTAGTCATATCACTACATGTACTCTACCATATGATTTATTACCTCTGGTAGTTTCCCATAACAGCCATAATGTCATTTAACTGAATACAACCAAGAGCTATTCCATGTAACACAAATAAGCCATATCTAGTACACAGTTAGCTTATAGTAGCATTTCAACAGGATATCGATGCGATCTACAAGTTACAGTGGGGGTGTTGCCACCCTCAGGATTCAAACTGGTGATGCTCTGGCCATGGCGTTCAATACACTGAGTTAATTTGTTCAGTTATTGTAGCCATATGTGGTAAGTTACACGATATTAATGACAGCAAAAAAGGTAGGCGATCAGGTGAGGCATATACTGGTATGATACAGCCCAGATAATCATCATCGTCATTCATAAAGTGCAGAATCTGTTGAATTGACTATAGGGTAGTATATGTATAAGGTGTAATCAGAGCGCAAACCACTATACCATCTTGACAGGTCAAAGTAAGAGCTACATTTGCTATGATGTATCTACTTCAGGGAAAGGTGATAAATTGCCTAACAACCTATAACAGCTGGCATCGGCAGTGAAAGCTCTTGATAGACTTCATTTTTGGCTGCTCCCGTCTGATTGTCCACCCCCAGCAGTTTCTTATATGTATTTCTGTGTCTGACTTGTGATATGCTGCAATTGAGTTGACCTGTGAAAACAAATTAGTTTGGAGGTTAATGACAACATTTTGAATTTAGTCCTTGGCATTATTTGAATGTAGTGGCGTATGCTAGTCTTCATGGAATTCGATGACGTTCAATTGATCATGCACAAGTTCCAGGCAGGAAATCATAAGGTATATGACGAATGAAGAATACTTCCTGCTGCAAAGAGGTGTTAATCAGATGAATCTTGGTGACACTTTCATGCAATCGTTCAAATAATCCTGTACAATTCATGATCAGCGCCATGTTGATGTCAAGATTCCTCACAATGGTGCTGATGCAGCCCTCTTTCAGACTCAACTGAAGGGCTGGTTCACCGCTTTCTTGTTGTATGGAAAGGAAGTCCATAGCGGTAGCAGGATGGTCTGCAGATGCAGGAGTCTCATCTTCTTTAATTGTATCAAAACTATAGTACGTGACTGTGGGTCACTAAGAATGTAGGGTAGAGATATGAGCATAATGACTACATTGTTCGGTAGGCAGGCGATTGAGCATGGATGCACTCAACGTATTGACATCCATGTTGAGGGGACTCAAGTACAAATTTCTATCCATACCTCTGGAGCAGTTAACATTTCCGGTGGGTTGAACGAATGAATCGGGACTTGTATGTTGTCGACATGAGATATCATATCCACAGGAATTTCTGTTTCATCCCTGGTCACAGATCGTTGACCTCTTTCATCGACCCATGGTGTATGGTAGGGGTAGTGTTAGCAATGGTGCCGGACTGTCACATCAGGTCCGGGTCCGGGTTTAACTCGAACCATTGCCAAAGTGGTGGTCCGGGTTGCCAATGAACCCGAACCGACAACTCGGGTACGGTTCGATGGTAAGCTCCCAACCTGTCTGAATTGGGCGGGTTGTCAGCGGGTCGCCCAGCGGGTCCATCCATAGATTCAATTAAGGCTCTTGCTTTTGGAGTATGTGAATAGTATGTTATCAAAATCGCATTTTCAACAACCAAGAATATCTTGTTGCATGCTTTGCAGCTTGCAATATTGAATAATTTGGAATCAGTATTTTACCTTTGATACATTGTATTTTTGTCTATCACGGGAGTCAATAATCCCATTATGAACGCGGAGATCAGCACAATGCCTTGATTACAAAATATGCAACAACTAACACTGTTGATGCTCCATTGATGCTCATTTTCAGGATGCGGCAGGGAGCATGTCACTGTTGTTTTGGCCAGTAAAGGCTGCCGATAGTTGATAAATGGGATATCTGCAACCAATCGGAAAATGAATTACCCAAGATTTGAAGCTATAAATTGTTGACGCTCCGTTGACGTCCATTCTCAGGATGTGGCAGCGAGCATGTCGCTGTAGTTTTTCCCAATAAAGGCAGCCAATATCTGATAAATGGATGTCCACAGCCAATCGGAACATAAATTACCCAAGATGCAAAGCTAGAAATCGTTGACACTCAGTTGACCCTCATTCCCAAGATGCGGCAGGGAGCATGCCGCTGTAGTTTTTCCCTGTGAAGGCTGCCAATATCTGATGAATGGATCTCTGCAACCTATCGGAAAATAAATTACCCAAGATGCAAGGCTAAATATAGTTGACGCTCCATTGACGCTCATTCTCAGGATGCAGCAGGGAGCATGTCGCGGTAGTTTTTCTCAGTAACAGCTGTCAATATCTGACAGATGGATGTCTACAACCAATTGGAATATAAATTACCCAAGATGCGAAGCTAAACATTGTCAATGCTCCGTTGACGCTCATTCCCAGGATGTGGCAGGGAGCATGCCGCTGTAGTTTTTCCCAGTCAAGGCTGTCAATATCTGACAAATGGATGTCTACAATCAATCGGAACTTAAATTACCCAAGATGCAAAGGTAAAAATCGTTGACGTTCCAATGACGCTCATTCTCAGGATGCAGTAGGGAGCATGTCACTGTAGTTTTTCCCTATAAGGGCTGTCAATATCTGACGAATGGATGTCTACAACCAATCGGAAGATAAATTACTCAACATATGAAGCTGAAAATGGTTGACGCTCCGTTGACGCTCATTCTCAGGATGTGGCAGGGAGCATGTTGCTGTCTCTCTTACCTATAAAGGCTGCCAACATATCGGTTATGCATCACAGCGACCAAATTGTTGTTTAATTACCATACCTACAAAACAACAAATCATTGACGCTCTGTTGACGCTCATTTTAATGTATTGTCCATTCAACATCTGCTGCCATCGATAATAGTTTTCATCATGATTTGAACATATTGGTGATCTTTCTGCCAGATTGAGACTTGGCCATGTGGCAAAGCCGAGCGCAGTAACATTCTTGCACTGTTCGCTGTCACACAACTAAAATTTATGTATCTTGCCAAAAGCTTCATTGCGCCTGCTATACATCTGTTTATCAACCGATATTGACAAGCTACTGCTCACCATTCACCCATAATATATCACTAACTAAAACTCTAGTTCAAGATACATAAAGAAGCAGGTGAAACATTGACACATTCTGTCCTAGTTTTTTTTCACTCCCTTATTCCTCCTCCTTTCGATTGCATTGACCGTCATTAACACCTTTTGAGCCTGTCCCTTTGACTTTAGTGTAGGCCGAATCAATCCGGGAACATTTGGCACAGCGCTCACATCCTGCTGCTCTGGGCAGTCCAGATCCTCGATGCTACTGGCTTGCTCTATATCAGGTTCAACGTCCGCCCCGCCATCGTCTTCGCTGTCATTTGGATTATCTAAGTCCCCATTCCATTGGAGCCAATCTTCAGTGTCCGAATTGCTTTCAGGTGTGCAATCCTGATCACTTTCGACTGGATGATGGTTGTTCCTCCGGATTCGGCGGACATTCAATATTTGAGTTTGTCCTCCAGGGAGGTTCTTAGCAGACAAAGGTGGTGGCAATGGAGATCTTTCTGACAATTTAAATGCAGCTGCACGATCATGTTGAAAGAGTTACCAGGATGCATTGACGATCTCCTCCGTGTCTGGAATGTATCCCATGGCCGTCATCTGCTTGTTTTGAGCGTGAGATTTCTTCTGGGTACCACATAGGTTTTGGCTGCCCTGCCACATCTCCAAACAGTCGTGGACCTTGGCCGTTGTGTGCAATGTCCTTTCCTCCACCTCTTTCTTCATTTCCGTGTTGTTTTCTGTGCTCAGTGTATCCAATTCTAGGTAAGCGCCTGCCAGAATCCGGTTATTGGCTCGAGCAAACTGCCGTACAATGACTTTTTCTCACACAGTCTCGCCTGTGGTTTTTGACTGCCTCCAGCCGATGACATCTCGGCCTAGGGAAAAACTGGCCTCCACTCTGACACCATGTGGTATGATAGAGAATATGTCGCACGCCACATTAGAGGAATCAGCGTACTTGGAGTGCGTTTCCTCCTGCTGATGCCACCAGTCGGTTAATTCCGGCAACCAAAATGTACTGCTAATCTCCCTTGGGTGGGAGTGGTAATCATTAAGATTCAGATTCATTTTCCCCCAGCTCTGGGGTAATGCCGGTGGTGAATTCAAATGGGCCATGCGGCAGCCAATACAAGTGCTGCGCAATCACTGCGTCCGGGTGTAGTCTCAGCCACATTGTTAGGCGTTAAGTATTCTTCATCATCGCTGGACAACTCATATGGATCAAAGGATAATTGACAGGATCCTAAAACCGTTTCGGAGGGGATAAGATTGCTCCTCGTTAAGCTTTCGTGTTTATTGACCTGCACAGGTCGATGTTTGGCACTGCATTCATTCCCCACGTACTTCAGAAAGGCATCCTGGTATTGGGTAGTATAGGATGTCTTGTACTCCGGATTACTATCCATTCGTTTGTCACACTTTCTAAACGATTGCAACTTCCAGCAAGGATCGAGGATATGTGCAGACATGAGACGCATGCACGTCGATGGAGTCACTTCAGCGTAATATTTGGAGAGCTTTTGTTGAACTAACTTCACAGCGAAGAACAAGTCTTCCTTCCCTGGAGTCTTTTTCTTAGCCCAAGCTCGCATCACGCAATCGATGTGATAGAACATATCATTGTACACTGTGATAATCTGATGCAATGTTAGTGTATGCCTCTTTGACATCCAAAAGGTCTAACATAGGAATGGCCTCAATACTTCCATAACATACTTCACAATGGTGCATTCATCTTGAGTTGTGAAGAGTGGCTGGTAATCGCTGTATATTGGGTGTTCAAGCAACTTATGTATGAATTCACGTAATCGGAAGACTCGCACGAGTCAATCCAGGGTCGAGCTCCAATGGGTCTTCATATCCATAATGGGAAGCACCGCGATGGGGACTGTGGTTTGTTGAAAGTCAATGAACTTGTTTTGACGACCAGCTGTTAGCGTAATCAATACAGCAAGCATTCTCTGCTATATGAAGGTCGGTTTCAGCACTTTCAAAATATCTTGGAATACTTACTTTCTCAAATATCTTAGCTAAACCTGGTTTCATGGCCGACACCCTGTTGATTCTAGCGTTGCCCTCTGTTCGAAGCCATTGATTGTTCCCAATGTCTATGCTTTCATTCTCGCCCAATTGCTGATTGCGCTCATGGGCTTGCCATGACTTGGTGTGGCCTTTGACACCGAGAGAGCTCATGAATGCATCGAAAGCCAGCCGTATGACGTGCGCGATGCAAGGTATGTGGTTCCCCAATGCAGGCCACTCGATCCCAGAGGCCTCAAGTGTTGATTGCAGCTCGCGTGTCATCGAGTGATTTGAGGAGGCATTTTCAGTCATCATTCCAATCAAACGGCTGTCACTAAGCTCACCACGATCAAGAACATCCTTCAAATGTATGGCTAGCCTTGCTCCAGTATGTTGCCCCTGGACCTATCTTCCGTGATTAGCTTTCCAAACATGATAACAACAGGCGATGAACCTCATCGAACGCAAGTTGAACTTCACGCAATGCCCAGTTTTGATCCATATAGTAAGCAATGACCGACGTTATGGCTGGTTTGTTCAATGATGTCCATCTGTCCAGAGCTGAACTGACGTTATCTCGTGACGGCAATTGCTTCTTAATTGCATCCACAGTCAGTGCATATTCCCTCCAGCAAATGTTACTGAGGGTCGCAGCAGATGGCAGCACTAAGTCAGCGTGTAACGCCATATATGTCCATCGTAGCTCTAGATTTGATATAGCGTTCCATGGCATATGAGCCCAAACAAATCCTAACATGAGGTAGTGATTCCATGTGTCATGGTGAAATTCGGAAGTTTCAAAGTCCTTCGCTGCCAGTTCGGAACGTTTTGTCTGTCATTGCTGTCACTATGGATCAACATGGATGTTAAATCTGATCTTCCTCCGCGAACTTACCATTGTAATTCCTTGACTTCCTTGCGTCTTCAGGATGGCCAAAGCTGTTCCATCGACTGTCGAACTAGTCAATTCAGTCACCTCTGACTCTGTTAATTCGTTCAACTTTGCGATGCGAGCTTTTGGCAGCAAGTGTTTCCCCATTGAGCTAGTCCCATGATCTGATGGATGGCGAAGAACTTGATGGCAAACAATATATATGATGCCAGGGCTGCCAGTCTCCTCAATTCCGCACTGTAAATAGAATCGCCACAAAGGCGCATGTCTAGAATTATCCCCAGCAATAGGCCACTTCAAGTCTAGATTCATTAAAGTCCACCAACCATCGAAGATGATTCGTATAGTAAGGTCGCTCAAATCGGGAATAGAGACCCGGACATTTTTGGAAGAAATCATAACCTCGAGCAATGACGTATTCAAAGATTCTGAATATTTAATGGCGGTAGGAATCAGACAGTGGGTTAATCTAACTTGAAAGACGGCCAAAAGCAATGATACAGTAAAGCAGACTGCAGGTTCTTAAATATTGACTCTGCTGCTTCAAGTGAGAAAATCAGATCTGTAAGACATTGCATGCATATTTGTGAAGTTGTATACAACGTTAGATTGCAAAGACTGACTGCGATAAACTCGATTCTGGAATAGCACAATGCAGTTCATTGCTGTGTAGCGTTCTGAGCCTCCACAAAAACTGTTGACGCTCAGCAGGTGCTCAATTGTAGAAGGCGGAAGCGATATTGTCACTAGCATTTTCCGCGATAAACGCTGCCAATGGGTGCATTGTGGGATACCTACGTTCCATTGTCGCTAGATAATCCGAGATACAAGATCAAAAATCATTGACGCTCCGGTGACGCTCATTTTGGGACATGATAATGATCTAGTGGTAAGCATTTTTGCCTAGAACGGCTGCCAATAGTTCGATTATGGATCAAAGTAGTCTCATAGCCTCTTGATACTCCAGGATGCAAGGCCGAAGATTGTTGACGCTCCATTGACACTCATTTTCAGGGCACAGTGCCGAGGTCGTCAGTCGCATTTTTGCCTAGAAAGGCGGCCGATAGTTCAATTATGGATCAAATTAGTCTCATAGCCCCTTGTTATTCCAAGATGCAAGGCCTAATACTGTTGACGCTCCATTGACGCTCATTTTTAGGGCATAGTGACGAAGTCATTGAAAGCAGTCTTGCCTAAAAAGGCGGCCGATAGTTCGATTATGGCTTGATGTCGCCACATTGCCCTTGGATTTTCCAAGATGCAAGGACATATGTCGTTGACACTCCGTTGATGCTCATTGTTAGGACATAGTAGCGATGTTGTCGCAACCCTTTTTGAATAGATGGGCGGGCTATAGTTTGATTATGAATGAATGTTGCAGCGAAACCATCTGGATTTTCCATGATGCAATGCCAAAAATCGTTGACGCTCTGTTGACACTCACCTTTGAGCTCACCTTAGAGACATACTAACAGTCATTGGGTACTCAACAATTGTACATGAAATCCATAGAGTCATTTTTGGCAGCCAGGATACCGTTTCTATGTATTATCATTCGAATCCGAAATCTTCGAGACATCTCAGTTTCTGAGCCACCACCATACACGTAATTTGCATGCTGAATGACGGAAGTCCATCGCATTTCAGCGCTTTCGGCTGGCAATTTACCGCTTAACAATCCATGCACTAGTTTTTGATATTTATAGTGCGACGTCCTCAACATTCCTTATCCAGCTCATTCTGCTCGATTTCCATGTTGTATCATAAGTAATGTTCGATTTTTCGACCATGCGCAGGAGGTCTGAGCGGAGAGTTATGTAGTTGGCTGCATGGATTAATGCAGACTGACGGCAGTCAATCATCCGGGTTTCAGATGTGCTTTGACTGCTCCTTCTATGAGTTGTATGACATCACCTACTTAAACTTCGTTAGTAAATTTCGTCTCAAATTTAGGTTTTGTTTTATCATTTAACCGTAACAGGCAACACCATATACAGTTCATTGTTCGTTAATCTAGAGGATTTGGTGTGTAAAATATTTGCATGGCCCATACGACCCTTGCACACACACCGATGAATAATTTTGTCTCACAATTTGGTCACTGAAATCCAGAAAACGCTTACACGTAACAAAGTAGGTACAGATTGCTTTTACTCGAGATAAGTCGTCAAAAATACCTATTTGGGTATCTTATCTTCCAGTGAGGGGGGAGCTGTAACCATGGTTCCGTCTGAATCCAATTTTTATATCGTAATAAGCTAGCAACACTATTCACTGGGGTAAATGCTCATGGGTTGAATGGGTGTCACAATCTCCCCCTGTGACAGACTGGGTACAGTGTCGGGTATGAGATATACTATGTGATTGTCTGCCGGAGGTTCCTCTGAACCGAGCCTCAGTTGACTCCCTCCCTGTCGAGACGTCACTTGTGGCATTTGGGAATGTCTGTGGACGATATCAAGAAGCTGCAGAAGCTCTCCAAATGTTGTGGGTGATGCTGTGGCTGCTGTCGTGTCTGTTTGGGGTTTCCCAACTGCCAGAACCTTCAGTCCAGTTGTCCCGTACTTCATATCTCTCTCACGGATATACGCGGCTGAGTCCCCCCATCGAGGTTGGGTCAATTCATCAAGCCTCATCTGCTTCTGCTGAAAGCTCTCCATGCGGTGCTGTGCCGTTTTGGAGATTGTGCCCATCACCCAGCCAGGTTCATCATCTTCGCTCAGGTTGGCAAGCTCTGTATCTTCTTCATCATCATCCTCGTCTTCCCCATCCTCCTCATCTTGGTAACTGGCATATTTGCTCAGTCTCTCTCCGACGGCATTCAACATCTCCTCGAATGTTGTTTCAGGCTGTGTGGTTGTCGATTGTGCCTTTTCAACATTCCTCATATGTTCCTGCTCTTGCATAATCGCTGTCTCTGTGTCTCGAACTCGCTTTCTTGCATCTGTGGTCTCTCTATCCTCATCATTGTCGATCCATTTCTCTTTTTCTTCATTGCTTGAAAAGTGCATTTCCCGTCGGTTCTCTGCCGGAAGCTTCTTTCTAGATCCTAAGCCGTGCAATGCTCCCAATGCTCGGACACTTTCTTCCCCCAAGCCACTTCTGCCTTTATTTGATAGATGACGTCGTCGTGTGGATTTCTTCGTCGATTTGACCTATTTGCCCGCCGGAAGTGGCAAAACATTCTTTTCGGAGCATTGACCATTGTATTTTATGTTTTTCTTGTAGTTGGGTGAGATGTTGGATGTTGAATGATATGGACCACATGGAGGCAAGCTGCGTTCTTTATGTCAAGGTTGGTAGGTTTCATCAATTAGAACAAAGCAAAATCAGCGTTTTGACCGTCACTTCATTGGGAATAGTCATGCTACCCGTAAATTATGACTTGATTGTGAGCGTGTGATTCATGTAAGATCCCGGCGATGACTTGAGACAAACATCACCAGAAGTCCTTTCCGTCAAAGAATGTCCTTGTTATATCTATCAACAATGAGATATCAGCTGTCGTTCATCACGATATATCCTTGCAAACAATCAAACAACATCAGACCGACTGGATGCAAATCACAGGACTGATGGAATACCCTGCAGCTGTTCGCATTGCGGCTATACGCAGCCGGATTCAGACTGATTTGAAGGTGCAAGTTGGCTGTCACTCGTTCCATTTTGACTTGTAGCTGACTATATAATCTTCAGGACTTCCCACTTCTTTTCATGATCATCTTCCTCACCATTCCACAACAGCAAGTCATGGCTCCAGAAATACTTCAACCAGGTGCGATTGAGGCCGAATCGAGCTGAACAACAGGCGCTTCGAACAATGCGCCACCCAGTGAGAAACAGCAGCAACGCAGACACCAGTTAGTTCAGCGCGAAGCTGCAATTGTAGCCACCTAAAATGTGACCAAGGACGCACATTTGAAAATATTACGTGAAACCGGAAACAGCAAGAATAAGAAGCAGGATGCGATCGGACGTGAGTCAATCCATATCGATGTAGACAATCGTCAACTAACAGTATAACGCACAGCTGGGGTACGTAGAGAGCTATGTGACCAATTCATCGTTGCCTGTAATAGGAAACCTCCATGCTCCAACAAGGCTTTTGCCTGCACAGTCAGCGAAATCGATCATCACGATATTGTCAGTTCTGGGATTTTCATAGATGAATATGGTGATACACGTCCCCGGGAATGGACGGAACAGGCTTTGAAGACCTTAGAAGAGGCTTCGGAGTCGTATATGGTTCAGGTAACAGCCCATTCTCACTTTAGAAGCAGCAACTAATTTCTTGAAGGTGTTCAACATGTCAGCTACTATGGCGAGACAAGGAGGTCAGGTACCACTTGAACATTCCGACATGCGTCTTGCCTTGAATATGGCCAAAATGGCTAAACAAGGGTTTTCGCGCCCTGCAATTGAGGAAATGCAACAACTAATCAAGAAACCACGCGCCGAAGTTTGGGAAGAGAAGAAGCTGGGTGTTGTGTTTCCCGGGCATAACAAGGGGAAGGCTGCGATAGAATAACACCCGGCAAGAATTCGGGAAAACCAAACGGATGGCTGTCTTCTTTACCAACATGGCAAAGCAAAGAGTCCCCGGACTCAATGGAGGCGCAAAGGCACAAGCGCACCCCCATCATGACCGGCGCCACCGAGGCGCGGAACGCCACCTGCGCAGCCTGATAACAGTGAGAGAACCCAAAGCTCCGAAACAGAAGGTGTGCCACCCGGATCTGTGTATATACATACTCCGCTTCCCAGCGCTCGATTCTTCAATCTTGATCCATAAGCCAAGGATCGCATGCGCGATCAAGATTTCATTCCAGATTTGCTAACCGATGAAGGTCCATCCACAGGTTAGTACACTATCAGCTGCGTGGTAATGCAGCTGACAGCCATTTTGTAGACAACAGCAGCTGTTTGAGTGAACATGACAGCAAAGAGGAGAGTTGACTGAAGGGAACAGGATTATCAAGTATTAGCATGATCAACAATTAGCGGACACTTTAAAGTATATTTTGAACGGCATATTTATATACATCATTAAAGAACAATGTAGTTAGAAAGGAGAATGTTGATGAACAGCACAGAACGGCTGCCACAAGACCAGTATTGATATAGTATGCCGAAGTGAATGGTTCGATAGAGTGGTTACGCCCGTGGCACAATTAGTGTTAACGGAGGGTCATCAATTTTAGGCCTGTGAGTCGGGTAATAAAAATGCGATTCGGTAGTGAATACACATAATGGAAGTGTTGCCACCCTTCGATAGGCAAAAGGGAAAGCAACACGCTCCCTGCCCCATCTTGAAAATGAGCGTCAACAGAGCTTCAACAATTTTAGGTCTTGTTGTCTGGTAATTATGAAGTAATTTTGTAGTGGTTATACATAACAACAGAATTGACAACCTTCGGACGCAAAAAAGAAAGCGAAGCGCTCCCAGCCCCATCTCCAAAATGAGCGTCAATGGAGCGTCAATGATTTTTGGTCTTGTTTGTCTGGTAATTAAGAAGTAATTTTGTAATGGTTATACATAACATCAGCATTGACAACCTTTATACTCAAAAGCGAAAGCAAGACACTCTGTGCCCCATCTTGAAACTGAGCATCAATGGAGCGTCAATGATTTTTGGTCTTGTAAGTCGCGTAATAAACATGCGATTTGGTAGTGATTATACATAATGGAAGTGTTGCCATCCTTTACAGGCAAAAAAAAATGCAACACACTCCCTGCCCCATCTTGAAAATGTGCGTCAACAGTGAGTCAACAATTTTAGGTCTTGTTAGTCTGGTAATTATGAAGTAATTTTGTAGTGGTTATACATAACAACAGCATTGACAACCATTAGACGCAAAAAAGAAAGCGAAACGCTCCCTGCCCCGTCCTGAGTATGAGCATCAATGGAGTGTCAACGATTGTTGGTCATGTAAGTCGAGTAATCAAAACGCAATCTGGCAGGGAGTTCACATAATGGAAGTGTGGACACCCTTTATAGGCAAAAGAAAAAGCGACATGCTCCCTGCCCCATCTTGAAAATGAGCGCCAACAGAGCGTCAACGATTTTAGGTCTTGTTAGTCTGGTAATTAAGAAGTAATTTTGTAGTGGTTATACATAACAACAGTATTGACAACCTTTCTACACAAAAAGGAAAGTGAGACGCTCCGTGTCCCATCTTGAACATGAGCGTCAACAGAGCGTCAAAAATTTTTGGACCTGTATGTCGGGAAATAAAAACGCGATTTGGTTGTGATTACACATAATGGAAGTGTTGCCATCCTTTATAGGCAAAAAAGAAAGCGTCACGCTCCCTGCCCCATTATGAAAATGTGCATCAACGGAGTGTCTGAAATCTTGGGCCTTCGATCATGGTTTATCGAAGCGCGCTGCGGCTGTTGAAGTCCATATACTCAGTTTTGACCGTTGTTGTGGTCTAAAACGCTTGTGAACACTTAGTAGCGCCTTTGTAAAATCAAATAAGTTGTTACTGTTGAGGAGGCTATCCTGGGAATATGATTTGCTTATTTGCTCATAAAGGCTGCTAATCACTTGTCTATGGATACGTGTGATCAAGCGCCACTTAGATTACCCAAGATGCAAGACGATCAATTGTTGATGCTCGATTGACGCTCATTTTCAGGATGGGGCAGGGAGCGTCTCTCTACTTGTTTGCTATATAAAGGTTGTCAATACATCAGAAAATGACACTGCAGTACCATAGTCAATATTGTGCAATTGACAGTAGGATATCTGAATGCGACCATAAATGGAAAAACCTGAAACGCAGAACCGGAGATTGGTCCCGACGGGTCTAGCCAAACCTGGCGAAACCCGTGGGTTGACAGGTACGGTGCCGGGTTTGGACCGCCAAGAAGCAGCGGGTCGGGTCTATGGCCCGTTCTGAAACGCATCGGAACCGTTTTTCCAGTCCAATCCTGGACCGATGGCGGGTTACCCGGACCTGTTGCTAACACCTGTTCGAGTTAGTGTTGCTTTTGGTCTATCTTTCAACCTTGATATATATCCGCGGGGATGAAGGGCAGTGGGGGGGAAGCACCGCCATCTAGCCGGCTTGCCCGGAGGCGGAGGGGGTTTTCAGGTCCTGTCATACTTTAATTAGAGTGCATACAGTATGAATAAACAACAACAACGATATGCATCGCCAATCAGGTGCTCCTTCAGCTTGATCTGAAGCTCAGACTCAGAGCCCAAATTGAACCAGTAACTAGCAACAACAGTTCAACCTCCCCCATCAGCCAAGGGTCCTCAAATGGTACTTATCTTCAGTGTTATCTATGTATTTTTTCGGGCGTAGTCAATATTTTCAAAGTGATAGAAGAGTATTAAACAGAATCCGAGACTTACAGCTTCACGTGTTTGCGGATCTATCTTGAGAGACAGACTGCCACCCAATGGACACACTGATAGTGTACCTACATGAGCACCTGCTAATGGTCGCTGATGATACTGAGCTTCAATGGCTAGTTATCAAGTGTCATCAACCATCGAGTACATGACATCGGATGATATTAACCAGGAAGTTCTTGTGAATACAATTGGCTTCGTGAAACTCTTCACTACCTCACGACTCGTCTTCTGGTGTTGGGGAACGTTCTAATCTCCGCTGGACTTAGGTAGCAGCAGCATCTTGGCGGATGGTGCATGGTCAGACTTGGATAATTTGTTGAGGAGGGTTGACTTGTGGCATTTGAGCAGTGGTGGTGCCATTGCCCTAGGTGGATTTCGGGAATTTGGAAGGAGAGGGCATGCAATGACAGTATCGGTATGGCTCCATTTCTTTGGCAATGGAACTATTATAGTGCTCAATGACTTATTCCAGCGCACCTGGCCTAGAAGTAGCTCCTTCAGATGGCGATCACAATCATCCTCTGCGATGTTGGATGATATGGTTGACCATTCAGTCTCCCAACTTTGAGCATCACCGATCTCCTGATTGTTATTGTCATACTGCTTCATTACTGGAATTGTGAACATTAGCTATCCGCAATACACCGCATGAAGGTAGATCATTGTATGGCAAACATTAGATGTACAATGAGGATTGGCTGCTTTTTTGAATGCAAGTGCTCTCTCAAGATGTGGTTCATGATTCTTCTGTGAATAGTGCTTCCTCACCTGGCTGGGTGTAGGTTCCATTTGTTGTAATGAAGACAGAGAGTTGGGGAATGTGGGAGAGGGTGTATAAGCAGTAAATATAAGATTAAGTGCAATAGAATGACGGGAAAGATAGTGCAAGGAGTTGCACATAGTTGAGGAGGATGCAATTTGAGGCGCACCTTGAAGGGGTCAGGAGAGATGACTGCAACAGATCATAATTATATCGATGATGGTAGTCCAGTGATGCGATTTCGAAAGTTGTCAGGTGCACCAGAATGGATGGATTGTTTGTCAGGTGTTCCAGAATGGATGGATTGTGTATCAGGTGTGCCAGAATAGATGGATTCGTAATGCTGAATGGTAACAACTCTATTAACAACACTCTGTATGGATGCAAGAATTGGAGGTTGGCTAAAGCCAATGCACATAGAATAGAACCAGATGCACCTGAACCAGATGCACCTGAACCAGATGCACTGGATGAAAACTCATGACATTGACAAACCCTTGGTGCAGGCCACATGGAGCACTGCGAACCTGAATGAAAACATTTGCCCCTGGCTATGCCTGTTCAAAATGTAGTAATTCTGAGTGAAATTTTGAGCATTCAAGGTGACTGCATGGCATAGAACTGGTGTAGCATTGATAATGTGCAGAACTCGATAGATTGGGGACCTTGAGAGTGACAGCTGCATGGCAAGGGTTCATACTAGGTTTGTTATTAACCAAGGATAATTTCGAATCTCTGAATGTGGTATATCTGGCAGAAGGACACATGTATTGTCATGATATTCAATTGAATTAAGATGCTGCAGCTAAGTTAATGGTCGATAAGGCACTATCGTAAGCATACCTTCTTTTCAATCTGTTCATCTGGGCCATGTCAGCAGAATATCTGCCGTTATCGGAGGAGGGAGAGAATTTGGTACACAACGGAGAGATACAGGCATAGTGAAAGAATGGTAAGGTACAAGGGATGTTTCAGGGGTAATCTGATTGATTCAAGCACTTGTCAGTGCCACAATTGATAATGAATGGGTCAAAAATACTGACTCACATTCTGATTGTGTGCCTAATATCTAGTATGTTGGACACCGTTAAATCACACATTCATTGTGAGTCTCACCACTACACAGTTGACTTAAAATAAATAAATGAGTTGAAAGCAATATGCTACAATGTTATGAAGTCATAGTAAGACGTCATCTCACAGTGAGCAGAGAAATGATGATTGCATGCATGCAGTTGCAGGGAATTGAGATACTCTGAAGTTTGAATTGTTATGCTTCCATTCAATGGCTGGGGATTGCAGGCTAACCATACTCTGACAGTTAAGTGCACTCTTTGAAGCTGTCTTTTCTGAACTTGAGGTTTCAAGATTCTCTCTCCTCGAACTGCTCTCTTGATGGCAATCTGTTCACATACTCTCATTTTATAAACGAGTTTGTGTGTCCCAATCATACATTTAATCAGAATCCAGTTATGTCTGTATTCAAAGCACTGAGAACTTAGACCACTTTGAGTAAGTGCAGTACATGGGTGAGTGGGAGTTGCCGAGCAGAATCTGTCTTTTGAGATTCTCACTTTCAAGCTGCAGCTCTTTTGACAGAGCTGAATGTTGCAGAAGCTATTTTAGGTTTTGGAAGCAGAGGTCTAAGCATACTACTTAGTCAATATCAAGTTAGGTGAGGTTACTAAGTGGCCAGGTCTGTACATTAATGGTGTAGTTGTGCAGCGCTACCATCCTCCAATGGACGGTGGAAGCAGAGTGGAAAGTTCAATCCATTGTAGTGGTGGCCTGCACATACCAATCAAGCACGGATTCATATACTAGCCGAGGCCGAGTGGGATGAACCGACTGCACCACAGGTACATGCACTTTGGTGGCAAATTTGTCGCTCCTGAGGCGTCCCTGGGCTGGAATGATACATCCGTAATGAGTCGCAGCTTGTCAAAGTTGGCTTCATACAATTCCAAAAACATCATTCTGGACTGAATTGCAGATCTGAGATGTGCTTGAAATTCAATCCTTGGCTACACGATACCCAGCTCCGAAAGCTTCAGTGGCCATGAATACCCGATCCTTAACTCAGTATCCGACTCTCTGGGATCCGGATCTGTGGGTTGCGGATCTGAGGTGTGCCCCAATCTCTATGATATGCCAGCAAAAGCTGTGGCTTTGCCACAAAGAAGTGAGCCGGGACTCATATCCAGACCCAAGTCCTGATTTTCACCTAGACTGTCATATTGCGAAATAGGATTGGCAAACATGCTGTGCTAGATCTGTCATGATCCGACTCAAGACATATGCGAAGAATTGTGTGATGTACCTGAACCTCGATCAAATGAGAGCCAAAGTTGCGGATATACCACGAATCAGTCACCCGGTGTCTCTTATCCCAACACCGCGACTCAATATCGTCTTGACTGTTGTTATTGCCAACTGAGAGTGGCAAACATGCAGTGATTAATCGGTCATCACGATATGTGCCCAGGACTTTCAGGTGCATCTGAAGTTCAATCATATGCCAGCAAAAGCTGCAGCTTTGCCATGGTTATGTGAGATGTGTTTCATATTTTGACACAAGGACTGAATATTGTCTAGACAGTCATTGTGCCAAATGGGATTGGCAAATAAGCAGCGCTCAATCTGTCATAATGAGACTAATTGCATACACCGAGGATTCACCGGTGTACCTGAATGAGGTCGAATGTTGGTTGCTTCTTTGTTTTCACTTCATAATGCCTAAGTGGCCTCAGGGTTCTGGTGCACCTCAAATTCCCAGTTGACGAATGGTTCGAACATCTTCAGTACATTATTCTCCATACTCGACTCATGTCATTTATCATGAGCTAGGGCAGCTGGGAACTTGGAAAATAGCCTATCAATTGACCTTGTCTCGTATTGGTCATTAATAATTTTCCAGAACGCAAATGAAATCCCACTCTAGCCATTTCTGATTTAAGACACAACAATTCCAACATCAAGAACTTTGATTGACTTCAAAATGCCAGAGGAAAAAGATTCATTTATGCAGTATAGTGCGCCTTACAAACGATCTGTTTGACTATATGTGTTATTTAAGAGAATTATGTTGGTTGACCATCTAAAGAGGTGTACCTTGATAAAGCGTCCTAACAACCCATGATGATGAGTCATCAGACTTCAACATCTCTCCATGCTCTGTCAGGCACTTCAAATGGTCCTTATAAGACTCCAGACTCCGGTAAATCATCGAAGTCATACTGTTCTGTCGACCCACCAAGCTGTACAGGACTCACATTTGGGCCACTGCGGAGGGCTATTTGAGATCTCTTGTGTGGTTATTATAGCCACCAGGACCCGCATTCAGTAACCATGTGTGAGCTACTCTGTTTTGCCCTAGCTGGATGACTCATGCAATTGCCTGCTGCTGTTCATTCAATACCCAGAACTTCTGAGTTATTACTACATGATTTGGCACTGTAAGATTTAGGCCCGTCCTGCCCACTTTGGGTGTAGTTACAAATGCAGAGGGGCTTTGTGAATCCTGGAATTTGAGCTGCATTTCTGTGCGTTCATCATTGCCCATTTCTGCATACATGTGGAATATATCCACATCATCAGCAACAACTCTAATTTCCGTCAGAAACACCCGGGTGTTCCGGACGGCTCTGACGGCTCTGACGGAACCTCGTACCCTCTGACGGAGAATTACACGCTGCCCGTCGCCCAGGCGACAGGTCGCGTTGCATACATACTCCTTTACTTTGTGGTGTTGTTTACGCACCATCAGAAGGACACGTGTGTTACACTCTTCGCCGGGGCTGCAGTTATGCTGAAGCCGTTTACACGACGCCTGGCGATGTTAAATCATAGCTACTACCTATCGTTCAACGATTTTCAAAACTTATGCATTCAGTTTGTATTCTCATCTATGTATCTATGTATCTATGTATCTATGTATCTATATAGCTAATATGTACTCCCCGTCGTTCAGTCCACTTCCGTAACCCCTGTATCTCCGGACACCCGCCGTCGGTCATTAACGATGTACTTGGAGGCCGTGATCGAGCCAGTTGAGAGATGCACTTGGAGGCCGAGATCAAGTGAACTCAGAGATACACTCCGAGGCCGTGATCAAGCGAGTTTGTAGATGCAATTGGAGGCCGTGATCGAGCGAGTTTGGATGTGCGATTGGAGGCCGTGATCGTGCGAACTTGGAGGCCGTAATCGAGCGAGTTTGGAGATGCACTTTGAGGCCGTGATCCAGCGAGTTTGGAAATGCAATTGCAGACTGAGATTGAGTGAACTCAGAGATGCACTCCGAGCTGTGATCGAGCGAGTTCAGAGATGCACTTGCAGCAGGCTATGATCGAGGGAGATTGGAGGAGTACTTGGAGGAGGTCAATCTAGAGGCGGTCGATGGGAGGCGCGCCAGGTGCTGAGACTCTATTCATCTGTTAGTTAACTCGGAACCGTGGGAATGAGCTCTTATGAAATCGAGAGAATGAAGGGACGACAGACAATCTTAGGTGTATGCTGTACTCGGTGTATGCTGCACTCGGCGTATGC
>Ga0307512_10002508_pt1 | contig 22997 bp, 27 predicted proteins | sample 14_EM_MG_FD_200267 | JGI IMG/M metagenome (GOLD analysis project Ga0307512, IMG submission 200267) | Populus trichocarpa ectomycorrhiza microbial communities from riparian zone in the Pacific Northwest, United States - 14_EM | ecosystem: Host-associated > Plants > Roots > Unclassified | place...
TGAAAAAAAAATTGCTACAGTGAATGGAAGATGATGATCGAACTGGGCCGTGTTGACGTGCGATAAATTGCAGGGCATTCTCAGGTGATTGAGCGTTGACGTTGGTATGAAAGGTGGGAATGAATAAAACAAACAGAAACGCATGCAAGAGACGGGGCGATGCGTGGTCATCATCATCGGCGAATACTGTTGTGCCCATGCATGCGTTCCTCTCGGTCTCGGAGTCCGCTACGCCCTCGGCCATAGCCATATTCGCGGTCCGCTGGCCAGCCATCGAGTTCGTTCATGCGGCGACGACCGCGTGTTTCTTCCTTCCCTGGAGCCCATTCATGCAAACGAGATCGGGAACGGGAACGGGATCGCGAGTGTGAGCGTGGTTGCACACGCGATGGTGAGCGGGGTTCACGGCGTCTACCGCGATACTCTTCAGGGTTTAGAGTGACAAAGGGGGCACTACTAGGTGACGCTCCCGCAATGGCGTGTGTGTTGTCGATAATCGGACGAGAAAGGCGGGGGTGGGTTGGGGACGGCCTCGGACGGGCCGTCTCAACCGAAGACCGCGGAGGTGACATGGTCGGGGAAGTCTTTGGATGTGGCGCACCGAGAGTGAGAAGTGAAAAGTATGCAGGGAGAGAAGCACGGTTCCGCTTTCTGGAAGTGACGGTACTCTCCGCAAGATCGGAAGTGGCCAAAGGTGCTGCTGGTGGGCGCAAAGGATTCCCGTATGAACGCCGGCGGTGATAGTGGGAAGAGGAGCTGGGCCCAGATATCTCAGAGTCTTCTTCCGCGGAGTTTGTACTGTGTCCTGCACTACTCTGCGTTGTGCTCGAAGACGAGTGACGGTGAAGGAGAGGGATGGTCGAATGCGTATTCGTGCTACTCGGACGGCGGGCATAGGACAGGGCATCATGGGAGCGTAACAACGCATCCTCCGAAGGGTGGACAGAAAGAAGGTCGACGTCGTCCTCCTCGTCGTACCAGATTGAGGGTGGCGGGTAGACAGATTTAGCGGTGGAGAGGGACATGCCAAGAGTGAAGGAGGAGGGCTCCTGTGTGGATCCTGGTGCAATGGGAGGAAGACTCGGGGACGGTAGAGCAGAAGAAGCTGTGGAGAGGGAGGGAGAGGAGTCGTCGAGGGCTTGACAGGCGTCGGAGCAGTATATACGGCTGTGGAAGGACGTAATGAGATTAGACAAAGGGATCATGTGAGGTGGACAGTTCAGGGACAGGGTATTTACTTGTCAACGGGCATGGGTTTGCCACATTGAAGACAGCAGTCTTCGTCGAACATGGTGGGGGTGAGGGAGACGAAAGAGTGGTTGTTGGCGGGAGACAAGAGAGGGTGGAGGCAGAGTCGAGGGGGCCTTAAATGAGCGCATGACAACGCCCCGCCGTCAAAGTGAATAAAAGCGAATGATGACTCGTCACACTGGTCCCTTGCCTTTTCCGGTACCTCTCACGTTCGTTCGCTATTGACACTCCAGTTGTAACCACAGCACGTTCACCCTCTTTTTTCTTTAAACCCCTCGGCGCAACGCCCAAACTGCGTGTTCTGAACGCACCCCATACATACATAAATATTTTTTTAAACCCCCCTTTCACTGTCACAGCCACCTCCATTTCCCATCACAATCCTTCCTTTCGGCCTCTCGCATACCCGTTCGTATACCGACAACTGTCGCAATCCCGAGTGCAATAACATAATTCGGCCGATTTGCGTGCTCGATTCCCGCGCTGGTCCCCTTTGCGTCTGGTCACACCGTAATGTGACTTCTCTAACCCGCTTCTGTCTATCCATCTCCACCCGACCGGTCCATGTCTGTCATCCATCGCCCCAAATACTGGCGCCAGGTCACGCCATTTTGCTGTGTCAACAAACAATAGATCCCCTCATCACCCTGCCGATCTACCTTATTCAGTGCCGAGCTGGCGCTTATTTCAACCCAGCACACCAAACCAGCACCGGACATTCCCGGCATCAGCGTCCCCATCTCGCTACTGCGGTGGTGCGCCTTCGCCTCCATTTGCATCCGCCGGGTTGAGGGCTCCACCATCACGGATATGTGACTTATTGGGCCAACCCCGGTCCTGGACAGCAACTTAGCAGGCATATATAACGCATGCCATTTCGGCAGACGCTCAACCTCGTGACCGTCTGCTGTCGCTCTTCGGTTGATCGAAGGAACAAACGAAAAGCCCGCCGAGCTTGTAGCTTGTTGCTTTTACTTGGCGCTTACCGTGTCCTCAGTTGTAGTCCTTGTCCCAAGCTGATGGCCCCGCCAAAGATCGGACCGGAAAGCGAATCGCCAAGTAGAACAGCATCCGCCCTCGCCCCCCAAAAGTTCCGCAACAGGCGCAGCGTCCCCGCCTTGATGTCTGCTTAGCGCCAAGGCGCACCGTGACTCCTATTTTGACCTACCGCATTGTATGTATGTGTTGCGCAGTTTGATACCGATACCAATGTATAGCGTCAGGGACTCACGGTACTCACAGATTGTTACGGAACATTCCAGAACGACCTGGTTGTGGACGCCTTTACTTCCATCACTTTGGGTGACGTGGGCCCCATCATTCGCAATCATTATGCCGTGACCCCATGACTGCGTCGGCATGCACGGTAATGCATGTGGTGTAAGTCTCGGGCGGGGCGGCGCCACCCGTATTAGGGTTGAGCACGCACATGCGCGGGGTCAGGTGCGTGTTCTGCGTGCGCGCGATGCTTGGTTGCGCCACGCAGGACCTGAATGACGTCTCACGCTTGGCCATATGCGTCGGAAAGAAAAATGATTCGTTCGCTCTCACGGCTCCCCTTTCGTAGCTTATAACTGTATCCCACTTTCCCGACATGTATTTGATTAGTTCCCACTGTGGAGTTGTTCATCAATGATCTTCAGCTAAACCTTTACTGTGTGAGGTTGTCGGGGCCCTCGTGGAGTCCCTAGGACAACTCTGTCAAACTGGGACATCGAGTTGGTCTAGCATGACACGTGTCCAATCGTGGCAACCACGCCCCTCTCAAAGAAGATCCACACAGACGTCAATATAATATTACAATCTTGCCCAAATTGACTGTATTTTCACACTGATACAGGCACTACAGATACAGAGAAAACCAAAAATAATCCCGAAGAAGATGCGTTCAGTTCCCAGAAATTGGCACGAACAGTCGATTATTTTGTCGATGACGGTAACTTCTTGTTCTTCCCTTTTTCTTTGTGCTTTGTTCGCACCGCTGTTGTATCGTAAGTGCTTCAAAGGACGCTTGGCATATTTAATTGCATGTGCAGGTTGACACGTCAGCTTTTTGGCCAAAGGGGCAGGTACCAGCTGTGACGGGGGGTGAGTCAAGCAATCAGCCAATCCGATCCTTACATTCCGTATTTGGTTCCCAAGGGGGGGAAACAAAATTAATAAAAGAGAGGGGAGATCATAACTTACGAGCACCAAAGGCAACGACACCAGTTTTTGGGGAGCCGAACAAGCCAGGGTCGACGCCTTGAAGCTGGGCATTGACGACGCCTTGGAGCTCGGAATTGCGTGGGGCCTTTTCGCAAAAGAGGGTCGAGGGGACGACGCCGTCGATATTGAGCGCGTTACGCGGGTGCTTGCGGTACGCGATCGCGTTATCGACCAGCGCCTGCTTGTTCTTGATCCCAGGCTGCTTGGCAAAGTCGACCATCGCGTCCGCGTTGTCCTGCTGCGCACAGGCATCCGCGTTGGCGAGCAGCGAGTTGATGCCGTCTACGCCCGCGAGCTTGACGCACGGGTCGCTGTTGGCGCCGTTGCCGCGCGGTCCGCCGCTCTGCGCGCACAGGTCTTGCCAGCTTTGCGCCACTTGGCCCAGGTCGGTTTGCGCGATGCGTTTGAGAAGGAGCGTTGGGGCGCGCGGGGTGCTCAGGGCGCGCTTGCCCTTGGATTCGCATGCTGGAGGTGCGGTGGCACTGGTGGGTGCGCGTGTGAGCTCGAGGAGACAAGAAATTCAAGGATGCGACGGACCGTGCTTCGATGTCGCGCTCTTCCACGTCGCGCTTGCCCAAGAGACCACCCGTGGCACCAGTGTTCGCGATACGGGCCTCTGCGTCTTGCTTGGTGTCACACGTGGTACTGTGTCCCAAAACCGGTATTAGCAAAAGCACGCGGTGGCTGTGTAGCAGCATAGGGGTACGTACCTCGTTCCGGCTTTGTTCACGAGGGGCAGCGCGACGCATTGCAGCGAGGCCGCACACAGCGTGAGCTGGAACTTGCCGCCGACGCACTGCGCGAACTGGCCCTGGACACACGCCGATTCTCCCGACGTGCACGACGAGGCCGCCGTCAGGCTCTGGAACTTGCGGTTGAGCGCCTGCGCGTCCTTCCCGTTCTGAAGCGTGAACGCCGCGCGGGGATCCACGGGACCGGCCGTGACCGCCGTCGCGACAAATGTGAGGGAAAACACGAGTTGTGAGAAATGCATGATCGGTTGCTTTGGGTCTTGGGTTGCACAGAAGAATGAAGGTGATGTGTCAAAGTCAGGTAAAGATTGGAGGACTGATGCGATCCTGCGCAAGGATGTGAAAGAGGAGGGAAGACCGAGAACGGGGAAAAGGGGGAGCGACCAGGCTGTAAGGGCTCAGACATGCTGCAGGCCGTGGCTTTATACTACTGCATGCTCATTGTGTCTGCGTACAATGCTTTTTTTTTTCTGGAACGTTTCAGCTGGGTTGGAAAGGTAGGTCGATCACGTCAAACTGCAAAGCGATACGGTAAGAGTCGAGTGCCGGTTTCCCCTGTACCGCACAGTACCGCACGGTACCATAGTTCCGTGCCACCATACAGTAATTGTGGTCGTAAAAACTGTCAATGTCAAAGCCCTTGGCGACTGTGAGGGGTGATTTATTGCGGGGACTCCGGATGTCAGATAAGATTGAAATGAAGGGAGGCCGCACCTTATCCCCGTTCGTTCCGTGACACTAAACGATTTTGGTCCTTCCCGTCCGTTGTGCCCTTTTCCCAGGTGAGTCTTACCCCGGATCAACCCAACTGAATCAGGTCGATCATCGCGTTGCCAAATCAGTATTCGGTGTACAAATCTCCGCTCTATGATGTGGATAGACCCGTTCCAAGTCAATGGAACGTGTCGTGATCACTATTGTTTCATTAGTTGTTTCTGTATCCTCATCCTCACTAGTATGTTGATATCACCTGTACTCGTGTAGTCCAGAACTCTCTGATCGACTCTCAAGTTTGCGACCAACGCCGACATACAGCAACCGTATCTGGGGTGACTCGAGAACCGCCGAGGCAGGAATTACAGCATCCATCATCTCCCTTGTCTTCCGAAGCCCTGAAGGCCGGGCCCTACAAGATTGTGGCATCTCCGTGCCACGCGATCCGAGGACTCAATGGCTCCGAGTTTCTCTTCGGGGTTAGGTGCTTGTGGCGAGTGGACCGCTTATCACGGCCGTTTTAGCGAGCGCAATGTGCGAATGGTGGTTCATCTTTCTGATTTATTGCGCACCGAAATTCTACTCGTAACAAAGGGTCGAGAAGCTCGCCTTGTGATGGATTCGTCACCGGCTTCGTCCCAAAATGAGCGAAATGTGTTCGCGGCGTGGTACAGTATTGTACTGGAGTGGTGCAACGTGAAAGAAACGTGAATTGAAAAGTACCCTGAAATCTGGTCCGATCGTAAGAAAGAAAGAAAGAAAGATGTCCGCAAGACAGCAGAAGGTGCAAAAAATCAACGCCCTATTGCCCTATAGCCTATAGCTCCCGCCCATCAGAGCTAAAGCGACCATCATGCCACATCGTGAACGTCATGGAGGGGCTGGCCCTGCGCTTGTATCCGCAGCGTACACACCCGACACCGACACCGAAACCCGCCTTTTCGCCCCGCCGTCCTGAATGCTCTCTTGCGGAGTCGAGCCGGTAGCATCGCCTCGTCGAGAACCCACACCCAGAGCAGTGCGAGTAACCCGATGGTGAACACAGGGAACGGACTGATGCCGCCGCCACCAGCAACAGCGCCCACGGAAATGGGCTTACCCTCATCAAAGGGACACATGTCGTTTGTGGGAGTGCTGTGCTGCGGGCTACCGTCAGGACACGACGGGGAACGGAGAGCGGCGGGAATGTCGGTGATGTCACGATGCCTTTGTTGTACGTTTCTGGCGTCGCCACTGCTGATATCGATTATGATCGTACGCAAAAAAAACACACACGGCACGCGCGCCCCATGTCAGCATTTCCATCATGGGTTATGGTGGATGGCCGCTAGGCAGAAACGTGATCCCTCCCTCACCTAGCGTGGGAATGCGCAACGATGAGGGGTACGAAGCTTCCGCCCCCAAATTGCATGCAGTAATGATGAGTGGGGACCGGCTGGTGATGCGTGGGGGTGTACCAGTGGTGTACCGCGTGAGTGATGATGAAAAGTAGCTGGGTGACAGATCGTGGGTCTTGGTGAGAGGGCGTAAGATCGTTTCACAAGTTAGGGATCAACTCGTGAGGGCCACAGGGGCGTATCAAGGTAGGCGTTAAGTTGCAGCCTTACAATCGGGTCTGACTGGCTTGTGTGATAGGGGAGGAGTCGGGCCAAGCGCACCATTTCCGCACCGTATTTCATCCTAGGCCCGAGCCCTTCCATGTTGGTGTTGGCAACCGCGGAAGGGGATCACTGTACCTAACATTTGCAGAAAATAGTCAGCTGGTTCTGGAAAACTCGCGACACGGGGGTTCCGTTCGGGGTTCATGCTACACGATTCATGGTCCATCAGAAACCACGTCTGGTCAGAATGGAAAGCTAGCACAGGGTAAGGGCAGATCGGTTATATTGCGCACGAATTAATTACGGCAAGCCAGGTATAAACCCAGAAAAGCGTGCAAGGTTCACTGCGAGATTCTATGAGGCACAAACGCAGCGCAGACACGCTCGTGGATACGTTGCTCCCAGTGGATGAGATTGACTCGACGCGCCACCTCTATCCGCAAGTCGTCCTCAGCATGCAGGAGGACGTGGAGGTACGCAAAGGCAGCTGCATCTAGCGCGGTAGGCCCACTGCCGCCCCACCCAAGGTCAGCATCTATGGGGCACGGGGGTAGGGCGGAAGACGTGTTACGTACGGTGAGCAGAGGAACCATTGGTGTTGCCCCAAGCACTCGGAGAGAGCAGCGATTGCATCGCAGTATTGTGCAGCGATGGGGCTCGGCGAGACGCACGCCATAAGGGGGTAGAAGAGAGAAGAAACCAGAGAGCAGCCGGGGCGTGAGAATTGTTGCGACAGGTCGTTAATAGGTGGGTGGTGGAAACTGGAGGACTGAATGATAAAAGAAGGAAGGTGGGGGCTGGGCCAACGCCTACAGTAGTCCCGGGCTTTGATGATCGCTAATGTGTGAATGAGATCGAAGGAGGCTTACGAGGGCTGCGTGGACATCGCCTTCAAGGAGTGCAATCCAGGCATGGCTTTGGTCTCTCGACTCGACATCTTTGTAGCCTTCCAAATCGTCGAGTGCTCCGACTTTTCCATCTATCCATGTCGGAGTATCCTCTGCCGCTTGTAATACGCTGTCCGGGGTATTCGTCCGTTCGGATGGTATTTGCAAGTCCGGTAGGCGACCATTAAGGGCACCTTCGTGTGAAACGTCCCACCTAACGGAGACGTCATGAAGACTTCTAAGCGGTGCTTGTCATTTGAGGCACTCTATGTCGGCGCTGAGAACACTTTCTTTGCCTGGTGCAGAGGAAGGCGGTGGACAAATCCAAAGGAGTGGGTTAACGATAGGAGATATGGTTGGTGGAAGGGGGATAAGTCTTCAAGGGAAAGTAAGAAAATGGTTTCGCCAAGGGCAGTGGCACTGAAAGCAGCGGGGGTGGGGAGTGGGTGGGGATGTCGTCGTCGTCGTGGCCACAGAATGAGTTATTTAGTGTGTGGTTACATAATCATTTCGACGGCGGCGTCAACTGCAACTGAAAGCTTTCCCGCTGCTAACAACGACGAAGACCGCAGTGGTAAAGATATCGCCATACGGTTGTTCGACTGTCCCTGAAGGCGCTTGGACAAACACATTTGCTTACGCCAGCTCTCTCCGCAGTCACAGGTGAAGAAGAGGAGGATTCTCTCACCAACCTCGACATGTCTGAATATACTTCGAGTCCATCCCGTCCGGCCAGCCCAGTGGCGCCCCTTCCAGACCTTCCTACTGCGCGGCCAAGCGCGTATCGTTTCAACTGGGATCCGACATCACGTCGCTCAGGCCCAGGTAGCGTTTCCGAGGCCACCGAGGCGCGTGGCGATTACTTTTCCTCAACACCCAAAGTTGACATATACGGGGCGTCATCATCCACTGCCACCTTGCCACTGAGTGCAGTTCCGTCGCAGTGGAGTAGCGCAAAGCATGGTTTTCATGGTACGTCTACCATCTGTTGGTGCATAGCCTATGTTGTGAAGCCGTTCCCGGCGCCTTGACAGCTATTTCCACGGTCGTCAACAACCCTCACAAGAAATCCGCCCCGCCGAAGGCTCACGCTGCAGTCCCTCCTGCGCCACGCGTAGAACTCCCCCGCGTACGTCGGAAAGACTTCAATTCCTACCTCAGCGCCATCGAACCAGAATGGGGAGCCTTCCAGCGCAACACAGAATTTGGCCGTGCTGGTTCTGCGCAGCTCGAGGAATCCTCGATCACCGATGTTTTCAACGAAACGGATTCTCAACGTACACCGCTCCCTCCTAAATTACTTCCACCGCTTTCGTCCGTCCCAGAGATATTCTTCAAACCCGCCTTTGACCTGGGAGACCCCCGCACGTTCGATGCTGTCGCCGAAGTACCCTCAGCTTCGACACCCTCTTCATCTCACCCTTCTACCTCTCGTCCGACGTCTCCAATGACTCCTCATGACCCATCTACTTTAGCACACTCTCTTCCCCTCCTCGAAAAGCTCTCTCATCACGCCGACACAATTGAGCAGCACCTCATACACGAGATTGCGCGTCGTGCGACACCCTTCTTTGCGGCGCTCTCCAATCTTCAAGATCTTCAGGAGGAGTCCGCGCGCTGCCTCAAACGCGTGCAGGATTTACGCGCACAGCTGGGCCACGTTAGTGAACACGGTGCGCGGCGTGGGCTACATGGCGTTCAGCGCGAGATACGGCTCGCCCATCTGAGGGAGGTGCAGTCAGTCGTACGGGCTGTCAGCGGTGTCATCGAGACTGTCGGCATCGTGCGCGGGCTGGTCGATGATGGACAGTGGGGCGAAGCGCTCGATGGCGTTGATGACCTGCAGGCCATGTGGGACGGCCCGTCCGCGCCATGTCCAGCTTCTCCTCTGGCTCCTTCGCCGCAGGCTTCGCAGCTGCCCTCTGTTGCAGAGGAAGAACCTCTGGACGATGAAGAGGAGGGGGTAGAGTCATGGGAAGATGGGGCAGAGCTAGAGATTCCGTTGTCGGGGCTCAAGGCTTTCGCAGCGCTACCAAGCCAGCTGCAGACGCTCACCCAAGAGATCACGTCGTCACTCACCTCAGATCTTGTGGCTACTCTGAAGATCGATCTACTTGAACGGATAAATAGGACCGATTCGTCCCCAAGTGATCAAACGGACGTTCGCGATAGACTGCGCCCTTTGATACAAGGTCTCGTAAGGACCAGGAATTTGAAGGAGAGCATTGCAGAATGGAGAGGCGTTGTGCTTGGCGAAGTACAAGGCATAGTACAGCAGGTATTCCTATTGTCATTAGACCTGGCGTGCGCTGAGGGTGCTTCACATCATAGCATATACCCGCGTTTAACCCTGGAGAGGACCCACAGAAGGAATCAGGGGCTTCGAGGTCAGCTATTCGAATCTACCATGTATGCCACTCTTAATTGCTGTCTTCAGTTGGATAAGTTCGTTGCGCTCCATGACGCACCAAGGGTTCCAGGCGCTGCTTCGTTCCATCCTGCAAAGCTTTTTGAACTGTATCGAGGGCCTTCAGACACTGGACGACAGCATCACCGAAGTTACCAAGGGTACCCGGTTCGTTGTCAGGACATACGTTGCAACTGGTTACTCATTCATCCTCGCGCAGTCCGCCGCCGTTATCGTTAGAGCTCACGGAAATGCAGGATTCTCTATTCGACACACTTTCCTCTACCGTGGAGTCCGCAAACGTCTTAATGTCCAAAGTCCTGTCTACGCGAGCGGAACAACACGCTAAGCTAGATCTACGCGAGTTCGTCGAAGTGTTCAATGAGTGCTGGAGCTTCGTGGTGCGCTGTGAGGTTACCTGCAAGCGAATGATTGTCGGCCTTCGCGGCGTTGTCGTCAGCCAGGTGTGTGTAAGCCATGTCGCCAAAAAGAGCGCTGATTGACTGGCTTGATAGGCCAAATCATTCCTGCAGGCGTTCCACCAATCTCGTATCAATCAGTCCGCCAAGTTGGTCGAAGACGAGCAGTGGAGCCAAGCAGAGGTTCCAGCTTCGTTCCAGCAGGTCGTCAACCTTGTCCTGGATGCGGCAGTGCATGACCCACGCGAGTTTGTCATCAAAGTCGAGACGGCAGTTGCTGCACCGACATCGCCGCTCCCTGCACCTGCATCATTACGGCCACCGTCACCTCCATTACAAGCACCCGGGTCGGATAGCCGGCCGTCGTCGCCTCGAGCGTCCTCTCCCCGCGCGAGCTCGCGAGCAAACGGAGTCTCCTCCACACAGCCCAGGAAACACCTTCGGATCGAGGAGCGGAGCTACTTCACCGTTTCTGCGACTCAGGATACACTCCTCCTCCTTGCCGATTATGTCAAAGTGATCGTGAATCTCAGCCTTCTCACGACGGACACGATGTCGCGTATCGTCGAGTTCCTCAAAGCCTTCAACTCCCGGACGTGTCAAGTCGTACTCGGCGCTGGTGCGATGCGCTCCGCCGGCCTCAAGAACATCACTGCCAAGCACCTCGCGCTAGCTTCGCAGTCACTCTCGATTGTGATCGCCATCATACCATATATTCGCGAGACGTTTCGGCGCCACCTCTCCCCGAAGCAAGCAGTCATGTTGGTTGAGTTCGACAAGCTCAAGCGCGACTACCAGGAGCATCAAAACGAAATCCACGCGAAACTGATTGCGATCATGGGCGACCGTCTTGCGGCGCATATCAAGAGCCTCAACGCCATCAAATGGGATGCTCCTCCGGCGAAGCCTGGGGTCAACGACTACATGGAACTGCTGGTAAAGGAGACGGTTACGCTACACAAGGTGCTGTCACGCTACCTTTCCAGCGCGGTGGTAGAAGTACGTAGCCCCACTAATCCGGAACTCGCATCCTACTCACAGACTTTGCCGTGTAGTACGTGATGTCTGAGGTCTTTGCGGCGATCAACCACAGGCTTTCCGAGGAGTACACCAAGATTGAGCTCCCAACTCCTGATTCAAAAGAGCGGTGAGTTCGCCCTCATACTCGGCACACCCAGCGTGGCGCTCAATTTCCCAACACAGGCTCCTCACAGACGCCCGATATCTACATGAGAAGTTCTCGGCGCTAAAAACTCCTGGCATACCCACTGCTGTGCTAGAGACGCTCGTCGCGGACAAACGAGTCAGTACCATTTCCCCGTCTCCACGACCAGTGACTCCTACGAATGCACCGTCGTCGCCATTGCCACTACCTCCCACCAACGTCCCACTAGGTTCGCCGCGTGCTGCCGCTCCAACACTGACAAAGCGTCCCTCGCTCTTCTCGAACGATCGCCTCAAGGGCATGCTTTCGCGGAGCGCTACTCTACCGCCCACGCCTACTCCCACTTCTGCACCGGCGGCGGCGCAGGAAAAGCAAGTGGGATACAAACAGACCTCAACGCTTCTCTCGCCGACGCCCCTCCCTGTGGAGAAGCACCGCGAGCTACCGAAGTCGCCAGTATCGGTGCCCATTCATGCCACTCCTTCACCCACGCCCACCCAAGTAGACGAGGAACGACAAGGACTCACCGCCGAGACCCCGAATGGCGGTGCATCAGCACTCGCTGGGCAGGCCCCAGACGCACGGACGGACAGTGTGGAGCAGGGCCAAGGCGGTATGGCAGAGCACGGGCCGCCGACCCCGGCAAAGGATACTGCGGTGACCGGCTAGACGATGGTCCCCTCACCTGCTTCCGAGGGTACGAGCGTAGCGGCTAGTACGTAGTGCTTGTATCGTATACACTCTCGTTATCTAGTAGGTTCATGCGTCTGCGGCTCGATGCTGATCTGTGTGTTGGCCTGACCCATTACTTGGTTCACATAGTCTCACGGGGGATGATGCATGATGTTGTTCACTAGGTTCCCGCGGATAAGTAGGCCTAGTAACTTAGGAACATATGAAACGGTCACGTCCGCGGCACGCGCTCAAGGATGCGGACAACCTCCGCATGTCGATCCGCCCGTCCTCGTCTTGGGTTGCAGTTACTACTGCGAGAGATGCGATTTCGAAGACAACACTTAGTAGGCCCTTGGGAAGATCCACGTTGGGAGGAGATTCTCCAGTCCGTCTGTCAACAAGCACAACAAATACGCCCTGGGTCATGTTGCCCGCTACAAAGGAGATCTGACTGCACAACATTCCAATCAGTGTGGGGGCATAGACCATAACGATACCCATGCAACTTTGGCCACTTGCATCACGGCCCAGTAGAATACGCGGCCGTCTCACGAGACACTGGAGCATCGTCCGGTCGCAATCCCCTTGACAAAATGTTGTGCACCCCCATAACTGAAGAAAGTCGGGGGGTGTCAGCGAGTTAGAGAAAGTGTCGCGAGACAGTGACTCCAGCAACCGCAAGGAAGCCAGAGGGACAGTCACGGTATCATGCATCATGCTTCGTGAAAGAAGTATTGACGTAGGTGTCAATGGGTCCGTTTCCACCGTGAGTGACGCATACGGCTGTTGGCATGGCTTCCAAGGGTCCTCTGCCTCTGCCTTGTAGAACTTTGAAGTACATAGAGTACTCGTTTCGTTTAGGTGCTGGAATACTGTATATGGAGGGGTGGCATCAAACCAAATCAACGAACGTACCTGGTCTGACAATCTGACAACTCGATCGCATTTCACGGCAGGTCACAAAACATAGCCATAGCCTGCTACTTATGCGAATAACCGGGTACGGTACATTTTGACATCGTCTGCTCTGCTAATCTTACATTCAAGTCCCTACTCCAGATGATACATAACTTAACGACAAGACGCTAGCGCTAACATTACTCTTCAAGCCGTGGGCTACACGGGGTTGCACTCCACTGAAAACAACTTCACCTCCTTCCGGGATTCTTCCAACCTCTCGTCGTTTAATTCAGGCACTCGACCTTTCCCCCGGGGGGGACCCAGCTTGAGGTCCTGGAATTGGATAGTTTCGTCTGACTTAAACCTGATCGAAAGTGGTCCGTTTGCTGCGATCGCGCCCACTGAAATACTGAACCCGAGTCCTCTATCAACATTGGCACCGATTCATCAACACGTTGAGAATTCTATTGGGTTATTCTCCCTCCCGAGATTGGTGGCTGCTTCACCATTGGGACAAGGGTGAGCGCGACATCTCTCTGAAGTTGAAGCTGTGCCATCGACTCGGAAGCGAAACCCACTCGTATCGATTCCGGCACTGTTTCGAAGAGTTTGTAGACATGTAACCGTTCCTCCTGCTCCCATGAGTTTGGACTTTAGCGCTAGCTTTAGCTCTTGCCTGACATGAGCCGTAATGGGTTCAACAGTGTAATGTTGAAGGTAACCCGTGTCCCATGGGTTTAACTCCACTCGTCGGATAAGGAAAAGGGGGTGGGATGCATTGAGTTCGAGGTTACGGATGTCTTTAAGAGCTTTGATCGGGTCACTTGTTAAAAGGTCGGCGAGTGCAATTCGGCGGCGTGACTCATAAAAAGGGAGCTGGTCTGGATTCTCGACAAAATTGATGCATAGCCGAGCAGTGGGTCCAAGGTCGTTGAATGCTCTTTGTGCCTCATCAATATCGCCAGGTGTGAACTTATGAACGATGGCACTAGCGGAACCAGACAGTAAGCGGAGCAGGACAATGAAAAGGTCAGGAAGCCCACGCTTGATGGATCTCTTCCCATGACCTTGGGTTCATGATCACAGTTGAGCAAAATGTGGACTTCCGCAACCCCTTCCATCGGTCATTCGGGGGAGATGTGGTAAAGATGGTATGAAGTTTGCTCTCCGGGTGAACAAGTTCGTGCGGAACGCCGGTTGCAGAGTGGTCGGCATCGACGAGCACCCAAAGACCTAGTCGACGAAAAACAAAGGGAGAGAACTCTTCGGGGCACTGGAAAACGCCATCTTCAATGAAGAGATACCACTCCTGACCAAAGTACCAAATAAATGGTTCCTTTTCACCTAGGCGTCGGCGGGCGGCATAATAGATCCAGTAGCTCTTCCCTTTCATAAAGAAGGTTCAAGACATGGGGAGTAAGAGGAGAAATCATGCTACTCACCGATGCCGGGTTGGCCTGTTATGACGATCGAAGGTGGCATGGGCGAGGGCCTTATTTTCGGTTGGTTGAAGTAGGCGGTGCAATGGTCATAAAGCAACACATAATCCTCGCGTACCCACATACTCGAGATATTCAAGTCATCGATATCTAAGTAGAGGGCGAAGTTGGCCGGTAAAACCGTGCTTTGGTCGGTGTTCAGGGGTTGGCCCCTAGTCTGCTTCTCCTGCCATTGGCGCATTTCCTCGCGGATATCCTTGCCCCAATATTTGGCATGAAGCACGGAAAGGCATTCGTCAGCGTCCAGCTTGGGCCAAGGTGTCTTAGGCTGCCCTTTTTGGAAGAGGTGGGCATATGGCGAAGAGGGCAAAGAGAGATCCATTGATAGCACGAAGGTGGAAAGATACAAGTGAGGGTAAGCTATTTTGAAGTCCGACTCCAAGCATAGGGGTGGGCTTTTGATATTACACGGTCAGACTCACGTTCACCCACTAGGAGTCGTACTGCAGAGTGACTTGAAGAGATATGGGTACACTATGTTCATTGTACTATTCTGTCGTATAGACTACACACACGCGATCAGTATGATATGAACATAAATAAGCTCACCCTCAGTTCTGGAAAGACAAGACAAATTGAGGGACGAGAAACGCGAAAAGAAAGGTAAATATACTCGCATGAATGTCACATACCAAAGTGTCCAAGTGCGATGGTCATAACGTGACTACGACGTAACATTCATTAATATTCATTGACCCTCGCCGACGATGGTTTGGCACCCGACGTATCAGATAGCCCGGAGACTCGATATTTGCCAGTGAAGGAGACCGTCAAAAAAGTGGATGTTTTTGCTTGTGGAAGCTGTGAATCGTGTCCACTAAGTTTGTGATCGATCTGGTTCATCCAAGGATTCCCTTGTTGCAACGTCTCCGCCTCTGCCTCTGCATCTTCCAGGACGATGGCGCACCCTTCCGGGCGTCAAAATGAAGACGAATCGGCTCCTCAACGGCCTCAACAGCAGAATGGGATGATGGGATATGGGTACATGTGCGTGGTTATTTCTGTTGTTGGTGCCGTTTGACCGACTTGACTTTTGCACGGCCGGGTTTTTCCTCTTGCAAGCGACGGTGCCCGCTGCGATGTCCTTGGCCTCAACAGGCCTTTTCGAATCGACTATCCCGTCCCCAGGCAACCGCCTCCCAGGGTCCCCTCTGTCCGGTCCACTCACGGTGGCGCCTCAAATCTGCGCCTGCTGTCGCAGCGCCTCACGGCCACCGCCGCGGTTGCCATCGTTCGGGCCCTCTTGTGGCGGCGCATCGCCTTCGCGCTCGTGCTTTTGTGGTGGCATCTCAAGCATGCCCTCGACCCGGTAGCGGCGCCTCTCCTGGCAGCCAATCGCGTTCGCGTTCGCCCTTTTGGTGGCAGTGCCTCTGGTTTGTCCTTGCCCTTCTGCGGCAAGCACCTCAGGCGGCGGCTCGTACACGCGCTTGCTTTCTCACGGCAACCTCTCGACTTCGCGCCCGACTTCGCTCGCGTCTGCGTCCGCGACCATACATGCAAGCCCAAGACTGTCAGGGTCTCCGGGGCTTCCGAGATCTCCAGGGAGGATAGGTGAGTCGGTCAATGCTGACACTCCCCCTGATTCCTCCAGGTCTTCTGCGAGCAAGTCGGGCGGGATCATGCGTTCAGGGCGGAGGTTGGTGGCGTGAGATTTGGAGGGGGCGCCCTCTCCCGGCGGATTCCCGCGCGCGAGGGTGAGGGTGAAGAAATTTGAGAGACTGGTGGAGCAGCATGCAGCTCGTGGCTCACACTTGGTTTGCTCCCCCTCGAGGTGTAACGCTGACCCGAAATAGGTGTCCGGATTGATGGTGAGATTCATGATTCATGGAAGAGGTATCGACATAGGTATTAATGGGTTCGTTTCTACATCGGGTGATGCGTACGGCGTTGGCATAGCTCCCAAGGCGGTCTTCTGTCTCATAGAAGTATATAGAGTGCTCGTTCCGTTTAGGTGCTGGAATACAGCGTATGGTGGGTGGCATCACACCAAATCAACGAACGTTCCTGGTACGCAATGTGATAGTGAAATTACGGCAGGTCACAGAACATAGCCTGTTGTTTATGCGAACAACCAGGTACAAATGTTGGACTTCGTCTGCTCTGCTAATCTTACATTCCTACTCCAGTACGATACACGACGACACGACGTTACTGTCTGAGCCATGGGCTACCCTTGACTCATGGGGTCCACCTCCGCTGTAAACAACTTCACGTCCTTCCAAAACCCTTCCAACCTCACGTCGCTTGGTTCAGGGCACACAAGCTCGCCCCCGGGGGGGATAACGAAGATAAAATACCAATCCTTCTCTCGCAGTATCTCTCGGAGCGATTGATGCAAAAAGAAATCCATGAGGTCGCCTTTGATTGGATGCGAATCCATGATCGTAAATTGGAATATATATAAAACTCCATTGTTCATGATAAAAGAGTCGAAGGCCACTTCATTGGGAGACTCTGGCACGTAGTAGATGTCGGAGCCGAGCTGGTCACGGTCCGGCCTAGGCTTCGGGAACTGGATAATGCCGTGTGGCTTAAAGCCAATCGAAAGTACTGAGCCCGAGTCCTCTGTCGACAAGTCTTGGACAAATTGAGATTTCCACTGAGCAGATCTCCTTTTCGTGGTTGGCAGCTCCCTGACCATTGGGACAAGGGTGAGCACAACTTTTTTCTGAAGTTGGAACTGTACAATCGACTCGAAAGCAAGACCGGCCAATCGTCTCGATTGGGGTACTGGTTCGAAGGTTTCGTAGACACGTAACCGTTCCTCCTGCTTTGCTTTCATGAGTTTGAACTTCAGTTCTTGCATGGCGTGAGACGTGATCGGTTCGACGGTGTAGCGTTGAAGGTAACCCTTATCCCCTGGGTTTAACTCCACCCGCCGGAGAAGGAAAACGGTGTGAGGCTTATTGAATGTTAAATTACGGGTTTCCTTGACAGCTTTGATGAGATCATCTATTGAAAGGCCCTGAAGTACGTCTTGGCGATCTGATTCATAAGTCTCGAGCTGGCGTGGATTCTGGACATAATCGATACATAGTCGCGCAGAGGGTCCAAGATCGTCGAATGCCCTTCGGGCCTTATTGATCTGGTCGGGAGTGAACTTGTGAACGATGACACTACCGGAACTGGAGTAAGCGGGCAAAGACAACGTGAATGTCAGGAGGCTCACGCTTGGTACAGCTCTTCCCACGACCATGGGTTCATGACCACAATTGAACAAGATGTGGTCTTCTTCAATATCTTCCATCGATCTGCCCGAGGAGATGTGGTGAAGATTGTATGAACTTTGCTCTCCGCCTCGGCAAGTTCGGGCGGAACGCCGGTTGTAATGTTGTCAGCATCAACGAGCACCCAAAGACCTACTCGACGAAAAGGAATGGGAGAGAACTCTTCGGGACACCGGAAAACGCCCTTTTCTACGAAGAGATACCACTTTCGACCAAAGTACCAAACAAATGGCTTCTTTTCGCCTAGGCGTCGGCGGGCGGCATAATAGATCCAGTAGCTTTTCCCTTTTCATAAAGAGGTATTCAAGAAATGGGAGGAAGAGGAGAAATCATGCTACTTACCGACGTCGGGTTGGCCTGTTATGACAACCGAAGGTGGTTTGGAGCTGGACAATACCATCGGGTCGTTGAAGTAGGCCATGCAATCGTTGTAGAGCAACACGTAGTCCTCACGAACCCACATACTCCCTTGATTCAAGGCTTCGATGTCGAGGTAGAGGGCGAAGCCGGCCGAAGTTTCGTCTGTGTCCATTTGATTTTCGTCTGTGTCCATCTGATTTTTGTCTGTGTCCACTTGATGGCCCCTACTCTGCGTCCCCAGCCATTTACGCCTTTCCTCGCTGATATCCTTGCCCCAACATTTGTCATGGAGCATCGAAAGGCATTCGTCGTCGTCCAGCTTGGGCCAACGAGTCTTAGGCTGTCCCGTTTGGAAGACATGGGCATATGGCGAAGGGGGCGAAAGGGGATACATGTCGAAAGGCACAGCAGTAGCTTTACGCCACGAAGTGTCTCACGCAGCAGTCACGCTGACTAATTGAGTAGCGCGCTCTCCCTACTGCGTTTCGTTTCGACGGTGTGGACGTGCGGGTGAGTGGGGTGCGCTTTGTAGGAAAATGGTGGAGCGCAGGGCTGGGTCTGAGAGATGAAGGACTTGGGCATTGCATACGGTAATACTTCAGTTTATATGTACTTTTGTACGAATACCAGATGACGTCCTAGTGCTACTAAAAGAGCGAAGGTATAGCTACTATGACCCGACGGAAATGACAACCCTTTTCTCCTCCAGATTCTTTACCGCCGTCCCATCTCAAGTGGCATCAAAACTACAGTAAGTTACAAGCTTCTCAAATGGGCGTTTGCTGCCAACGGCCCCCGACCGCTCTCCACCTTTTCAACTCAGCGCTATCCCTCGGCCACCAGTTACTGCCAACGCTCGCAACCTTCTAACTCTACATACACATGGATTCTGGTCAGATGAGCACGTATTGAGTTACAGTACTATGATTCATCCAGTATGTCGTGGTGCAAGCCGGGACAATAAAATCAAATTAAAAAAAAAAACTCCTTTGCTTTAATCACCTGGTAACGAGCTGCTGCGGAGCCCATGTAATCGCACGTGTTAACCGTCCTCCAACACGCTTTGAAATTTGAATATTAGTAGAGCGAGAGAAGCATCCACTTGGAGCCGTACTGCAGAGTGACTTTTATATGCGTACACTATGTTCATTGACCCTCGCCGACGATGGTTTGACACCCGACGCGATAGCCCGGAGACTCGATATTTGCCGGTGAAGGAGGCCTTCAAAAAGGTGTCCACCAAGTTTCTGATTCAATAAGGATTCCCTTGTTCCAACGTCTCTGCCTCTGCCTCTGCATCTCCCAGGACGACGCTGCGCCCTCTCGATGGGCCTCAAAACGAAGACTTAGCTCCTCAACGGCAGAGTGGGATGATGGGATATGGGTACAGGTGCGTGGTTATTTCTGTTGCTGGTGCCGTTTGACCGACTTGACTTTTGCATAGCCAGGTTTTTCCTCTCGCAGGCGCATGCTGCGATGTTCCTTGGCCTCAACAGGCCTTTTCGAATCGACGATTCCGTCCCCCAGGCGGCCGCCCTCCAGGGTCCCCTGTCCGGTCGACCCGCGGCGCCTCAAATCTGCGCCTGCTGTCGCAGCGTCTCATGGCCACCTCCGCGTTTGCCATCGTTCGGGATCCCTTGTGGCAGCGCGTCGACTTCGCGCTCGTGCTTTGTGGTGGCATCTCAAGCATGCCGTAGACTCGGAGCGGCCTCTCTTGACAGCCAATCGCGTTCCCGTGAGCTCTTTTGTGGCGGTGCCTCTGGTTTGCGCACCCTTCTGCGGCAGCACCTCAGGCGGTGGCTCGTGCACATCCTTGCCTTCTCGCGGCAACCTCTCGACTTCGCGCCCGGCTTTGTCTTGCGACCCTTGCCCTGTCTTGCCATATGCCTCGGGCTCCAATGCCTCGGGTTTTGCGGCGGTGGCTTTCTCAGCCCTGCTTGGTACTAGTTCCCTTGGCCAGGGCTGGTGCAGCGCCCACAACCGGCAGCGCTCCCCTTATTCATGCGTGTCAATGCCCGAGGGTTCAACTTCCCTCGCGTCTGCGTCCACGACCATACATGCAAGCCCAAGACTGTCAGGGTCTCTGAGGCTTCCGGAGAGGACAGGTGAGTCGGTCAATGCTAACACTCCCCTGATTTCTCCAGGCCTTCTGCGAGCAAGCCGGGCGGGATCAAGCTTCAAGCGTTCAGGGCGGAGGTTGGTGGCGCGCCATTCGGAGGCAGTGCCCTCTCTTGGCGGATTCTCACGCGCGAGGGTGGCAAATGGTGACGGAACAGGGGGTGAGGGCGAAGGTGTGAGGAACTTTGAGAGACTGATGGGGTAGCACACAGCTCGCTGCCACTTGGTAAGTGGATGTTTTACTCCCCCTCGATGTGACCCGAAATAGGTGTCCGATCAATGGTGACAATGTTGAAGTAGAACACATTTCGCCTTTACATCAGCAGCCCAACAGACTAGAAGATCAAATAGAAAACCCAAGCCTGCATACCCCTTTGAAACCTGATTTCCTGACTGGCATTGCAATGTCCTATGGAAGGTCCTTGCAAGCACCTAACTGTTCCCCCCACAGGTTCTCCCACCTACTCAATGTCTGGCCCTCTGGTGTACTACTACTGCACATGTCATCTTTATCACATCACAGGTTTTTGCAATGTTTCCTTTACTGGAGAGAGGGGATTCCAAGCATCATCACATACCCACATTGTTTGTAGGTTTCTTCAGCCATGTACATATGATCGAAGTCCTACATGGGGTTCTGTACCCTCAGGCAGACATAAATGTATTTTTTTTTAAAAGGTTGTGAAGTGGTCAAACACAGCAGATTCTTTCTGTTCCTGGAAGCAGTGATGATGATCTTGCCATGTTTATGGAGTGGTCAGCACGATTTCGGCCATCAACAAATGCGTTGAGCGCTTAGAATGAGGCGACGAGCACACCTTCGTCATCCCCATGGAGCAACAATGGAGTACTAGTAACGCGTAGTTCCAGCAGCAGCAGCAGCTCCTCCGGCTTTGGCTCTGGCTGTAGCATGCGAGAGAGGTCGGCCACCGAACATGGCGTGGAGGCGAAGCGTGCGCGCATGCTGAAATAAGGGCAAGTGAGCATGCCGCAATGCAGGTTTCAACCCTCCACTAACATCCCGCTAGGTTTGCTGCGCGCTGCGCGCTGCCGCTCCAACCTCCTCGAACGATCGCTTCAAGGACATGCTTTCGCGAAGCGCTACTCTACTACCTCCGCCTAGCCTACACCCACTTCTACACCAGCGCCGGGGCAGAAAAAGCAAGTGAGATACAAACAGGCATCGGCGCTTCTCTCACCGACGCCACTCCCTATGGAGAAGCACCACGAGCTACCGAAGTCGCCAGTATCGGTGCCAATTCATGTCACTCCTCCGCCCACGCCTACCCTGGCAGAGGAGGAACGACAAGAACTCACCACCGAGGCCTCGAATGCCGACCCATCAGTACATCAGTACTCGCTGGCTGGGCCCCAGATGCAGGGACGGACAGCATGGAACAGGGTCAAGGCGATATGGCAGAGCACGCGCCGCCCGACCCCGACAAAGGATACTGCAGTGAGTAGCCGGACGATGGTGGCCGAGCCTGTTTTCGAGAGTACGAGCGTAACGGCTAGTACGTAGCACTTGTATCGTATACACTCTCATCATCGAGTGGGTTCATGCGTCTGCGGATCAATGCTGATCTGTGTGTTGGCCTGACCCGTCACTTGCTTCACATAGTCCCACGCGGAGGTAGTGTTGTTCACTATGCTCCCGCGGATAAGTGCAGTGAGCCTAGCAGGAACGTATGAAACGGTCACGTTCACGGCACGCGCTCAAGGACGCGGACAATCTCCGCATCCCGCCTGACTGACGCGCAAGGCAGTGTCGGCCCACCCATCCTCGTCTTGTATTACATTTGCCACTGCGAAAGACTCTATTTCGAAGCAGTTCCTCGCAGATATCCTTGCCCCAATACTTGGTATGGAGCATGGAAAGGCAGTGGCCAGGGTTTAGCTTGGGCCAAGGACTCTCAGGCTCCCCCTCTTGGAAGACATGGGCATATGGCGAAGGGGACCCCATGAGACGGAGAAGAGAATCGACCATTTTAGAGTCCGCCCATGCCAGGCCAGACCACTGCCAGACAAAGTAACGCCAAACTTCCTAAATAGATAACATGCTCTCACCTGCCCGAGTCTTCGATTTTGTGTGGCCGTTGGAGCGCTTTCGATATTACACTGGTCAGACCCCTGTGCCGGTGGGCCAGTGCATTTCCCACAAGTCCGCAAGATCATAGTTTCTAGCTGGGGAATTCACGTTGAAGCGACTCGAAGATCCGTGGCGGGATGACGCACCCAACTGAGATATGTCCATTGACTCTCGCAGACACCAAATTGGCGTCGTCTTGGGTCAACTCCACTCCTGATGTGGCTGGTTAAAGTTGGAACTCGAATACGTTTCAGACATAATTAAATTCAGGGAATATAGGAAAAGGAAATTCTAAACTGCATTCAGTAGCATCAAGGATTCCCATTATCTACGTCGCTTTGCCCTTCCTTGTAGAGACGCGGCGAGTTCTTTTTGTTCCCGGAAGTAGCGATAATGATCTCGCCGGAAGTGATGGCCATGATAGTCTGTTCAAGTCTCGAGGTTCGACATTTATGGGACGGCCGGCACGATTACGACCACCGACAAGCGCGTTGAGCGCCTCAGAGGCAGCGGCGCCGAGCATACCTTCGTCGTCCCCATGGAGCAACACGACCGTACGCAGTTCCGGCAGCAGCAACTCCTCCGGCTCTGGCCCCTCACCCCCAATGAGGAATCTGTTGACGCCATGTGACGCCATCCGACGCGAGCTGACTTGGCTGGTAAAAACTGACTCTGAGAGGTGCCAGTTGACCAGACTAGAGGACAATTGAACTCAACTCGATACA
>Ga0307512_10002509_pt1 | contig 22982 bp, 25 predicted proteins | sample 14_EM_MG_FD_200267 | JGI IMG/M metagenome (GOLD analysis project Ga0307512, IMG submission 200267) | Populus trichocarpa ectomycorrhiza microbial communities from riparian zone in the Pacific Northwest, United States - 14_EM | ecosystem: Host-associated > Plants > Roots > Unclassified | place...
GAGTCGCTGGATAAGGACACGATCATCGGGGCAAATGTAAGCTGGCTCCTTTTTGACCAACTCAAAAAAAAAAAAACAGTATTTTTTTGCTGATGTCCCCGACCGTCAGAACGATTGCAACCTTTTCACGTACTCGGTTCAACAGAGAGAGACCAAGACGACTTTGGAGTGTGATGGCTTCTGGAACCTAGGCGAGGTGGTGAATAAGTTTATCACAGGTACGGTCACACCTCACCTCACCTCACCTCCCCGTTCGTTTCGCTCGCGCGTGAACCGTCGTTTAACCTTAACGGCGTCTACAGGCGCCATATCCTCAAGCGGCTCCTCGCCCACGGCGAGCTCCGTAACGACCCTGACACCACAATTGCTCTTCTTTACTTCCTCCGGTCGCATCGGCGTCGTCGTGGACGTAAACCCCGAGCTCTCGCTCCACTTGACCGCGCTCGAGCGCAACCTACGTAAGGTCGTCCCCGAGATCGCGCACGCGTCCCACGCGAAATATCGTGCCCCCGTGAGCGCGTGGGGGAAAAGCGACGCCGACGCGGCGGCGTACGGCTTTCTCGACGGGGACTTCTTGGAAAAGTTCTTGCACTATCCGCATCCGTCGGCCGAGACGAAGCGCGTGTTGCAGGGAAGTAGCCCGCCGGAGAAGCTCAAGCAGACTTATGGGGAGATCAGACAGACGTTGGAGGCTCTGCAGGCGCTGCATTGACATGACATTACAGCAGGTTTATTCAAACATTGTATTGATAAGTTTGTGCAGTCGATTTCATAAGATATTCTTAACCAAAAAAAAAATAAGAAAAAAAAGGAAATAGCTCCGAGAACTTGTCATGACTATTAGGCGAAGATGCAAGGATACAGCAATGGCGCCTTTATGCAGACATACGGGGGCAAGTTAAACAGGGGGGACATACATTCGTAAATGATCGTCAACGCAAGAAACGCGTGGTATGTTGAGTTATAAGTTACGAAACGGTCCAGACAATTAGGCTTAGACCGCGGTGAGCTTGCTTACGGAGTGGCCCAGAACAAGCGTACAGCCTCGGAGAGGGTGCGAACTGTGACCATAGGTCCGAAGGTCGTGGTAATGCTTTCCTCGCCGTCGCTGCTGTCCGCCGGGCGGTGAGGTGCGAAGTAGAATCCGGCGGTAAGCACGAGATAGCTGCGGTAGGAACGGAACGACCGGGTCAGCGTCCACGACCTGGATGATATGAGGGGGAGACAAGTAAAAACTGACCTCAGGACGAGGATGCTGCCGCGATGATAGTTGGCCTTCGCTTCAATGTACGTGTATGTCAATAGGAAAATTGATAAAATTATGACAATCGCATCCCAGCGAGGGAATATCAACCTAAAGGAGAGGAATCCTCAGCATCGGGCCCGGAGTTTTTTAGAAGAAGGGTTGGGTGACACACGTAAAAGTATCGGCAACTTTACCCATCTGAACAGGGTCATACCATGCCGAAAAGGCGACCATCGCTGGGATCTGTAGAAGGCAAACTTGAAGAGCGTACGCCGAACCAATTTCCATACTGTGCTCTCGCTCAGCCTCCTGTCACGTAAAAATAGACAAACACCACCACGTACCTGAGGGCAATGTTGCCATTCATAGCAAACGACACCGCGTTCATGAATTCGGTCGTGTTTGGAACGAGGGCAAACAGCGTGATTCCGAGGAACTTCTCGTCAATACCTGACCCATTCAACACTACGTCCACGACAGTCACCAACAGTTCTGTAGTCGGAAGCATCCAACGTCGATCAGCAACGTGACAAAAAATGAGACGAGTGAAGAATTGAGTGTGAACATACGTACCAGCGATGATAGCATACAGCGCCGTACATGCCAATAGCACGCTCGCGCTTACCGCACGGCTCCAAGAGGGTGCGTCATGTCCGCCATGCCCGGAAGGATCTTCCTCGTCTCCTGCTAGCTGCCCGCTTCTCACTCGGCGCGCCTGTACCTGCTGGTGTCGCAGAGCGGACACGGTGGCGACGGCAACGGCGCGAGTGAAATCATCAGGGGGGACTTGTCCGGGCTGCAGGCCCGTATCCTTCAGCGCGTGGTCGACGCTCTCGAGAATTGGACCAAGGGACCCGGGAGTGGGGCTCGCGGGTGGATTTGAGAAGCGTAAAGTGGGTGGTGCCGAGGAGGAACCATCGGCGGAGGGTTCCAGCGGCACAGCGCCGACGGTTTGCGGTAACGATGCGCCGCCGTGAGAGCTTGGGCTAATCGCATCTGCAGGGGTAGTAGCCGAACCCGGTTTGGGACGGGCAGTGTTTGCGTCTCGTGGCCCTGGCCTTGATACGCCAGGGATGAGATTAGATGGTGGGGCGATCTTATGGTACAGTGACATGCGACCCGACTCCTGAGGATGCAACAGCTGTTGGGGGTTCTGCCATATTGACGAGGCATGAGTGCGGAGTGAAAACCAAAGGCCGATGAGATAGGACTGTCAGGAGCATCAATTGTACCGTGACATGCATCATGACGGGTTGATGAACCTACGAAGAGAAGGATAACAGCACAGAAGTACATGAGGGTCTTCACTGTTGATTGATAGAATGGGTCTTGTACGGGGTCCGGGTGCTGGTATGAGCAATGCTGGCATGTCCACTGGCCGCCATTATTGGTTTGGTCTGGGCAGCCTTCGCAGACCAATTGGAACTGGAGAGTCAAAGATTAGTGATCGAATGTCAATCTAAAAGAGACATGTAAGCCTGTGATAGTACGCACATTACCGTAGGTCTGATAGAACAGCGTTGGTGTGAGCGTCCCGATGATGGCCATGATGAGCATTGTGCTTGTTACACCAGCGCTTTTTGCGTTGAAGTTCTGCTCCTTCCGCCGTACCGCGACACTAATCATACTCAGGCCGGGCATAAGCAAAACTCCAGCCAACAAACTTCCCACGATTGAGCCTTCCACGAGACGGCCCTTGCCTTCGGTCAGTGCAAACGCATACAGGAGGATCTCGATAATGGAACCAAAGGTTGCGTTTATGACCGCACCCATTCCAATGGACGACTGTGCGGAGATGGACGCAACCGCCATTCCAATGAAGTACGAAAGCGGGATGACGCTGAGCAACGAAAGTAGGAAGATAAGAAGTCGAGAGCCGAGGAGAGCGAGAATAGTGGGGATGTGTTCGCCCGCACGCTCGCGTTTCTCGACTATGGGATAAATGAACCAACCATCGAAAATGACAAAGAAAACAATGGGGAGGAGATTGATGAAGAGGATATTAACACCGCCGATGGTGTACTTGTAAAATTTCCATCCCATGGCGCGATAAATACAGAGGAGCACCTTGGAGGACGGTGCACCGGAAGGAGCGTCCTGACCAGCCGAAAGTCTTGGCTTGACCCTCATCGGTGTAGACATTCCTCCGTTCTCGCCGGCATCCTCAGGTGAATTTCCCTCGCTGCTAAGATAAACGATGGACGGAGCCGAACAGAAGCGAATACTTGTCGGATGTTGAAAAAGGTGCTTGATGAGTGCCCAGTTAAGCTTGGCCATTGGGACGGCTATGATTAGACCCCAGCATATACTGCACACGAGGAGCATGAGAGGCGCAATCACGGTGGTCAAAGCCAGCCAGAAGCAGATACGGCCCAAGATGTCTTCTGTAGTGGATACCTTGATGGCTTCTCCAGTGGCTGATGAAAGTGCTGCGCCGTATGATTTGGACGGGCCGAGTGGAACGCCACCAGATCGATGCGGGCCCAGTAGACTCGTTGTTTCGTTTGGAATTGGCACATCCGACCATGAGCTGCTTTGACTATGCGCAGGAAGGGGATCCGCGGGAGTAAATTGGATGGAAGGGCGTGAGCCATCATCCTGCCTCTCATGTAAATGAGAGGGACCTCGGATGGTTTCGCTATCAGAGCCGCTTTGGGTGTGGAGCGCACTATCACCCTGCGGAATTGGGGTGCTCTTGCCCTCTTCGTGCGGTTCATCTATGTAGCCTTCCACGTATTTCCCAAAGGGCCAGGCTAGATACCATCCTAGCCCGTAGACCAAGGAAGAGTACCGCCTTCCGCCCCTGGGCACAATCCAAAGTAATGCCGAAATGACGATGCAGACGAGGGCGAGCCACCATCCAAAGAGCACCGCCCAGAGGATGTTCCCAGGGAGTAGGTGCCGCTCGGCTTGTGCGGATGGGATGGAATGAAGCGCTTGATCAGCGTATCGAGTGACGGACCGCGTCTTTTTGTACAACGCGGGCTTCCAGATCGGAAGACCGAACGGGTGTTCGACGTTGATGAGCGACTGGCGTTCCTTGAGCGTGATTGGATCCTCGTCGTCCTCGTCGGTGGTGTGGCCAGAGGACCCATCTGTCGCCGCCGCCCTTTTCCCGCGCGCATCGTCACCTTGTTCCGATTCCCGCGCCCCCTCCTCGGGGTCCTCTTCATCATCCTCGCTGAGTGGACCACCGTCACGGTCGCGATCCCGCACACGCGAACTTGCGATCGAGGTGGTGCGCACTCTCAGACGTCTGGAAGTGGTCCCTGATGAGCTCCTTCCTGGGTGTTTTCGCCGTGGACTTGGAGACATGGAAAGAGAGTATTGGGAGGAGTAAGAAGTGCCGGCATTATGGTGTGAAGGAACGTCTGTAGTCATCCATTGTGAACCATGGCTGACGCTGCGATGAGTGGTGGTGACCTTGGACCCGTATGAGGGTGATTGGGGCCGAGGGGAAAATTCATCAGCACCACCAGCGGTGGATGAATCTGAGGGTTGTTGGCCTGCCATTTGGTAAGAGGTGAAGAGGATGGGTTCGCTTCCAGACCCAAAATGCACTTTCACGGCAAAACGCGGTCGATTTCACATCCTCATACAAAGAAAAAAAAACCGGGCCGGATTAAGTCACAAATTATTAGTAAAATAACACAATGTATAGCTAAGCTGCATTAGGGTATATCATCACCGTGTCGTCGTCTACCGTCGCAGCAACTTCTCATGTAGCTCTGCTCCCTTCAACTTGGCCCTCAAGTACCCTAGACGTTCTTCATATCGTCCCATCACCTCGGCCCGCCTTCGTCTAATCTCCGCCATCTCAACTTCCAAAGCTGCTATATCACCCTCGTCCTCAAACGCCCCGTTCTTCCGCGGAGAAGCAGGTCCTGGTCTTAGGAGCGCGGGCGACGACGTGTCCAAATGCAAGTGGCGCTTATGTCCCTCCACCGATTCACGGCTATCACCCTCGGCCACGGGTGCTAACGGTAAATGATTGGTGCTGCGTGTGAGGTTGACACTCGAAGAACTACCAGACCAGAGACGCCCAAGCGACGATGGCAATGCAGGTAGATAGGGTGCGCCACTCGTCGTAACACTGCGACCCCTCGACGAAATTGATGACAGTGAAGACTTCCGTCCGAGTGAGACAGGCTGCGAAACTAGCGTGGCATTCGGTGCAATCCGCGGGCTTCGGACTGGTGAGCGTTGCGTAGATAAATTCGTCCCGTTCGAAGTCGTCGAGCGTAGAGACATTCCATCAGGATCCTTCGGGGTTTGGGACGACCACGCATTGTCGGATGAATCGAGGCCTTGCAGGAAATGGGCGGCGGATGGGAGGGTAGAAATCGGGTTTGATTGAGACTTTCGAGTCAGAGCTCCCAGCTCAAGACCGTTGAAGGCGTCCATGAGTCGACGCCCCTCGGCCTCAACGGCTTCTATCTGCGCGCGAATCTCTTTCGAAGACTTGAGCACTTCATCGTCCAGGTCATCGTCCAAAATGCCTGAGTGTAATCGCTTTTGTTCGACTCCATTCGCGCGATGATGGTAAGCTGAGGGTGGTGGCGCTCCCTTTCCTTTACTTCGTGTGGTGGAAGATCGGGAGAGAGGGGGGGCGATGGGTTTGCTAGCACTTTCGGAACGGATAGGACTCGCAATATAAGACGTGGATCCATTATCGTGGATGGTGGTAGGTGATGAAGTGTCGAGCCTCAACGAGACCACGCTGCTCTGCTTGGATAATGATATTCTAAGGAGGCGACGTGTGAAAGCATTGGGTGAGTTTGAACTTGTCGAGAGTAAGCTTGTCGAATCACTGTGGAGGGTGTCCGTATCGGTAGAAGTATTTCTTCGACTGGTTGACCGCCTGAAAAGACCAGAGACAGACGAAGAAATTGTCCCCTTGGATCGCACGGAGGGAGTGCGAACAGAGTCTTTACGTTGGGGAGCTGGGTAATCAAGTCAGCCATCCGGCGATAGAATTTAGTAAGCGACACTGACTTTGGGGAGGACGACTGGGACCAGCGGTGAGAGCATGGGGAGTCTCCCGAGGGATTGTTGTACTGCCGAGTCGCTCGAATAGGCTCTGGCGGAGTAGCCGGTATTCATCGTCGCTAACTTGCGTCTCAACCCAAGATCACTGATTCGATCCATCAAAGCTACGTACTCAAGCAACCCGTCCGCGTTAGCCGAGGCCAGTTCGGCCAACCGTTGCGCAAGCATGACCCTGAGAAAAAAAAATCAGCTGGAGGGTGTGTGTGTGACTGTGAAGGGCAACATGCGTCATTGCATCCGTGGAAGCCCGTGAACTGGTAGGACTTGGGCTCTTCGATGCCTTCTGAGATGTTGGCGAGTGTAACGACAATTCAGATAAGCCTTTCATCCTACTATCACCTGTGGAACGGTTTCCATTGGGAGTGCGGGGTGTATCATTGAAGTTTGGGCTTGGCTGCTTTTTCGATTCGGCCACGGGAGTAGCTACCTCTCGGGGAGGTGTGGGATTCGTCTCGCGGGCTTTGTTCTTATTCCTGCCATACTGTACCGTAGAGGGTGTGCAGACGACACGTCAAAGTGTGAGAACGCAAGAGAGGATATGAGCAGCGTTCATACGTACGAAACGTGAGCGAATGATTCCTGGCGAAGGAGAACTGGTCTGCGTTTGAGGGCCAGGAGAGGACGAGATAACGTCAATATCGTGTCGTCGTGAAGAGAAGAAACCCATAAGTACAAGCGCATCCAGCGCACAAGGCGGGGGCGAAGGTGTGAGAGAAGAACAAGAGCGGAGGAGGATGCACAACGGCTAAAATGAAAGTGATCGTCCGTGTCCGTCCTCATCCTCGGGCCTCGGCCCCGGCCCTGCTTTGCTTTGAAATGGACACGTGATGGTGACGCGCTTGCCCCGTAACGCGCTTATAGCGCTTAGCGACAACCCTCACCCACACATCGAACGATTCCTTTCACACTCTCGTCATGTCCGACCCTAAACGCTCGGACCTCAATCCAAAACCAACATCGTATGAATTTCTTGGACCTCCTGGGGCGTTTGCCATCACCATTGGCGTACCCGTCCTCACTTATGTGCTCTTCTTTACCTGCAACCAATCTTCCGACGGATGTCCACCTCCCCTTCGAACTCTCTATCCATCTCTAGTTCAGGCCGTCACGGACCCCGGTTTTTGGTGGAATCTTTGGGACCCGAAAGCCTTCGCTATCTACTACAGCTGGTATGCGTTTTGTCTCGTCACCTGGGCTGTCCTCCCAGGCGACTGGGTTCAAGGAACCCAGCTACGGAATGGACAATACCAACGGTACAAGATAAATGGTACAATTTTCGCTTCTATCCACAAATTGTTCGACTCACGACAGAGTTTCTCATCAGCGTTCTCGACATGTCTTATGGCCCTTGGCCTCTCGACTGGTTATATATTGCGCTTTGGAGTCGGCTCATTCACGTTCTTTTATGATCACTGGGTTGGATTTGTGAGCGCAGCCTTGTCGATGTCCCTTTTTCAAGGCATCCTTTGGTACGCGCTCTCCTTCCAAGAGGGGAAATTACTGGCCCTTGGTGGGAACAGTGGCAACGTCATCTATGATGTACGGTCTTGTCATCGTGATCTTTTCCCGCTCGTATTGATATGGTTTTATAGTTCTACATTGGACGGGAGCTAAACCCCACGGTCGGGTCGCTGGATATAAAATCGTTCAATGAGCTTCGTCCAGGCATGATCCTTTGGTTGTTGATCGACATAAGCATGGCTTGCGCACAAGCCACCCGCATCGGGGGACGCATCACGGACTCTATGATTCTCGTCCTCTTCTTCCAAGGCCTATATATCATGGATGCCCTCTACAACGAGGTTGGTCCCTCACCCGGCTCACTTCTTTACCTTCTTATCAACATTCTACGTAGCCCGCAGTTTTGACAACGATAGACATCATCTCTGATGGATTTGGGTTCATGCTTGCCGTTGGTGACTTACTCTGGGTGCCATTCGTGTATTCGCTTCAGGCTCGTTACCTTGCCTTCCGTCCGAAGGACCTCGGATATGGCTGGAGTGCTGCGATCCTTGCTGTTAATTTCCTCGGATATTACATCTTCCGAACAGCGAACAATGAAAAGAATGAGTTCAGGAACGGACGTAATCCCAAACGTACGTGTCTGGAAGTAACCCTAGTCGGAATAAGTGCTGACCTTCGTCATGATGTCGCCGACTGTAGATCTCCAGTATATGATAACTGAGCAAGGATCCAAGTTACTCACCTCTGGCTGGTGGGGTGTATCCCGCCACCCCAACTACCTGTGTGTCGCATGTCATCTCTTTGAGGGTCCTTGTTCTAATCGCTTCCAAAGGGGTGACCTCTTGATGGCACTTGCATGGTCCCTCCCGACTGGCTTTGACACCCCCGTCACCTACTTTTACGTCATCTACTTCGCAGTGCTCCTCATTCACAGACAACGACGCGATGACGAGAAGTGCGAGACAAAGTACGCCCTGTTTGACTCGTTTGTAGAACGCTGATCTCATTCATTATGTGCAGGTATGGAAAGGATTGGCACAGGTACCAGAAGCTCGTCCCTTACCGCATTATCCCCTACGTCTATTAAGTGGTGACCGTTTGTTCCTCTTGAGGCGAAACCTTTTACTTGTTGACTATGACTACTATGCAATACAATTTTCGTACATTGACGGTGAATTACGAAGGGTCCCCCTGTTCCAATCCGTCCAACAACTTTGTGAGCCGTTCCTTGCGCAGCGGGATCCACAGCGTTTCGCCCGAACCCATCGCGCCCGTACCAACGGTGACGACCAAGCCGTGGTCCTTGAACTCGCCGAGCAACGCGCGCAGCGCCGTGTCGTTCGTCGCGACGAAATGGTCTCGCGCGAGATTGAACAGCATATCGTACCCGATCGCCACCTCACTCGCCTCCGCAGGCGTCGTCGGGTCCACCACTACTGCACCACCGCCGCTGTTGCTGTTGCCTCCTGCGTCAGCGAGTGCTTCGAGCTGCCGCCGGCCCATAAGCACAAATAATTTGCGCGCACGCTGCGTCACAGCAGCCAACACATGCTTCGCAGCCGTCTCCGTCATCCGCCCACCTCCACCTCCAACACCAACACCTGCGCCGACCACACCCACACCCATACCATCCGCACCACCACCGCCACCGCCACCGCCCGCCCGCAAAGCCGACGCGCCACGCAACGAAGCGGGATCCGCGCCCGCCAGCTCGGCGTCGTACGCCGCGAGCGTGGTCAGATCGTGCCACAGCCACCTGCCCGCTACCATCTCCGTCGACGTCCACAACAAGGGTGCATGGATGTGGTCCACCGACGCCGCGATCTGCACGCCGCGAAGCGACGCGAGCGCGCCGAGCAACGCGCGCGTTTTCCCCACGCGGAGCGCGGGCGCGTCCATGTTGTGTACCACGAGTATCAACCGCCTCCGCTTCCTCTGCTGCTGCCCAGATGCAAATGGGGGGTTTTTTTTATTCCCTTCGGATGTTGATGATGATGATGATGATGATGAGGTGGTGTTGTTGGAGAGGAATTGCGCGACGCCTTGTACGTTCTGTGGTGCGCCCGGCAAACGCGCGAGGGCGGCTACGATATCGCGTTGAGAGAACGAGGGTGAGAACCCGTTGAGGACGAGGACGTGCGCGGGAGCGGGAGCGTAGCCATGGACGACGACGGGAGCGGTGGTGGTGGCGGTGGTGGTGGTGGTGGTGGTGGTGGCGCAAGCGCGTGCGAGATCGTTGAGCGCGCGGCGCTTGGATCCAAAGCCGTAAAAGACGAGGTTGAACCCCTCTGCGAGTTCGAGGAGGTAGCGCGGTATATGGGCGTGGTGGTGGGCCGATTCCAGGAGCTGTGCCTGCCGCCGGTCTTGGGCTTGGGCCGGTGGTGGTGGCACGTCGGACGCAGTGGAGGAGGAGGTGGGAAAAGGGAGCGGGTAGAAGGGCCGCGAGAGGGAGGCTGCGAACTCGTCTGCTGAGAGGGGCTGGACGAGGTGAGAAAAGACGTTGGAAGATGTGCGGGAGGGTCGGGATGCGTGGAGAAAGTAGGCGTCGAACGAGGTGTGGGTGGCGAGTGAGCTCGGTTCATCGGTTGTTGCGTTGTTGTCGTCGTCGTCCGTTGTGAAATCTGATGCGCGAGAGGACCTAGAGGGAGTCGAGTTGGGATCGGAATAGAAATCCGAGTCTTGTTCGTCTGTACTCATCATGCTCATGTCAAATGGTCAGGATGATCAAACATCGTCAAGGTTGCATCAAGGAGAGATCCGACTCGGGTAAATGAGACATGTCATTAAGGTCGTAATTATCGTCAAAGGTACCATAACATCACGACTATCGCTACAGGGCCAGAAAATAAGGTACTGTATATTGTAGTAAGGTACACAACCTCCATATGCAAACGCCGACCTCCGACGAGACAACAGGTCTCGACGCTCCACGTGTGTACCAAAATATCAAACCCCCGATGGACCGGACGACTGTTGAATCGCTAATTTCGAGATGCGTCTTGATAAATGCTGCAAACTTCTCCTTGGTAAACACCGCGGACTTGGTGCTTGCTGTGCGCATGATTCCATCAAACAGGCGACCGGCTGATGCCAAACTCACACATGACTTACAAAGAAGCCATGTGAAGCCGCACGCCGCACGAAGCGTGTGAGGGGGAATGATGCCAGCTGTGATGCCCAGCAGGAAACATCAATCCAATCAAGGTTCTTGCCTTGAGAGCGGAAGCTCTTTTACAACCTTAACAGGCGCGCAGAGAGTACGGTCGGATCGCGACCTAACCAAAGGTCGATCGCACCACTATCGCACCGCGGAGGAAAGAAACTCCGAAGAGCCATATGGGTCAAATGCCGAGAGTGCGTCAGCAATAGACTTGGCTTGAAAGCGCATCGTGGATTGGGTACGCGCGTCAACACCAGCTTCGACCATTCGACGTATTATCCAGTTCTGGTTAGTGGTCCAGACCGTGGCGAATACGATACCCAGAATGGTGATGAAATTGGCAACAAATAGAATGAAGGCGCCACTTGACCAACCCGGAAGGAGTATCATGAGAACAATCACCGTGATGTCCAGAGTAACCCTGATAAGGAGAAGTGTCAGGGAAATTCTGACAAGAATGCAACAGGTGGATAGGCGCGTACGGAACCAAATAATTTCCGAGGGCAATTACGAAGACGGCAGGGACGCGAGAAAAAATATCCCCTTGAAAGGGGCCCAGGGTCAGGACGCGACATACGCTATCGATTATCATAAAGTGCTTACTGCTGGAGCCACCGAGCGCTTTCTGTGCGTGATAGCCAAAGCGATAGAGCTTATAGAGAAACATCGATGACACATATCTGTCAAAAATTCGATCAAGGCTATGCTCATGGGCACGTCGTTCAAAGAGAAACGCACGAGTTATCGACCGCCTGGAGGGCCAACAGAGCGATGATCCATGGTCCGCGACCCCACACGAGCCCCGGGAGGGTTGCATAGCTGGGTCCATCGAGGCGTGCGACTGGATAGGTGACGAGAAAGCCGATGAGACAGGCCAGACGTGCAGACTTTGAGAGAAAAGTGGGGACGAGAATGGCGATCAGCGTGCGGTGCGAGGTAAGTTGAATCGGATAAAAGGCGAGGAGTCTGAAGAGTAAGATAGAGTCGATGAGGATGGGCGGGGTGAGGAGGATGGCGATGGCGGATAGGGCGGTGGTGTTCGAGATGTGTTTATCGGGATGGAGGACGACGTAGGAATTGAGACAGGCGAAGTAGATGGCTTGGCATATGCCGAGGAGACATGCGAGGATGTTGAGGATGAAGACAGGACGCTTTCGTGACTCACTTGGAGTGAAGAAGATGAGGACACCGATGATGGGGAGGAGGATGGCACCGAGGGGAGCGACTATGAGGATGACGGTGAGGAAGTGATGAAGGGATACGACACCGTTGGTGTCAAGGGAGGACATGGAAGGGGGGCAAGGAGAGTATGTGGGGGTGGGGGAGGGAGAGGCATGAGGGAGTTATTATATGAGAGAATGTGGGTGTGGTGATCGATCCATTCCGTTGCTTGCCAAATTGGCCGTACATTCAAATCTACCTATTTCAGGCATCCCTTTCGCTACATTTAATTTAATGGCCATTCCGCCGGTCCAAACCAAAGGAAGCGGTGGATTACGTAACTGTATACTCTATCCTGTCCCTTTCATCAAAACAACGGTATAAAGTCCTGCATCCGATTCCTCGCCTCTTGCGCGATGCACTCTGAGATCCACGTAATGTTCCGTATCTCCTGCTCCTTCAACTTCACGTACGCGTAGAAAACCCCATACTGGAACTGCTGCAGGAATGCCATCTTGTTCAGATTTACCTCCTCCACGAAGAACCTGTCCTCGATTTGCGCCGCCGCCCCGTCCTGGTCTCCGTTTGACACGCTATTCGCGCCTACGCCTTCAAAGAACGCCCGGTATTCGGTCACGCTCTCGCACGCGATCCGCACTTGTTCAATGTCGTCCGCCTTTGCAAGCGCATTGTTTCCACCTGGGTACAGGCGACCGATAGTCGGAAATAGTCTTGCTCGCTGTTCTTTCGTTAGATCCGTGCCAATAGAGTTAATTGTGATATTGATCGCCCTTCGGTCCGCCTCAAAGGCGAGAATGCGTCCCATCACGTCGGCCGTGGGTCCACCCAGCGATTCGCAAAATCGTTGAAAGTCCTCCAAATAAGCCTTGTAGAGCGTGTTCCGGATGATCTCAATGTTCAACGCGTCCAAATCGTCCACCTTTAAACAGTCCCGGAAGTACTCGGCTGTCCGGGTTGACCATTGAGGCTCTGAGAGATCAGACGTCCGACCGAGACAACAACGTACCCAACGGTGTCTCCACAAGCACGGTGTGGTACAGCTCCTCAGCATTGGTCGCCACCGCGAGCACGGGCATACCCTCGAACCAGCCAAGCGGGTGACATCGTTTCAAGAGCTCTGTGAGCTTGCGTTTGTGAAGTGTGCCTGTGATCAATAACACAAGGTTGTCGATCATAAATGCATAGCTGGAAAAAATGTGTGACGCCACCCCGGTAATCAGAGTTCATTTCTTTTCAACATGCATAAGCGCACACACGTTATGTAGTCGAGAAACTTGTCAAGCGGAGCGACTGCGTTGCTCCGGAGATAGTTGAATTGATCGACCAAATTTTTCAGCGCTTTATCCGCTATGGTTGACGTCGTGATGGGCGACGGTTCGTTCGCGAGGAAGTTGCCATAGTCCGTCGAAGCTAACTGAGTTCGTAAATCTGTACATCAAAACCATTGGCACTTAGCGCATTTGTTTGAAAATCATCGCGATTGTCTGGAACAAAGAAAGGCCGAACGAACCATCGAGTGTCTCGCACTGCGTCAAGTTTGAGTATTGACCCTGCGTGAGCAAGCCAGCCTTGTATCCCCTCACGATGCCCTCAAGAAACCCTGTATTGGCCTACAACAACGCCAGGACTCGCGTCAGAGAGGTTTGCCCGGGGAACATGCAAATAATCGACGGCGTCGTATACACATACGTTGAAGAAGAGTGCTTCCATGGTTGATGTAAGTTACCGGCGAGATGCGCAGTGTCAATGAACACTCCAGTTGTGCATACCTCTTCTCCTGTAGGTCTCGCATTTCAGACTCCGACCCACTGCGCTCAACCACTACAAGTCAAGTGTGGTGGCGACATAACAACTGAAGTGACAAGTCCTGATCATATAACACCGGGCGTCGACACCTTCCGTTCCTTAACCATGTCACTCTGTCCGCCATACGCTCCATTCTTCGGATTTGCAGGAGTTGCCTCCTCGGTGAGCCTTAAACCCCCCTCTCCCCCCAAACCCAAATTCCCCCCTCCACGCGTCCTAATTGTTGAACCGTCCTATTCATCTATGCTTTTTTATTTTTCAATCTAGATGATATTTAGTAGTGCGTGTGATCTTGAAACACAACACGTCTTCTTATTGACCGGAGCCTATGGTTTCCAGCTGTCGGTGCTGCGTATGGAACATCGAAAGCGGGCATCGGCATCGCGGGTCTTGGTCAATTCAAGCCAGAGCTCATCATGAAGGTGCCGCATCTTCCTCGTCTCCTCTCGATGCGCTGTCCTCTCACAACGGGTGTTGTGCGCAGTCCCTCATTCCTGTTGTCATGTCCGGAATTATTGCGGTGTACGGCCTCGTGGTTTCCGTACTAATTGTAGGGCGTCGTAAGTGGCGTCATATTGCGACCTTTATTCAGACTAGTCCTCAATTCTTTTTTTTTTTTGGGTACAACCGGGACCCTAGTCGATCCGTCACAAGACTATCCGCTCTATTCTGGTTTTGTGCATCTGGGAGCAGGTCTTGCATGTGGTCTCACTGGTTTGGCAGCGGGATATGCCATTGGCATCGTTGGGGATTCAGTACGTCTTCTGACAAACCTTTTTTTTGTTCGATTGTGCTCAATTGTTCGTGTTGTAGTGCGTCCGAGCCTACGTTCAAGAAACTAAGGTATTTGTGACGATGGTTCTGATCCTCATCTTCGCAGAGGTGCTGGGTTTGTACGGGTGCGTGTTTGCTGCTATACCGTTGCCTCGGCGTGTGATTCAAACCTTCAATCCATCAGACTCATTGTCGCATTAATTATGAATACGAAGGCATCAGATGCAGTGTGTTCGTGATGTTTACCACCAACCCTATATACTCTTATTACGGTATAACCTCCTTTTTTATCGGAGTGCTCCCGATGAATGAGTTCCATGGATGTGGCGCAGAGAGGTGGAGTATATATAGGATGCAGACAAGACGAATAGAGATTCCATCGCCATCGCCACAGAATGCAGATAACCAATGTATCAACGGTCTGGACTGCGCCTGCGATCACGGCCGCGAGAAGATTCGCGCGAGAGGCTGCGTCCTCGTGGACGCCTACGCTTCTCATCGCGTTCTCTTGAGCGTGACCGCGAGCTGTAGGAGTCTGTGCCCGAGTTCGATGACTGTGAAACTGAAACTGAGCCTGAGTCAGACGACGATTCGGACCCGGACTCGGACTCTGGATCGGAGGCAGAAGAGACAGATGCGCCTGAAGACCTGGCACGAACGTTCGTCAGCATAAAGCTGTGAAGACTGCGGAGAGAGTGTGTGTAGGGGACGGAAAGGTGGGGACGGACAAATGGGGATGGGAAAGATGAATTAGACGAAAAATGGATAGACAGTACCGCTTCGTTCGTTTCTTGGCTCGATCCGTACCCTCCTTCTCCCTCTGCTTCTCCTTGGCTTCCAAGATCCGATCCGCAGTTCCGCTCCTATCCAAGTCGTGCGTGCGCATACATCAATCGTACCGCGACAAGGGGGGGCAGCATCAAAAAAAAATGCACGAACTTGTTTTTAAACTCCTCTGGAACTTCGACGGACGGCTTTCCGTCTGCCTTTAATTTGGCGAGCACACGAGGGTTTTCTAGCTGCGCGGTGCGCGACGGGCGTGAGACGTACGGCCGAGTGGCTTTGCACTCGTACGTAAAGTGGCCTGTGAATGTTTTGATGAGCTGGAGTGATCCCAAGCGGTCTGGTCCGCCGAAGGAAAATGGGGGGTAAGCTACGAAACACTACAACACGAACCTGTACTGAGACATTTTTGACAGATGGTAGATGACGTGGCACGGGGGTTGTTCCCAGAGCGGGGATGAGGTGCAAATTTGGACATATTTCTGATCTGTGAGCCAAAGGTTATACGTGGGGCTCGTTTGATATGCGTTGAAATCGGTTTCACACGGAGGCAGAGGCAGTGGTGTGTGTTGGGGGTTGAACGTTGAAAGCGTGAGAAAAGATGATGAAAGGCGTCGATTACCGTTTATAGATTATCCATTTTGGTAGCATGCTTGCTGCGTGTCTTGCTGCGTGTTTTAACACAAATTTCTATTTAGACATATCTCATCGATGGATCCCACTGCTCAGCACAATACGCACTTCAGCTCATACCACTTGCTAGGGTATGGGTGGAAAGGCTTTCCTTTCGCGCCTCCCAGACGCTACGTTTCCGCGGCTCTCGCCCGCCACTTACGCCTCACTCAAGTCCAGCCTTTTGCCACGTCTGACACCCCTTTTCCAATACGTCGGCGTTCCCCATGAAGCACCGGAGAAGCAGGATCACGGAGATATAGACTTCATCGTTGCCTGTCCCCATGCAGCCGTTGGACACGAAGAAATTAAAAGTGCGCTTGGAGCGAGGGCGTGTATACCCAGTGGCCAGCCTGACGGAGGAGGCTCCCACAACTTTGCACTGCGCCTGGCGGATGTCGTCACTCCTCTGCCTGCTGAGGCGGCACCTGTCTCTGGAGAGACGGGTGAGGTATACGTCCAAGTCGACGTCAATATCCGCAAAGACGCGCAAGACTGGGAGAATGCCATGATCTTCCACGCTTATGGAGATCTCGGCATGATTATGGGACGCCTCGCTGCCAGCGTAGGACTGCACGTGGGCGAGCTGGGTCTCAAAGTAAGCTGGGTATGCTTCGCCGACACTTCTCGATACCGACTGCATATCAGATATCATCTCAAGCCCTGGTCCCAACATACTCTCCCACTTTCGCCTTGTCGTCATCGATACCAGAGGTATTTCCTTTCCTCGGACTTTCCATGGGACGATGGAGGGCAGGGTTTGCGACGCAGCATGAGGCCTTTGAATGGGTCGCGTCCTCACGCTTTTACGTACCTGGGAAAATCACTGATCGATCCTCACGGGCCAAATCCCGGGCCACTCGCGGCATGTATCAAGCTTTTCTCCGCTGGAGCGACGCCAGAGCTAGCACAGCTGCGGAAAACGACGGCCAGCCCCAGGTGATGCGGGAACCAGTGGACAAGGAGGCCATCATAGAGTCGGTGAATGAAGAGGCTCTTGTATTCTTCGGTAAACGAGAGGAACACAATGCTTTGGTACAGTCAAACGAGCGAAGGTTGCGCTTGAAAGCGATGTGGAATGGTAGAAAGGTTGGGGAGTGGACAGGTGGGGGTGGCACGGTGGTTGGTAGAGTGATGAAACTCTTGAGGCAGACCATAGGGGAAGAGAAGATAAGCCAAATGACGGAAGAGGAGCTTAAGCAACATGTGCTCCAAGCAAAAGAGACAGTCGAGTTGCAATTAGCGGAGGAGCGGCAGGCTAGAGAAGAAGGTCAGGAAGATGCGACAGATACATGACATTTGTACGCCTTCCTCAGTTCCACCCGTCCTTGGATGAAAGATTCATTCGTTGACTACAGCCTGTTGTATTCATACCATCAGTTGGAAAGCACTATCTCGTGAAGGAGATCTCGTAAGATATTAATTGGGGCATCGAAAGCATGGGGGAGATATTAAATCCTGTTAAAGTATCTATACTTTATTTCTTTTTGACAGCTTTGATTCTGATGGTCTCGTCACCAACGAAGATACCCTGCGCAGGATGTCAGTTGGCTTATGTCGAGAGACATCCTAACCACTCACTTTGCCTTTATACGGTTCTGGTGGCCTCCACTTGCGAACCCTCGCAGCAAACAAACCCAACTGGTGTTTATCCGTGCAACTCATAACGATTTTCGTCGGGTAAGGGACCTCCGCTTTGATGTGGTCGGGCACTGGGACGATGACAGGATGGCTGAAACCGAGCTTCATATTGAGCCGCATTCCGCTCATTCCTTCGCACTTTCCTCGGGGATCCGCTTCGAGCGCAGCACGATATCCAACTCCAACGAGGTAAAGGGGCACGGAAAAGCCATCGGTCATGCCCGTGACGGCGTTCTGGATGAGAGTACGGGTGAGCCCCCACATGGAGCGCTGTTTCTTGACCTCCGCATTTTCGACGCTGAGAGTTAGGGTGTCGGAAGCGGGGAACCCGAGGGTCATGTAAGGTTCGAGTGGGACTGAGGTCGTGCCGAGCGGTCCCGTCACGGAGAGAGAGGTTGGGGTGGCATTGAAAGAAACTGTTGGCTCGAACTTGATTGGCGTTTTTCCGATGTTGGATGTATGTCCCCGCGTAACTGGGGAAGATGAAAACGAACGGACGGCGATGCCGAACCTCTGAGCAGAGGTTCGTGGAATCATCTTGCGAATGAACGCGACGCGTGCAAAAGTGGCCCACAACTGAAGCCCGGGTTGATGATTACGGAATCCGTTTCTTCCGAGGTCTTGGGTAGTGCGGGCCTGACTGTATAACGAGGGCCAGGCCCCGCGTATAAGCGTATAACGCAATGGCTTTACTCGATTCATCCCACTTTTCTCAGAATCGCACAGCCTCCCCACTCGGACCACTACAGTAGGAGCGGACAAGGCAGCACCTACCGGTCGGAGGAGGCACAGCCCGGTTGCCAGATGAGGGTCTTTACGGCGCCAATGAACTGACAGTTACAGCCACAGGAATACAGCATCGTACAGTACTGATTTATAAAAAGAGACCCTGTCCGCGGCTCACCGCGGTCCCTCTTTCTCTCAGTGGTTGCAGGATGTCGACCTCCATATGCAATCCAAACAATACCTCCACATGCACAACAGTCTGTGCCAACTCGGACGTCCTCGGGAAGGGGGTGAGTTCTTATCATCGTTTCGGTCTTATTCATCGAAAGGACTCACTGTTCGTGCCTAGATACGGATCAATTTTTATTCTACGATGTTCCTCCTTGCGCTTGTACCTCAGACGCCAGACACAGAGGAACTGTTGAACGCGTTATACGCGAATGCGGGCGTCGCTGGTCTTGGTCTTCTTCTGACAGCCATCATCCAGACTATTCAGCGCAAGCTGTCGCTCTTCCATGCCCTCTTTATCCTGCACATCCTGTTTTTCCTTGGTACCGGGGCTTCACCGATGGGTGAGTGTCCAGTCATTCCGAGTTCCTCCGCCCCGACGTACTCAATCCCCGGACGGTTGCAGGTAAATACCACTGGACTAAAGGCCGAATCGCCATGGGCGTTCTCGTACAGTTCGCCTCGGTCGCCGCATTCACGGGATGGGGCTTGTACCTCTGGATCGTCGTGGAGAATTACGGAGACCAGTCACAATGCAACGACCAAATCAAATATGTTGTATTGTTCTTCACCGTAAGGGCCACCGCGCCCTGGCTGCGCGGTATATGGATTGCCGCACTCGTTCTCAGCGCTGTGGGGCTCATGATTAAGTTTGTAATACAAACGGTGGTACTCATTGCCGTGCGACGAGCTGGGGAAGAAGAGCGAGCGGAAGAGACGAATTCGATCACACGCCGCCCGACTACAGGGACACAGTCACAGGCGGAGACAGAGGTGAACGTGCAAAAACCGTGGTACTTGGCCATCTCTTATCCTCTTCTGTTGTGCGTCCTACACCTTTCCTCTCTCATCTAGCACTCACGTATCACTGCTTAGGTCGTCGATATACTCCACGGTCATGTTGGAGCTTACTGTGAGTGGCTCGTATCCAGCCTACCCAGTCACATTCGCTGATCGTGATCCAGGTGCACCGAAACGAGGCAAACATCGTTAATGGGCGGAATACCGCGCGCGGTATCGTCGAGGTTGATGATTCGTGGCAATTTGGACAGGTCCTCTCTGTCGTGATGATAATTGCAAACGTCAACGAGTTGGTCCACTTCATCTTTGCTTTCCAAGCCCATCGTAGTCGGAGGCGCAGGCTCGCCCGCGAGAGTCAAGTCCAAGAAGAGGGTACAGCCCACCAGACAGAAGGAGGTCCTCCCGCGGTAGGGTATCGACCAAGGGGACCTTATGGATCCTCCACTTCTAGTAAGACTCTTGCAGTGCCATTGAGGGATGGGTACTAAAATGCGAATTTCAGCTTGTGACGCGTCTCCGGACAAAATCTCTTCAGGACATGAACTCCAAAACCTTGAAAATAGGAAGGCCCTATTGTCTGTACCCAGCAGAGACTTGACCGACACGCAGTCGCAGGATCAACCCCTCGGGACGTTGCGGTGATACAGTAACCCTTGAGGATGCAGCTATTGTCTCGTCACTTATACACGATGTGATACCAACGCCATGTAATCACCTAATGTACTCTATATGTATATGTACAATGCTTTGGCTTGATTCGTACCAACAATAGTATGTGACTTTGAACAGCTTTTAAAGGAGAAGTGGTATACCATAGTACATTGAAGACGCACGAAGGGCACCTCCGTGTTCAACGAGTTCTGCGGTTGGCACCTCGATTAGTGAGTCCGACGCCATCATTCGTGCGCGGCCTAGGTATGGCACCCCCAACCGACTAAAGTACACATGTACCTCTTCGTTCATGCGTTCCGGCTAATTGATGTATCATCTACTCATCTACATGAGACTGCCTTCCCCATGTGGACAAGCAGGCGGAACTTGAACTAGCTCTTTGAAACGTGGCCATGGTCAAATTTACATCCGCGTTCGGAAGCAAGTTACTATAACAGAACCACACCGACTAGGAACCTGAAGGAAGAATACCGGCGGGTAATCCATACGAGGATTTGTGAAAAGCTACCACTGGCCATTTGGTCGCCTTCAGACGAGCGCAGGAGGGCCGGCGCGAGGGGGTATGTACGATGGCATTGTTGTCGTACGTACAGAGGACGTAGTGCTATCTCCCCCTAGTTGTTTGCTCCGTCGCGGATGAGCAGGCGGTGGCGCGTGTGAGCCCGTGGTGCTCAGATGAGTCTCTGTTCAACTCGTTTATGATGACGTCTCTTCGACGTTGTCCTTACTCGGTGTTGCTGTTGACCCCTTACTCGGCGCCGGGTTTGGCCATGGGCGAGGTTGACGTTCTCGTGCCCGTGCCCGTCACCGAACGGGTGTGCGATCGAGTGTGATTTGCCTGTGAGGTATCAAATGGGAAAGAATTGTTAAGTTGTGATCACTCTCAGCCGGAGACGTCACTTGTTGTTCAGACGCATTGACTTGGCCGAGATGCGACCGCTGGTCGCAACTTGAAGGTGTGTGCCTGCGCCCTGGGACACCGAACGTACGCATTACTGCATACCACATCCAGATTCACGGCATTCCTCTAGAGCAAAAGTCAAGAGCGTTAAGGAAATTCAACAACTTTCGTTATTTCAGCTCTGCGACGGGCACTGTCGCACAGTCGTGTGTCGCTTTTGGCTGAAAAAGTCCATCACGTCGAGAGTCCACTCGATAAGCTGAGGTGAATGTTGGATTTTCAGAACACCAACCAGCCGGACGTGTGAGTGAATTGGGGACGGTGACAACTTGATCAAGCCGCGATACGAACGTAGCACTGTTGTGAAATATTTTCCAATGGGGCTGACTCGGTTGAGCGCTGTATATAGCGTGGGCATTGAAAAGTCAGGATGTATGTTGCATGACTTGGAGTCGGATTCGTACTATGGGGCTTCCTACCCGCTTCAAATTGAAGTCGCAAGTCGATGTTGATCATCTGCCGTCCGGTAGGAATGGAGACGAAAATGCATGTTGCCAACGGTTTGAATTTACCCCAAGACCAGCCGAGGGCTGTCCGAGACCTGCGTAAGAGTGTGATGGAGTGACTGCGGAAAGCGATCTAAAATTCAGGGGCCTCCCAAATGGAGATGGGAAGCTGATGCTCGGCGCTGTAACATTCATTTGATCCACGCAGCACACCAAGCAAAGTTGGCGACTTTGGATTACCATAAAGCTTTGCGTACTGTCTGTGCTACTTTCTCGATGGGCTTCTTGTGCGACTCGGATACGTGCCACGGATGAGTCAAACACAAGGTTCGATTTAATGTCGGACTCTCAGGCGTCAAGTTGCATCGATCGACAATAAAACGAGGCTCATTGCAGAACCCCGACATCCTGTGTAGGTGGTACCTATCGCGGAACCGTGTGATGACTGATGAATCAGGGTTGATGTTTGGCGTCCATTAAAACGTAACGCGCAAGGCCTTAAGGCCCCCCTCCCACCCACGGAAACCTGTTCGCATCACCTAAACCCGCCACTGCACTGCGACTCGAGCCTGAACCAACTTCCTCATGTCTGCCGCTGCGTCACGGCCCGGTCAAAGAGACATGGAAGGCTCCCAAGGTTTGGCGTCTTTGTTGCTCACGGACCGTGACCACGCACGCGAACTGAGTTGCTTTTGACAGCGATCCATGGGCTCACTACAGGGAGTGGATTTGAATCGGCATCTGGCAAGGTCTGGAGGTTATACCAGAGCGAAGCCGACAAGCACGACACCGAGCTCGCTGAGACATGGAGGGGACAGACCGATGCCATGTTAATCTTTGTACGTACGCCATATCGTCTGCGCCACGAAGCCGAATATCAACTTGAAAGCCGTTGACTCTCCTCCCAAATAGACGGGCTTGTTCTCTGCCGTCGTTGCGGCATTCATCATCGAGACATACAAGATGCTCCTTCCTGACAGTGGCAGCGCCACAGTGGCGCTCCTGACCCAACTGGTTGCCCAATCCCAATCGAACAGCAGCACCTCTGTGACCTCTTCCGCCGTCCCGGTTACTGGCACGCAGGACATCACTAGCTTCACGCCTTCCGACATGGCCATCCGCATCAACATCCTCATGTTCATAAGTCTCTTCCTCGGCCTGACATGTGCGCTCATGTCCACGTTGATCCAACAATGGGCAAGAGAATACCTGCAATACTCCCAGCTCAGTGCCCCGCCCCAAAAGCGTGGTCGCGTCCGCGCGCATCTCTTCCAGGGCCTGACCAAGTTTCAGATGCGAAGGATGGTCGAGAGCATCCCTGTCTTCCTCCACATCTCTGTCTTCCTTTTCTTCTTTGCGTTCAGTGAGTTC
>Ga0307512_10002510_pt1 | contig 22973 bp, 27 predicted proteins | sample 14_EM_MG_FD_200267 | JGI IMG/M metagenome (GOLD analysis project Ga0307512, IMG submission 200267) | Populus trichocarpa ectomycorrhiza microbial communities from riparian zone in the Pacific Northwest, United States - 14_EM | ecosystem: Host-associated > Plants > Roots > Unclassified | place...
ATGCTAATGTTGACGTAGCCAACCTACTTGTCTAAGTGCTTCTCGTACTATAATTACCATCACCGACACCATCACCATCGCCATCATCACCATCGCGACCATCACTATCAGCCCCGGACCAAATGTGCACACATACGCCCACAATCGGTGGACAGCAGGCAGCACATTCCATCGGAAAATCTGAGTCGGAGATCTGCTCTCCCCGAGATCCAATTGTCTACCTTTCCTGCGCTATCTCAGGCTGCAATTGTTGACACCATGACAGTAAGGCATCGTGAGATCTTGCCGTGGTGGCCGCACTAAAGATAATGTTCAGACTATACTATCAACCGACGTCATGATTTCGGCCAACATACGCCGCATACCACCTGCCACACGCCACACGCCACACGCCGCCCACCACCCACCAAACACTGCCTGCCATACGCCCCCAGCCTCACGCCCCCCGGTGCCTCGCGTCTGCAACTCAGCAAGTCTCTAGATCGAGCATGCCAGAGCATACATGGGAGCATATAGTCAAGTGAGATTGGGTGTGTACCATCGAGTGCAATTGGGAGAGTACTTGAGAGCGACTGGGAGTCGTACTTGGGAGTGTCTTGAGAGCTTACTTGGGAGTGTACAGTCAAGCAGGCTGGGTGTGTGCAATCGAGTGCAATCGGGAGCGTGCTGGAGAGCGTTCTCGGCAGTGTGCTTGAGAGCGTCTTGAGAGCTTACTTGGAAGCGTACAGTCAATCAGGCTGGGAGTGTCATCGAGTGCTATTGGGAGTGTCCTTGAGAGCGTGCTCGGGAGAGTGCTTGAGAGCTTCTTGAGAGCTTACTTGGGCGCGTACAGTCATGCAGGCTGGGAGTGTGCCATCGAGTGCAGTTGGGAGTGTGCTTGAGAGCGTTCTAGGGAGTGTGCTTGAGAGCGTCTTGAGAGCTTACTTGGAAGCGTACAGTCAATCAGGCTGGGAGTGTCATCGAGTGCAATTGGGAGTGTGCTTGGGAGCATGTTCGGGAGTGTGCATGAGAGCTTCTTGAGAGCTTACTTGAGAGTGTACAGTCATGCAGGCTGGGAGTGTGCCATCGAGTGCAGTTGGGAGTGTGCTTGAGAGCGTTCTCGGGAGTGTGCTTGAGAGCGTTCTCGGTAGTGTGCTTGAGAGCGTCTTGAGAGCGTACAGTGAAGCAAGATTGGAGTGTGCCATCGTGAGCAATTGGGAGCGTGCTTGAGAGCATGCCCGGGAGTGTACTTAGGAGCGTCTCGAGAGCTTACTTGAGAGCGTAAGTCAAGCAGGCTGGGAGTATGCCATCGAGAGCAATTGGGAACGTACAGTCAAGCAGGCTGTGAGTGTGTAATCGAGTGCAATCAGGAGTGTACTTGGGAGCGTGCAATGAAGTGCATCTGGCAGCTTGCTTTCAAGTTTATTGTATGCAGTGATGTATAGTATCCAGCGCACAAAATTGCATGCGTATCATAGTAATCTAGTCAACATGTAGGTCCATGGGACATTCATAGTGCCACACGTCAAATATGCTATGAATTACCGTCCCAAAAACAGCTTCTCTATGAGTTACGCATCGCGTAAGGTCATTTTTCCCGGTGAAGAGTCAAAGACTTCGAACAGAGGACAATGCTAGAATCAACAAGGTGTGGGCCATGAGACCAGGTTTAGCAAAGAGAAGTGAGAAAGTACATATTTCAACATATTTTGAAAGTGCTGAAGCTAACCTTCATACAGTCGAGAATGGTTGCTGGATTGATTACACTGATACCTGGTCGTCGAAACGAGTTCATTGACTGTCAAACAGCGAAAGTCCGGTTCGCAGTACTACCCGTTCTCGATGTGAAAACATGTTGGAACTCCACCCTGGAGTCGCTAGAGCACGTCTACTGATTGTGTGAATTCACCCGGGAGTGGCTTAAAAACCCGAAATATATTGACTACCGGCCGCTCTTCATTACTCAGGATGTGTGGACTATTGTGAAGTACGTCATGGTGGATTTACGGCCATTCCGGTACTGGACCCTTTGGATGTTGAGATGTCATACCATTACTCTGCATCACGTCATCACTGTCTACAATGACATGTTTAATCACATGGATGCCGTGATGCGAGCTGTGGCCAAGAAAGAGACACAATGGAAGGAAGACTTATTCTTTGCTGTGAAATGTGCGCGGCAGAAGCTGTCCAAATATTATACTGAAGTGACTCCAACGCCTGGTATGCTAGTCATGTCGGCACACATCCTCAATCCTTTCCGGAAGTTGCGATCGTCTGCCAGTCAGTAAGCCTAAAAACACACTGAACATCACTTCCAGCTCCTCCGCAATGACTTCTACATCTGGTCAATGGTCTTATAATGCATATGATTTGTCCAGCGATGGTGATGAATACTTAATGCCTAACAATGTAGCCGAAACGACCCCCGGAAGAAGCCATGGTGCAGCACGCATATTGACAGCCGGAAGGCTCTATTTGAATTCACCTCCTCAATCCCCACAGAACTGGTGGCAAATTAATCCTAATCTTAATGATAACCATGCCGACTGAATCGAAATTAGTAGTACATTTTTGTTACAGGATGTCACCGACTGGTGGCGGCAGCAAGAACAAATGCACTCAAAGTACGCCGATCTCTCAAATCTGGTGGGTGAAATATTCGCTATCATACCTCACGGTGTCGGAGTCGAGGGGAGTTTTTACCTTCAGCTCGCTGTGATCGGGTGGAGGCAGTCGAAAACCACAGGCGAGACCCTTCTCGAAACAGTTGTAGTCACGTAGTTTGCTTGAGCCAATCATGGATTACTGGCTGGCGACGATCCAGAATTGGATTCAAGCAGGACTGATAAAAACATGGAGATGAAGAAAGAGGCGGAGGAAAAGAAGTTGCACCAAATGATGAAGGTCTATGACTTTTTAGAGATGTGACACAGTAGCCAAACTGTATAAGCCACACAGAAAGAATCTGGTGGTCAAAATAAAAAGCTGACAACGGTAGAATACATTTCAGATACTGAATAGATCGTCAACGCATCCTGGTCTCTCTTTCATGATCATGGTGCGGCCGCATTCAAATTGTCGGAAAAATCACCTGTACCACCAGCTTTGTCTGCAAAGGACCTCTCTGGAGCACTGGCTCAAGTATTGAATGTCCGTCAAATCAAACGAATCGACCGCCATCCTGCTGAAAGTGATGAGGATAGCTCACTGGAAAGCATTTCAGACACCAAAAATTGACTTGACTGGAATGGGGACTGGGACAATTCAAATGACAGCGAAGACGACTGGGAGGCAGAAAATGCATCAGATATGGATTTGGACAATGGCAGTGAGGAATCAGAAACCGCGGAGCTGTGGAATGTGAGTGCTGCACCGAATGTTCCTGGCTGGATTCGGCCTATACTACTATCAAAGAAGAAAGTTGAAAAGGTGTTGCTGACAGTCAATATAATGGAAACGAGGAGGAATAAACGGATCAAGAACAAGTAGGACACAATCCATCAATGTATAATCACCAAGTTCGTTATGTAGCTTACCCGAGAATTATATTTAGAGAATTACAATGTAAGAATATTGACTAGTCGGGTGAGAATATTGTTTAATAAACAAAGCAATAGCGGGCAATATGCAATATTTGGCTTAACATATAGATTTTAATCGGATGAGAGCGACTACTGCTGGACTATTATGGGGCTCGGCTATGCCATAGAGCCAATTTCTGATCACACTGAAAGGAATCCACAAAGTCCAAATAATTAAAATTGCAATTGTGAAGGCATACGCCCGTAAATGGCTTCGTAGGAAAGTATATCAGTAGATACAGTTCGTCAGCAACAACTCTAGTCTCCGTGAGAAACACCCGGGTGTTCCGGACGGCTCTGACAGCTCTGACAGAACCTCGTGCCCTCTCACGGAGAATTACACGAAGCGCGTCGCCCAGGCGACGGGTCGCGTTGCATAGCAGAGCACCTAGGAGCGCCGGCGACACACCTGGGAGCGTCTGGGAGCACCTCGAATCACAGTAGTGCATTCTGGGAAAAACAACATCTTCTTTGGGAACGCTGCTGGTGCGCGTGGAACTCATAGCTAATACTAATCATGCAACGCTTTTTAAAACTCATGTATTCAGCTTGTATTCTCATCTATGGATCTATGTATCGATATAGCTACCAATGTACAACTCAGAGATACACTCCGAGGCCATCATCGACCGAGTTTGGAGATGCACTTGGAGGCCGAGATCGAGTGAACCGAGAGCTGCACTTGGAGGCCGTGATCGAGTGAACTGGGAGCTGCACTTGGAGGCTGTGATCGAGCGAGTTTGGAGATGCACTGGGAGGCCAAAATTGAGTGAACTGAGAGCTGCACTTAGAGGCCGAGATCGAGTGCACTGAGAGATGCACTTGGAGGCCGTGATCGGGCGAGTTTAGAGATGCACTTGGAGGCCGAAATCGAGTGAACTGAGATCTGCACTTGGAGGCCGTGAACAATTGAGTTTGGAGATGCACTTGGAGGCCGAGATCGAGTGCACTGAGAGATGCACTTGGAGGCAGTGATCGAGCGAGTTTGGAGATGCACTTGGAGGCCGAGATTGAGTGAACTGAGAGCTGCACTAGGAGGCCGTGATCAATCGAGTTTGGAGATGCACTTGGAGGCCGAGACCGAGTGAACTGAGAGCTGCAATTGGAGGCCGTGATCGATCGAGTTTGGAGATGCACTTGGAAGCCGAGATTCAGTGCACTGAGATGCACTGGGAGGTCGTGATCGAGCGAGTTTGGAGATGCACTTTTTGCGGGCTATGATCGAGCGAGATTGGAGGAGTACTTGGAGGTGGTCAATCTGGAGGGGGTCGGTAGGAGGCCCGCCAGGTGCTGAGACACTATTTATCGCTTAGTTAACTCGAAACCGTGGGAATGTGACGAGATGACTTTACCTTTGAAAGGTTTGTAGAGAACTGGCTGGTGGCGGTGGATCAGTAGGGAGGTACGCCGGAAGCTGAAGCAACACTCAGGGGTCAACTCAAAATCGTGAGAATGAAGAGAGGACAGACTAACTTAGGTATATGCTGTACTCGGTGTATGCTGCACTCAGTGTTAACTCATGATTAGGGCATGGAGAGATAGAGAGGGATGACTTAACTTTGTGTTCTTGCGATGATGGTAGAGTTGTGGACAAGAAAGAGAGAGATGAGGATGAAGATGAGAGCGAAATGGAGGATACGAGCGGCTATGAGAACTCAGGAGTACGACTTGCCTGACTGGGTGTAGAAGGGACCTGATTGGGTTTAGAAGACCTTGTATCGGTGTTATTTCCCGCTGGATCAGGACTCGTAACTGCCATATCGGGGATGGTCAATTGACTCGCACACGAAATTCTCTCAAGTCCCAGTTTCTCATCATGATTTCCCCCATCTCCTCTGATCGCTCTCTTTGTTGTGCTCAACTCTACCATCACCAAAGAACACGAAGTTAAGTCATCCCTCTCTATCACTCCATGCCATAATCATGAGTTAACACCGAGTACAGCATACACCAAGTACAGCATCCTCCCAAGGTCGACTGTCTCCCGCTCCAAGCCAGTTTCTCATCTCTCGGCGGATGTTGTACTCAACTCTCTACATTCCCACAATTACAAGTTAACCAATGAATAGAGTTTCAACTGCCATCGCGCCTCCCTCCAAATTTTCCGCCTCCAAGTACTCGTCCTATCTCGCTCAATCATAGCCTGCAAGTGTATCTCCAAACTCGCTCGGTCACAGCCTCAGAGTGCATCTCTGAGTTCACCAGATCTCGGCCTCCAAGTGCATCTCCACACTCACTCGATCACGGCCTCCAACTGTATCTCTGAGTTCACTCCATCTCGGCCTCCAAGTGCATCTCCTAACTCGCTCGATCACGGCCTCCCAGTGCATCTCCAAACTCGATCGATCACGGCCTCCAAGTGCATCTCCAAACCCGCCCAATCACGGCCTCCCAATACATCTCCAAACTCGATCGATCACGGCCTCCAAGTTCATACCTCAGTTCATTCGATCTCAGCCTCCAAGTGCATCTCCAAACTAGCTCGATCATGGCCTGCAAGTATATAGTTGAGGGGCGATAGACAGTGTACGGAGATACAGGGGTAACGGAGGTGGAATGAGCGATGCGGAGTATACATTCGGGAGAACCCGGGGTCGATAGACAGCATGTCATTTTCATCTCATCTTGTCATACAACGAATATACACACTCTATCTTTCCCAACTTTTGGTCCCACTCGCTCTTTCCGTGATTTCGTGCATCCATGCAATTGCGTGGATCCTCACGGCCAGGTAGTATCATATCATCTCACCTTCTTCCTACGCTCCTAGGGCGTAATATTGAAAGAATGTGAGGAGAGATATTCGCCGGGGCAATCCCGATGCAAGCGTGTACCCAATGAACCCATTCCGATGTACGGTCACAGTTGGCCACAACGCCAGATTGTTTGTGTACAATAGGAGACTGACAGAGCGAGAAGAAACGGCGAAACAGCGATCGGAGGGCGATATGCAACGCGACGCGTAGTATCAACGCCGGGCAAGGAGGAATCCGCCACGGTGGTTTCTCTGACGGCTCTGATGAAGCGCATCCACTCTGACGAAGCCATTCCGCCTAGACAGAAATGTTTTTGCTGATGTTGCAAACGTAGATGTCCATAGTGTTGAGTTAATAATGGTTTATTTGTTTGTTTGTAATCATATTGCATTCGGCCGTTGGCGGCCATGGCATATCCCATACATATATCCTCCCCGCTTCTTCCATAACATAAAGAAACAAAAGTAATGTCGTGAGTCCTCATCTCTCAAAACAAAAGAAAACCGCCAAAAAACAACAACAAACTTTTACACCCCCCCATCACTCGACTCCTGGTGATCTGAGTTCTCCGCCTCCTCCGCCACTCCGCCAATTCTGCCGACATCTGTGCAAGATAAAAAATCCAACAACCGCTGCGAACATTTTTCTTCTGCAAAAACGAGAGACATTGGCAATGAAATCTTTGGCTTCTTCAAAACCTTTTCAACGCCCTCATACCCATCTTCCCCCTCTTGCCCATCAACCCAAAACCTTCTTTGTTCTTGTTTCCATCTTTTACACCACTTAAAAAGGTGGTCTCTTGTCTGATATTCATCCCCGCACCACCAGCATTTCATATCGCTTCATTTTCCAATCCGCAATAGGTGTTTCACTATCAGTGCGTGTCCTGACTTAAGCCGATAAAACCTCGCCGCAATCGTCTTTTTGGCTTCCATCACCGCACTGTTACCTCCCCTCTTCACCAAACATACCGGTAACTGTGCTTTGGCTTCTTCCCCATCTTCTTTATTTCTTCTTTACCTTCTTCCCATTTCACTTCAGTTAACCTTCGGCTAATATGGGCGAAAGAAACATAATCTAAAAACAGTAGCGGATTTTGCGTTTCAGTATAACTTCCGCAATCCTTATACGCCGCCTTTGTTGCTTGTTGATCCGCTTCTTCATTGCCTTCTATTCCCTTATGAGCAGGTACCCACCGGTACTCTACTGGAATATTTTTTCTGGCTAATGCATCGGTCCAGTTCATCGTTCGTAACGCTAGCACCTGTCCTGGGCCTGGTTCGTCCGATTGTATTCATTTCAAAGTTGCCTGAGAATCCGTAAAAACCGTAACTCTGGTAACCTCCTTTCTTTCTGCCATCTCATCCGCAAACTTCATTGCTTCTGACATCGCATACATTTCCGCATCAAACGCTTCATTCTGTCGGCCTAGGTGTGTCCTCCTCTTATTCCACCTCCCTCCTTCTTCCCATACCACTACACACCCAACCCACGCATCTTCTTTTCTCGATCCATCAGTCCAAAGAACAAGCCCCTCTCTTCCCAACATTGCTTCCTTCAACGCTTGTTTCTCATCCTGAATTATCACTTTGCCTTTAAGGCTTCTTTTTTGCGTCGGTAATGTCGTCCTTTCATAACTGCTCCTCTCGAAAGGTTTATCCTCCAGGATCAACTCATCAATCCCCTCCACCCTTTGTAAAACATTCCTCCGTACGTCTGACATTTTCCCTCTGCGTTGAGCATCGGGCATCATCATCTGTCTCAACTTATACCGTCCTACCCGGTTATTAAGAAGATCCCTTGCCAGTTGTAAACCCGCATCATTCATCAACGCTCCTTGAGGTGTTGTTCTAAAGCATCGGGTTATCCTTCTGCCCTGTTCATTCAACAATCTTTGTACCTCCTGAGCTCGATTTTCTTGTCCATGCCACCACAATTCAGACCCATACAACGCCACTGCCTGAACCGCCGCAACTTGAATTCTTTTGCATCCTTCCGAGCTCAATCCTTTCTTTGTCATCAAGGATCTCACTCTATTCTGCACCATCCTTGCTTTCGCTAAGGTCCTTTTCGTATGATCGTTCAGGGTATGCATATCATCCAGCCATACCCCCAACCATCTTGTCGTTTCTACATTAGACGAAACCTCATGATTCCCTACCCGTACTCGGGCATTCAGCTTTCGTTCGTTATTCTTTCTTCGTCGTGTAAACAACATCGCTTCTGTTTTTTCGATGTCGAACTGACAGGCATTCTTTTTTGCCCAAATTGTTGTTTCCGCGGTGCATCTCTCCAATCGTTGTGTGCATTCCCCCAAATCCTCACCTTCCACCACACATGCCACATCATCGACAAAAGATATACCCTCGCTTCCACACTCTTCTTCTTTCGTTTCAACTTGGCCGAACAACCCTGAAAGGTATATAACGAAAAGTACAGGCGATACTGGCGACCCTTGTGGAACTCCCGTCTCCACATCCATACTATCTCCCACCTTTCTGTCCATCGACATTATCACTTTTCTATCTTCCATAAAACTCTCCACCCACCTCACCAGGTCGGCTTCGAACCCCATGTCCTCCATTCTTTTTATCAAGTTCCCCTTTGCCACGTGTGGAAAGGCTCCCTTAACATCCATCAACAGCACTGCCGCTGTATTCCCCCTCCCCGACGCTTCCTCAACTCTCTTCATCAACCTTCCAACCGCATCTAGTGCTGACCTTCTCTTTCTGCATCCAAACTGTCCATCATGAAGTAACCTCCTTCGCTCACACTTCTCTGCTATTGCGTGGGCTGCCACTTTTTCAACTACTTTTCCCAGACAATTTAACAACGTTATCACCCTGTATGCTTTGGCGACTCCGTAATCTGGCTTATTCGGTTTCGGTATAACCACCCCCTTTGCTTCCTTCCAAACTCATGGGTGTATCCCTAACCTAAATGACACTTTAACGACATTAATTATCCTTTGGGAATCCCAATCCGACAATAATCATATTGCCTTAAAACCCAGCCTATCCGGACAAGGTGCCATTTGAATTGACTGATTAAACAAAGCCTCTCGGATGTCTTCATCAGTAATCTTTTTCCTCATTTCTCCTCCCTCGTCTTGGGCCTTTCTCTCCACACCCTTCAAAGGTTTCGGAAATGCTTCTTCTTTCATCAACTCCGCCTTTTCCTCCCAGGATTCTGCCACCACCCCCATCCTAGATCTCAAGGCCTTTGTCGTTTGTTGTCCTCCTGGTTTCATATATCTCAATGCCTGCCAGACCTGATCTCTTGTGGCCGAAGTCAGAAACTTCCTCCACATATCTGTTTTCGACTGTCGGATCATTCTTCTGAGGTTGCTTCGCTGCTTTCTATCTTGTTGCTGCGACGCTTCCCCTTTATTTCGAGCTCTTTTCATCGACCCCAAAATCTTTCGGTTTTGTGCAATCTCCGCCGTCCACCACCGCTTTGATCTTGCACACACCTTGACTTTTTTGCAGCACCTATTGAGATGATTAACAAAGTTCCGCTGTATCCACTCAGCCTCTCTCTGTAACTCATCCCCACTGCTCTTCTCATTCAAAACAGGTCTCTTTGAGCTCTTATCCTCCCACTCCTTTTTAGCTTGTTTATAATTTTCTTCCTCCTCCTCCGACTTGAGCCCATCAATATCCCATCCTGGAATTTTTCGCGACACTTTGGGTCCTTCCCCTTCATCCCATCTTAACTGGGCACACACAATCGCGTGATCCGAAGTAGTTGCCAAATCTGCTGAAGTCTCCAATCTATCAGCCAACGAGGCTTTAGTAACAAAGAACTCAATAAGCGATCTTGAAGTTTCGCCATTTCTCGTATTCGAATGGGTTTCTTCCCCGTCCGTAACGTCGATTAAATCGTACTCATCCATAAGATTTTCCAAAAAGTTTGCATCTCGTTCTGGTGGGCACTGTGGGTCCCATCCATCACTGTGAGCATTCCAATCTCCTCTGGGGAGAATCTTGTCCTGCCCCATAATCTCATTCCACCTTGCTGTCTGTGCCGGTCTGCCTTGACTTCTTACTCCCCCCTCTTGTCTGAGCTGATCGTACACATTCACCAATCTCATCTTTCTACCCGACTGGTATCTTATATCAAACACCTGTACATATCCATCTCCCCCTTTATCCACTTCCGAAAACTCCAGGTGTGTATCTCTTCTTACTGCTGTCATCGTTCTTCCTCCTCTGATCAGCCTATATCCTGGGTGACTGATGTTATATCCTACTCTCTCCACATACTGTTCTTGCAACATCACAACATCAGCCCCCCAAACAATTCCTCTTTCCAACGCCATCATAGTCGCCTCGTACCCCCTCCCACAGTTATGCATTACGCATTTCACCATGACTTCATGGGGGTTTCTTGGGTCCCTGCGTTAGAAGATTCTCCTTCCGTCTCTGGTGTCGCTACGACTTGGGCTTCCGGCTCCTTTTCGATTTGCTCATCATTCTGAGCTTTCTTTTCCGCCTCTGCAGTTGATGGTCCCCCAACCTCTGTACCTTCTGGCTTCTTTTGTTGATCGGTCGTTACATTCCGGCGTTCCCCTTCTCTCTCCTTCCAAGTACACCTTTCTTCTCTCGCTGTCTTGATAGCCTCCTGTTTCTTAATGCAACAGTTGGCCTTCGCGATATGATTTCCCCTGCAGTTGACGCACTTGTCAACGTTATGGGTGCAGTTCTGTCCTGCATTAGCTTTGCAAACTACTACGTTGCACTTATGATCCTTTGTTAAATATCTCCCCGCACACAACATGCAAGCCGGCATCTTCAAGGACCCACACTTCGAGTCAACATGTCCCCATCTGCTGCACACTCCACAAAAGGAGTCAGGTCCGGCATTCATAAACCTCACCACATCGTACTTTACTCCTGCCGCCCTCAGACCTCCCTTCAGAACTTTTTCGGCCATTTTACTACCCTTGACCGCAAACACAACCGACGATGCTTTCTTTGCTTCCGTCTTCTTCTTCTGCAAATCTTTCTGTCCTCCAATCCAGTTGATGGCGAGGGGCAACACCACCCCCTCGTTCTCAGCCTGCAATTCTTGCATCAATTTTTCACGCCCTCCTCCAGTCTTCTTCCCCAGATACCTATCAAAATTGACGCCATGCATTTTCACTCTCTCCCAGAGTTCATTTGTCTCGATGTCCACAATTCCTGCGTCCACCTTCCATGCTGCTTTAATCACAATTTCCCTATACCGAATCAACATTTCGGCCGTTGCTCCAGGAGTAGTGATTGTTGACAAGCATCCTCGGGTGTTCTTTGTAACTCCCTCAATGTGAACACAATGTGGGACCTTTGCCTCGAAAAGTGCTCTATTCACTTCCGATGAAATATCCAAATCTTTCTTCTGAGACAGGGGAAGGCCGTTATCCCTTTGAAAGGTGACTCTCCTCTTCTCCATCGAATTTTATCCTGGGGGGACCGGCTTCATATCCTCCTTCTTCTGCTGCCTCTTCACCTCAACAAAGCCATCTCCCTTCTTCTTCTGCTGCTGTCCCGATTGTTGTTGTTGTTGTCTCTGTTCGGGTTGATTTTTTGGCCGTGGCGCGGCCGCCCTTTGCGCCCACGTCTCTCTTTTCTGCTCTTCCGGCTTCTTTGCTGGTTGTTGTTGTGCGTGTTTCTTGACCTCCGGCTTCTCTTTATCTCCTGCCTTTGCTCCCTTTGGTACTGCCTTTACCTCCGGTTTTTCCACCTCTTTCTTCTTTTGTTCCGGAACTGCTGGCGCAATAGCCGGTCTCTTCGCAATCGTAACCTGTCCACTCGGGGTGAACCTCGGAAACTCCTGTCTCTTCTCTCCCGGCGGAAGAACTGGAGCGTGCCTCGACGACTCCAACTCCTGTTCCTCCTCCTCCATTTTTTCGAGCACCCTTGCTACCCGCTCATTCTCTTTCTCCAAGAAAGTTGCCCCTGGCTCAAACTAGATATCACTCATCTCTTCCTCCTCAGGGGTGGCTTCTATCTGTTTCCCCCTTCGGATATCATCTTTCTTCCTACCTTCTTCAGCTGCATCCTCAAACCTCTTCACCACCCTATCCGTTAGCTGATCTATCATTTTTTCCATGCATCCACTTAATGCATTTTCAATTGTCTTAGCCATATTCACCGGAGCGATCTTGGCCAATTTCTGTTCAATCTTACTCAACCTATCGTCGAGTTTTTCCACCCTCTCTCCTACATACTCCCTTTCTGACTCCACCTCGGTAGGTATGTTTTGAGCGATGTTGCGTGTCGACCCCACTGCCGCATCAGTATGATTTTGCCTTGCAGCTATGTGGCCGGCCTGCTCACCACACCACTCCGAATAACTGTCATCATATTTCGCCTTGTTGATCATAAAATCCCTCAGCCCATTAGTGTTCCCAAGATACTCACCAATAAACGCCTCGAGATTAACTTCACTCTTCCCATTAGTCACCTCCTCTGCAGGCTTGGCCCAATCAGCCTCCAACTTTTTCATGCTAGGTGTCTGCGGCACATTCCGGATTGGTCGTTCGGGCGTTACCAGCCTCTCTACTCCCTTCCCCTTATTGCGCATTTTCCCTTTTTCGGTGGCGTGATGTAGGGCGATTCATCCCTCCACTCCACCTCCGTCATAGCATCATCCTCATTGTCGCTACTATCGCTCAACTCAAATCTTCTCGGAATGGGTGTGTAGACTTTCCGGGTCTCTTCCATCCCCCCCTCTTCTTCGTCATGTTGGCTGACGTTCTACTCCGCTTGAATGTACTTGCGCGCGATAATTCCAGTGCTTGCCCTAGCAGTCGAACAAGGATCCTGGGGAAGTGCACTTAGGGGGAGAGCCAAAAGGCTCACCTCGTACTCAGTTGACTGGGTCTTCTTTGGAAAGGAGATATGGCTTCCTCCGTAATCCGTAGTTCCAGTCGTAGTCAGTGGTGGTGACAATAAAGAACTATCGTCGCTCGAAATCGTATGGACCGAGTGCTGTTGAGAGCGCCTATTTCCATATTCCTCGCATGTAGCTTGGTCGTACTGTTCCCTGGTCAAGGTAACCGCGGCCGGTTTAACCTCACCCAGATAATCGCCTAGCTCTTCCCTGGCTATTTCAGAGGTAGTAGCTGTTCCATCCGGGTCCTGACCTTGGAGGTCCCGTGCTATAATCATTTGCGCTCCTATTCCACTAGAAACGCTCTCGTCGCTGCTGGTGTTACTTTCCATGCTGCTTTTTTCCATTCTTTTGACCCGCTCCAATGCCTTCTGAAAAGTGCTGGTCTTTTTTGCTCCGAAGAGACTCATCGTGCTTAGCTTCTGGGTGACTGAAGTTCGTTCAGCTGAAAACCGAAGCAAAAATTTTCTCGCGATGTCAAACTTGATTGGATAAAATCGGTCTTGGCAAAACTAAACGGTGGTGTGGTGTGTTGTCGGAGGTGTGTGTTAATAAAGGTTGTTAAGGTATGTAAGATTATCGCAAGAGATCTAAGGCTTGTGGCGAGCCGACTATATATTACACTGATGTTACCCGGCCCTGGACCCGTAAAGTGCAGCCGTGCCGTTACATTATCCCCCTCTTTAGGTGGACACCTCCTGGGCTGCATAAACCTGTACAATTGTAGATAGGAAACAATGAAACAACCGTTCAACGTATGCAAACGTACGAACCAATAAGTCCCACAACCGATCAGTACCATATGGTAGTCATTCGGCTGATCCGGTGCACGGGGAAACTCCACCGCCACTTGACTTGTCTCCGGAGATGGTAAAACCCGTGCCGACGCCATTTGTAATTGGCCGAGATCTAAAGGAGTAAAGAAGTAAACAGAAGAGAAGTAAAAAGAAAGAAGAGACATCCAAAGTGACACTGTCCTCCATATCTCTACTTCCGGAAGGTCCGCCATCGGACCATTCAATCTTGCACTCATAACTCGTACCAAGTGTAGGTCATCGTCGGAATTGGACACAGTAATCTCGGTGAAATCGCCAATCATAGTATGAGCCTCGGCTTGACTCGGCGGCATCGATGGTGGCTTTCGTTCGCTGCTCTTCGTGATCACCATCGTCATCAGCCATTGTATCGGTATATCTAACTTGTAAGCATTCCAGTAACCGGTCATACTCACCATATTTTCAAGTGCGCCAGCACTCGAGCTCTCCAAATTCCTTGTGAACAGCTCTCCAGGCCAAGCCCATCAGTGGTCATTGTTGCTGCTTCTCCTGCATTGGGTAGACATATTCGCGCTCAGTCTGCACAGATGAAGCGGGCTTGACTTCTCAAGATCGATTGTAGCACTGCTTTCGGTATCATAGCCGTCGGTGGTGGTCAATAATATGATCTCGTATCTATCTCGTAAGCTTCTTATGAAATGGTCATTCTTACCATATATGTTCAAGCGTGTTTACGCTCTCCCGCGCCCTCATGCATAGTTTGATATGCCGCCTCGGTATCTGATATCGTCTCTTGCTGCCGGGAGGCTCTCACACGGTGCCCGTCAGTAGTTATAATCATCCTCCTTCAGCATTGGCCAAGCAGGCTTATAGGCCTCCAGTAAGGTCGTTCAGCATCGAGTTCGGTAAGCCATTTGGTAAACATCCCAGTCGGTGCCTTCGGTAGAGGGCTCCCAATCATCCTCGTATTCAATCCCAAATCGGAGTCCTTCAACCGTGATCTTGGTCGGTTGCCGTTTCGCAGACTATTTGGTACATTCAGAGATCATTTTCGGTCTCATTCGCAACTGCTTTGGTAGCCGTATCAGCACTCGTTCGGCATAGATCAAACTCGCTTAATCTTCTCATCATCTCTCCGGCGCTCTTGCAGTCGGACTGATCATCCTCCAAGTCCGTGCACTTGTCGGTACACTTGACATTCGCCCTGTGCTTGGTGCACATATCATCTCCAATTGCTCGCCGGTTTTCCTCCGGGTATGCTTTCCACTCTTTCTCCAGGGGTGCTTGCTTTCACTTGTCTGGGTATCAACATCGTCGTTTTCTGAGTGGACTTGTCATTTCATCTCCAGGTGTACTGTTGACTTTTCTTCACGTACGCTTGTTGACACTGCCAGTGATTCCTGCCGGTAAGTGCGCTTCAAGGTGATTCCTCCCAGCACTTCCGGTACGGTGATTACTTGCAGTAGGGGTTGGTTTTGATTCTGGTACCGTCATCCCCTGTTTGTACATTGTACCTCTGCCGACAACTAATCTATTTGGGTTTCTTCGCGTGACATATAGGTGGGTAAGACTTGATTCTGAAGTTGATTTCTAGTAGCAGCTGTGTATCTCGGGATTGTCGAGACTGAATCAGGATCGCAGAGACTGAGTCGGGATCGCCGAGACTGTGTCAGGATCTCATTAGGGATTGTGACTTATGCATGCGGCTTCTTGATTCATCTGTAGGTGTGTTTGCCGTCACTTCTCTGGGTGCACTTTTCGCCGTTGCTAGCCATCTCTATTGGTGAATGCATTTCAAGGTGCTTTGTTCCTGCACTTCCGGTGCGGTAATTTGCGGTAGGGGTCGTTGCGATTCCGGCACTGTCATCCCCCTCTTTGAAGATCGTTGCTCTGCCGAAGACTAATCTCGTACGGCTTCTGCGGTATGGGCATTCTTCCTGTAACTTGGGATCTGATTCGGGATCATATTCGGCATTGGAACTCAGGCATGTAGGTGCATGATCCGGGATCTCTGAAAAGTGCTCTGAATAGTGCTCTGAGTAGTGTTTGGCATCGTACTCAGTGGAGCCATGCCGCTGGAACACCGTTTGTCGGCAAATCCGCGCTCGATTGTAACTTCGTAGCTTCATATAGGAAAGGAGATTGATTGTCATTCGTCTCCCTTGATCCATCTCCCTTGATCCATCTTGTGTCATCCACCTCCGGTTATCCACCTCCGGTCATCCATCCATATCCGGTCGAGATCCATATCTGGCTGCGATCTATCTCTGACCGAGATCCATCTTGTAATCCATCTCCGGCCGCAATCCCTCTCCGGCTGCAATCCATCCCCGGCCGCAATCTCTTTCTGGCAGCGATCAGTCTCCTGGCGCGATCCATCTCCGGGCGCGATCCATCTCTGGCTGTGACCCAGTTTGTTCCAGCCATTCATTTCTACTCTATGCATAATTGCTCACTTATGGGCTGCATTGCGTAACTTCTGCAGTAACTCTGTAAGCTCTCTAAAGGTCATTGTTACTGACCTCAATAATGTCTGTCATCCACTGACTCTTCATCGCAGTCCCATAGTCCATCCGGTGACATATTGTCCATGATAAGAAAATACCCACTCATTGATCCGTCCATATGGCATGGGTTCTTTAAGTCCAAATCCTAATCCAAATCCATGATCTGGCCTTGTGAGCAGGTGATCTTAATCCACGCAATTGCGTGAATAATGCTCAACTCAACTCCGATAAATTGTAAATCCGCCCATATGGCTAACTTTAGCCGGGCTCCAAATTAATTGCGATTGATCGAGACGGCTGGAGTGTCTCCGCCTTGGCTTTGCTGAACCGCCACGAGATCTCTGGATATCTCTGGATATATCCTCCATGGTCCGTAGGCACCATGTTGTCGTGGTACCGGCGTCATCTGCAATCATGAGTTCTCAATTCATAATAGATATATATGGAGCGGTAAGGAGGAATATCCAGGATCGCGGATTTAAAACAGTTTGCCCATGGAAGAGCGAAGCCCCACTGTCCAGTACTGCCTTTTTATCTCGGCGTGCCGACAAAGTTTTCATCAGTATACCCTTGGGAACCTTTTTCTTCTCGTTGCCGCCGTTGCTCCCGGCTCGCCCATCCAGTCCCTGGTGCCTATCTCACCACTTGAGATGCTGTCCACGGTCACTCCGCGCAGCCTTATACGAACTCCCACTCTTAGGAAAAATCGTCCAGACCACCTGCTCACTGGCCAGTAGATCGTCAATAGCAGTAGCTCCAAGTATATGTATGTATGAAGTACCACCACCTTCGGAACGCGCCTCCTCCCTAGCCGTGATCCAGGTACATTCCCGGGGCATACCTGATGGCCTGCCCGGTCCACTGCCACCTCTTCCGCTCACCCTGTGGTTGCAGAGCCAAAAGTCGAATGCTTTGCATGTCGACGCTAGGATTCCTGGCCTGGTACCAAGGTAATTGCTCTCATTCCAGCTCACAGTGTATTCACCACGGCTGCCACCATGCGTACGAATAAGCTCACTGAGTGAATCGCATATTTGTCACGCCCGAATGCGACTGTCTGACAACCAAATAATGATCTTTCCTCACCCAATTGGCACTGTCTGACACGCAAATAATGGCCTTGCCACACCCAATTGGGACTGTGTGACAAGAAAATAATGTCCATTCCCACCTGCGGATATGACACAACAATTCAACCTCTCTGCGCTTTAAATACATGCTGAATCAGCTGGTCTCCTGAGAATGCCCATACGGTCCATCCGGTAGCCCCGTGGATCCGGAGAATCCCAGTTACAAATAAACATCACCACTGGAAACATAAAAGCCCTCTTCGTATGCCATCGTATAGGGACATATCCGTATTCGCTCGGTTGCGATTCATCCGCTTTCGTTGCCTTGTTTGATGAAATAGAATAGAGTTGGCGCACATTGCTCTCTCTCCTCACAACGATCCGATTCGGTCGTCCAATCAGGTGCCAATTGTCCATTGTACTTGTGAATTGTATCTGCTAGCCACTGTAGAACATTCGGGGGTGGAACAATTATACTTCCCATTCGGAGTTGGAGCACGATCTGCAATCGCTCCTCCCCTATCTTGAGCTCTGCTGTATATAGCCTTGTAAGACTTCCGTAGCTGCTGCGGTAAACTCATCACATCATCAGTAACGTAGAAATCTCCATTCAGTCTTGAAGAAGGAAATCGTGATTTCAACTGCCGTTGTTGATGTGGATTGAGGTGAATTGTACGTACTTCGTAAACAGCCTCTGGAGAATGGCCATCTTCGGCATTGCCGGTGACACGACTCTTATGTCCGTATCGGCTCTGCCATGGTCCCTGTAATCGTCAATTGACTCAATTGGAATGTAACTTATCGAAACTCTTTGATGCTGCAATTGGTAGCGTTCGAATTCTTGTACGAATTGGTTGCAATTGACTTAGAGTGACTTGGTCGCAGATGTGTCTCCCGGCTGGTTGGTGTCTAGAATCAACTCACAATTGTCTCTGCTACCATTATTCTCAATTGGGTGGACAATTCAAACCTCCTTTGTATCTGCAATTCATAGATCTCAAGTCCGTATGATTTCTCATTCGTAGGTGTCCAGGATGCAACTCTGGCCTGTTGGCCTCTGCAATCCGCACAAGATCGTCTCTGTTACCGCTGACCTCAATTCAATAGAATTATCAAGAAACTTTGCTTCGGCACAAATTACTCCCAAATCTGTATGATATCTCGTGAGTAGATTGCGTGACGTGACGCGTCAGCGAGGGGTAGTTCAACAAATCCCATATGCGAAACGTATCTGAAATTAAGGAGCGATAATACTGTAAGGCATAGACCCGTGTATGGTCTTGTAGGAAGGTCTATCAGTAGATACGGTTGCCCTCGTGGATGTCAATAGTGTATAGTAGTATAAGGGTAGTTAAGGTAAGTAAAATTATCGCTAGAGATCTAAGGCTTGTGGCAAACCAATTATATATAACGCTGATGTTACCCGGCCCTGAACACGTAACGTGCAGCCGTGCCGTTACAGCAATTATCAATCTCATCAGATCTTGACTAGACCGTACATTACAATGAGCCTCGATGGAGCTGAAATGATTGTCAGTCTTGTAAGTATGGTAATTGAATGGTGACGTGGTCAGTGCTAGCCATAACAATCATACTGGCGGCCTTTTTTGGCAAAAGAGTAAACGACACATTCACTGCCCCATTCTCAAAAATGCTTCAACAGAGCGTCAACGATTTTTGCCTGTGCATCTTGGGTAACCTAAGTGTCGATTGGTTGCAGCCATGCATAAACGAGGTATTCACTGCCTTCCAAGTCAAAAATATTAGTAGCAGGCTCCCTGCCCCATCCTGAAAATGAGCGTCAATGGAGCGTCAATGATCTTTAGTCTTCTAAGTCCAGAAATTGAACACTGACCTGGTCGCTGCTATCCATAATCGATATAATGGCAGCCTTGCTTGGCAAAACAGAATCTGACATGGTTACTGCCTATATGAGTGTCAACGGAGCGTCACTGATTTTTGGCTGTGCATTTTGTGTAACTTAACTGCCGAAAGTTGGTTGCAGCCATTCATAAATGAACAATTGTCTGTCTTTCAAGTTCAAAATATTACCGACACGCTCCCTGTCCCATCCTGACAATGAGCATCAATGGAGTGTCAACGATGATTGGTGTTGGATCATGGTTAATCGAAGTCTCACAATGTGCTAATGATTCATACACGAAGTCGTGACAACCTTTTCATTTGAAACAGCGCATGACACACATGTTACGCTACCTTGCAACTCAACGTCAACAGAGCGTCAACAATATTTTGTCTTGCATATTGGGTAATCAAGGCTTTATGCGCATGAATGTGCTTATAACAGAACTATTGACTGCCTCTATGGCCAATTATGCAACGTATAGAAGGAAAAACATGTATTCCAAAATCATCAATGTCGCAGATTAAAAAACATCCAAAAAGAGATTATTGGCTGTCGAATACCTGGTTTTAATAATTTAAAATTTTCCAACCGCAAAAATATGAACATTATAGAAATCTACAGATGGACCCGCTGGGAGACCCACTGACAACCCGCCCAATGCTGACAGGTTGTAAGATTTGCAACGAACTGTGCCCAAATTGACGGTTCAGATGTATTGACAACCCGGACCGCCAATTTGGCAATCGTTTGGTTCTGACCCGGACCCTGACCGGAAGTTACAGTCTGGACCCGTCACTAACACTTATCCACTGTAATACAGCACGCAAAATGCCCAATTCAACGAGATCGAGAAATTTCTATATAAGGACTGCGATTCGTGCAAGACTATTACTGGTCCCCACTTTGCTATGAGACCCTTGCTAAATCAGTCCGAACGGCAGCTAACAAGCTCAAATATTCATACATACACCTACCATTGTCAGCAGATTTGACGAGATAATACATCAGAATGAGCGGCAATGGAGCGTCAATGATTTTTGGTTTTGCATCTTTGTTAATCTCAGTTTTCAATGGCTGCAGGCTGTCATTCATCGAGTATTGGCTGCTGTCATTGGACAGAGAGATCGTGGCATGCTCCCTGCCCCATCATGACAATGAGTGTCAGTGGAGTGTCAATGATTTTTGGTTTTACAACTTTGGAAATCTGAGTTGTGAATGGCTGCAGGCTGTGATAAATGAAGTATTGGCCGCCTGTGTATAACAAAGGGAAAGCGACATGCTCTCTGCCCCATCATGAAAATGAGCGTCAACAGAGCATCAACGATTTTTGGCTTTCCATCTTTGGTAATCTGAGTTGTGAATGGTTGAAGACTCTCATAAATGGAGCATTGGCCGCCTATGTAAGCCAAAAAATACCGGCATACTCCCTGCCGCATCAGGAAAATGAGTGTCAACCGAGCGTCAATGATTTTTGGTCTGGCATCTTCAGTAATATAAGTGGTGCTAGATCATAGGCATATTTAAACAGTGATTTGGCTGCATCTTGTAGCAGATACGCAAGGTATATTCCTGCGACAGCCTCCCAGACAGTAACAGCTTATTTCATTTACAAACGTGCCACACAGTGATTGTTGGGTGTTTTAGCCTACAAAAATGGTCAAAACTTCGTTTATAGATAATACTGGTCACATTGTACTTTCATTAACCCTGATGCAGGGCCAGAAGTTGTTGACGCTCTGTTGATGCTGATTCTCACGATGGGGCAGGGAGCATGTTGCTTTTGTTTTGACCTATAAAGGCAGTCAATACTACTCTTATGACTATCAGTAACCTGTTGCCCCTCAGAATAGCCAGGACGCAGCACCAAAAATCGATGACACTCCATTCACGCTCATTTTCAGAATGAGATAGGGAGCATATTTCTTTTTGTTTTCATTCCACAGACTGCCAATAAGTTCAAAAATGACAAAGATTTACCAACATCTATGTCTTGCAATTAAGAGTAGCATATCTGAATGCGACCATAAATAGGAAACCCGAAATGCAAAACAAGAGATTGGAACCACACGGGTCTATCCAAACCCGGTGTAATTTGCAGGTCAATTGGTATGGGTCCAGATTTGGCCTGGCAAGAAGTATCGGGTCGGGTTTTTGGACAGTTCACGAACTGAACAGAATTATCTTTCCAGTCCAAACCGTGACCGCTGGCGCGATGCCTGGACCCATTGCTAACCCTAATGTCATATAATCGCTCCATCAGAGGACAGGTAAGATCTACCACTGGCTGTATTTTACCAATAATTCATTGTTCTCACAATATCACTAGTCGGACTTACCTTCTTCTTTGAAGTCACAATTCCACTCGTCTCTCCATGAGTGATGTTGTCTCCAATGAGCTTTAAATACACAATCGTCAATTGTAAGCAATTCTCGTTTAATGGAAGATTGACAGTAGTATATGACCGAAGATTATTGCAACTCTGGTTGTTGGTGATATATTCAATTATTCCAATCGTTTTCAGGTTTGTCAAGTATTATCGCATATGTTCATCCAAATATATTGAGAGGTTCATATTCAAATCAATTAAATGTATAACAGGCCAGATCAAAGACATTAATTGGCATTTCAATTCTGTCTGAATATTATAACTTCTGACAACTTGTGTGAAAATATATCCGGTTGAGATTATACAGTATTTCGTTCCAAGAGTTGTGTTCACATTTAATATTCCCGAATATATATCTTTCGGTTACGATATTACGCAGTCGTAACTAGTATCTGAAATGGTTCTTATCATGGTTGATTGGGTAATTTAGTTGCAGCTACCACCAATTCGCATTTTGGTGATTGGAACAAATATGTTTCTTGATTATGTAGCCCCTGATAAGCTTTGAGCTCATGTTTGATCATGTCAATAATAACCCCGGAGCTTATTGTTATTATTTCTTATACTGTTAGGGGGATACTTAGATACCAAGTATAGATACTAGTACAGCCCTGGATTCTATTGTGCTTGAGGTTGCTAATAATCCTTGCCCAAATTGCGGCATCACCAAAAAACATTTCCGTCCGGGCGGAGTGGCTCCGTCAGAGTGGTCGGGCTCTGTCCGAGCCGTCACTGACACCCCGGCTCCGGATTACTCCACGCCCGGCGTCAATACGACGCGTCGTGTTGCATATCGCCCTCCGATCCCTGTTTCGCAGTTTCTTCTCGCTCTGTCGGTCACATATTTTAAACTAACACTCTGGCGTTGTGGGGAACTGTGACCATACGTCGGAATAGGTTCATTGGGTACATGCTTGCACCGGGATTGGGATGCAATGGGTGACGCTGCGAAAATCTCTCCTAGCGTTCCTTCTACATTAATCTCGAGGAGCGTAGTGAGAAGCTGAGAAGATATGATACTAACCGGCCGTGAGGATCAACGCAATTGCGTGGATCCAAATCTCGGACAGAGCGAGTGAGACTAAAAGTTGGGAAAGATAGAGTGTGTATTTTCGTTGTATGACAAGATGAGATGAAAATGAGATGCTGTCTATCTACCCCGGGGTCTCCC